>Ga0209533_1004682_pt1 | contig 11796 bp, 11 predicted proteins | sample COG_04_FD_184748 | JGI IMG/M metagenome (GOLD analysis project Ga0209533, IMG submission 184748) | Pelagic Microbial community sample from North Sea - COGITO 998_met_04 (SPAdes) (version 2) | ecosystem: Environmental > Aquatic > Marine > Neritic zone/Coastal water | place: Helgoland, sampling... | reverse complement strand
TATTAGTTGTTGGATTCAACAAAGAGTAATTAAATGCTCTTTTTCCGATCGTTGTAATACAATTATTTAGTAAAGAAACCAAGGATGACATCTTACCTGAGTGTCGCGAATCTCTAATTTTGCTTTAATTTGGCCAATTCTTTATATTTTATTAGGACTTGCCTGATATAATTCACAGAGTGTTTCTTTACTTTATATTATATTAACAGTACTACTTTGTCTTTGGTTAATTTTAATGTCACTTTTATTTTTGTTCTGGATTCTTAGGTAAATTTAATATTACATCATTCCAATTATAATATACCAAATCATTAACATTTTTCCATATAAGATTTTCCCAAAGATCATGATAGTCATTTTCAATTTTATCACATAAATAAAAATCAATTGGTGCAAATTTTTTTACGTATTCTTAAAAAATTTGATTACACCTATAAGAAAAAATATTATTATTGAAGATCAAGATAATATATTACCAAACTGGATTCTATAATTACCCATTGATAGACGACCACCATTAAGAAGGCAAAGTGGTTATTATCTTAATAATTAAAATATTTATACTTAATATACTATGAAATCCGTATTTATATTATTATTAATAATAATAATTACTTTATATTTTATTTTTTATAAAAAATATTACTTTACAAATAGAAAAAAAGTATGTGTTATAATATGTGGATTTGCTCCAAGGTCGTTTAAATATGTGTATACATCTATCCAAAAAAATATAATTGATAAACTGAAAACAGTATATGATGTTGATACCTTTCATTACAGTTTATTATCAAAAAAAGAAACAATAGAATCAAACCGACCGGGTGAAGTCGGATTAAAAATTGACAACAACGATGTTAATTTATTAAAAGTAGACGTATTAGAAACCGAATATCAAGAAGATATACACTTAACTAAATACGTCGACACGGGTTATGGTGATAAAGGAGATTATGAACTAAATATGCTTCGTGGAGCTTATTCAGAATATAAGGCAATTAAATTATTTCCTATTAAAAATTACGACACATGTATAATGGTATGGTCTGATGCTTTAATATTAAAGCCTATAAATTTAAAACATGTAGAGAACACCATAAATGATAAAAACTTATTATACACAACTGAGTATAATAAATTCGGTGGATTAGCTAATAATTTTTATATATCTTCTCCGAATACCTTAGAAAAAATATGTTCTAGATCAGAGATTTACTCTGAGTATTTTAAACATTTAAAAGGACAAACAAAAAATGCTGAACGTTTTGTAATGTACACTGTAAATAAACATGGTATTAAAAATAAAGATACAGACATGTTTTACTTAAAAATAAGAGCACATAAAAAGTCTAATCATTATATTAATTTGATTGATAATTATAATATACCTAATAGTGATTATTATAAAAAAAAATTTTAAGATAATATATATAAATCCTTCGTTTTTTAGAAAATTTATAAAAAAAAAATAATATTAATAATATATATTAAGTAATGAAAATAATAATTATAATTTTATTAATATTATTAATTTTAGTTATATACTTTAAAAAACCCCGTACAAATTATTTTGGAGCAGGTAAGAGTATCTCATCTAAAACTTTAAATAAAGCATTAATTACAGATGAACCTGATACTTATAGACCAAATGTATATTATATCAATTTAATACATCGAAAAGACAGAAAAAAACATATAGAAACACAATTAAATAAAATTAATTATCCAAAAAAAAAAATTTTCAGAATTGATGCTATTAAACATAAAAATGGATTGACTGGTTGTGGTTTATCTCATATTAAAGCATTAAAAGAAGCCAAAAAATCAAATAATAATTATTCTATTATACTTGAAGACGATTTTGAATGGATTAATTCTAATATTGTTAATGAATATTTAAATAAAATAAATAATTTAAAGTATGAGTGGAACGTAATATTATTATCGTGTAATGGTGGTAAAATATTAAATAAAATTAAAGAAAATAATTGTTTTAATAGTATCAATAATTGTTTAACCGCTAGTGGTTATATTATAAAACATTCTTATATAGATACATTATTAGATTTATGGATTATTGATGCGAACAACCGAATAAAAAATAATATTAATCCTGGGCATCCGGAACATCATCAAACCGCGCTTGATGTGAGTTGGAAACAATTGCAAGATAAATCGTGGTTGATTACAGATCCTAAATTAGGAAAACAGATTAAAAGTTATAGTGATATACAAAAAAAAATTGTAGACTATAAAGTGTGAAAATATAACAATAAATTTAAATATATTTCTTATATATTAATATGTCATATTTAATTTGTGTAATAATTTTAATATTAATTTTAATAATAGTTATGAACTTTAAAAAAACCCGTACAAATTATTTTGGATCAGGTAAGAAGATCTCATCTAAAACTTTAAATAAGACTCTAATAGTTATAACTAATATTTTAAATAAAAACAATATAGATGATTGGTTTATTGGATATGGGACACTATTAGGTATTGTTCGTAATAATTCATGTATAGATAATGATGATGATATTGATATTTTAATTAATAAATTTCATAAGGATAAAATATTAAATATATTTACTAAAGAAAAATTTAAAGTTGAGATGAATAAATCAAATTTTTTAAGAATACATAAAGAAAATTTTGCACCAATTGATTTTTATTTATGTGATAAAATTGAAAATGACTATCATGATTCTTGGGAAAATAGTATATGGAAAAATGTGAATCCGTTGGTATATTATAATTGGAAGGGTGTAATATTAAGTTTACCTAAGAATCCAGAACAAAGATTAAAAAATCGTTATGGTAAAGATTGGATGATACCAAAAAATTCAAAAGGAAACACAAACCGAGGAAAAAATAAACCAGGGTTTATATAAATTATTCTTTTTTGCATAGTATTCTTATACAAATTGGATTTTCATTATTATATTGTGCAACATTATCTTTTTCTTGTAAATAAATAATTTTAAATTTTAAAGAAATTAATATTAATGTTAATTTATTTAGATTTGTTAAATTTCTATAGTGAGTATTTCCAAAATGTAGATTTTCTACTGTACCTTTATCACTACGTGTCTCAATTGCTAAATATTGATTATGTTTAATACTTTTTAAAAATTTACATTGTTCTTTATCTGTTATACTATGAAATGTAAATCTTGAATAAATTAAATCATATTTATCTTTATTTTTCTCCACGAAATCTTCATTATAAAAAAAACAATTAATTTTATTTTTAGGCATATAACCATTATTATCAATTGCGTCTACATTGTATATTTTAGAAAGTTCAAAAGAATCTCTACCATTTCCACATCCACAATCTAAAATTTTTTGTACTTTAATATTATTTTCATTTAAATATTTTATCATAAATAAACAAAAATTAGAACAATCAATATTTATTTGTTTATTATTATATAAATCTATCCAATATACTTTATCCATTAGTTATTAACTATAAATATTTTTTTTTCACAAATTGTGATATATTATCTTTTTCTTGTAAATATTTCCAAGAGCAAATCCTTTATTAAAAAATAAAAAATAATATTATATTATAATGAATAAAAATATATTTTTATTATGGTTTCAAGGTTGGGATAATGCACCTTGGTTACAACAACAAGTTAAAAATTCTTGGATATATTTTAATCCAAATTGGAATATTCATTTAATAGATAACAATAATTTAAAAGATTATGTTAATGATATTGATTATATATTCGATAAAAATAATAAAATAATTATACAAACCAAATCTGATATTATTAGAATAAGCTTATTAAAAAATCATGGAGGTGTTTGGGCGGACGCAACATGTTTATGTATGAAACCATTAGATAATTGGATTGATTCTGTATTAAATAATAGTGATTTTTGGATGTATCATGGTTCTGGTAAATTTAATAATATGCCTAAAACAATTTCACCTTGTATTTGGTTTATCATAACTAAAAAAAATAGCTATATTATAAATAAATGGAAAGAATCATCAGATAATTATTGGAAAAATAATAACTCTACATCTACTTATTTTTGGTTAGATTCTTTATTTAAAAACTTATTTTATTCAGATACTCAATTTCAAAAATTGTGGTTAAAAACAAAATATATAAATTGTTCTGATTATGGTTCTTCAAGTTTATATGAAGAAGATATGTTAGATAATAATCCAAAACTAAAAAAAATATATACAAATAGTCCTCCTCATGTTTTAAAATTTAGTAGTTCTTGGAATAAACATTGTAAGATACTTAATGAAAAATGTATTAATTCAAATGGATATCATGCTATTAAAACAACCAAAGTTAATAAAAATAATTGTAATATAAATAAAGTTAATAAAACTAATTGTAATATAAATAAAATAATTATAATTATTTTATTAATTATAATTATTATTTATTTTTTAAAAGTCTCTTTATTATAGTATCAATGTGTTCTGAATATTCAGAACGAATTAATTTTCTTTGACATTTATTATTACCAACTTGTATAATTTTATAATTTTCATGAATAACAGGTGATACATGAACAACTAATAATTTTTTTTCTATTTTCAGTTTATCAAAAGGACTAGATTTATGTTTTCCTGTTTTAAGTTTATTTGCTATTTCATTCCAATACCATTCTATCTCCCATGATGTATAATTATTTGAATATAATAATTTATCATACATTACATCCCATAACTCTTTTTTTATTAAACAACATTGTTGTTCTATAAAATCTGTTGTTGTTATTTCTTTATCTGAACGGTATCTTAATTCTTCCCAATGTGTACCATGTTCATCTTTTTTATTTGGTTTTATTGCTGATTGAGACACATAATCATCTAATTTTAAATAACGCCGGTATATATCCCAATTCCAATCTTTTAAATTCATATCTCCATCTATTAACCATATATATTCATATTTGTTTGTATAAAGTGGTGATAAATACTTCCAATGTTTAGATTTACAACCATCTGTAATTATATGTTTTACATTATCTTCATCATAATAATTAAATTGTTTTTTCCAATTATCTACTTTTAAATCAAAATGAACAAATATTATATCAATTTTCCACATTCTTATTACTTCATAATTTGTATTCCATAATTGAATAAATCTGTCCTCGTCTTGTACTGGACATAACATAATAATATCTTTTATTGATTTATATTTGTTTATATCAGGAGTAAAATTATTTTTTCTATTACAATACCAAATAATTAATAATATTAATAAAATTATAATTATTATTTTCATTACTTAATATATACATATTTTTTTTTATAATAATGGTTATTTATTTAAATATTTTTTTTTTATTTTATTTAATTTTGTTTTAATATCTAAATTTATATTATCTCTTTCAATATAAATATCTATATTACTCCTATTATAATGATTAATCCATATATCACTAGATATTCTACTATGTTTTTTATTGTTTTTAAGTTCTACTAAATGTGGTGATATTATTTTATTTATGTCTTCAACTTTAAAAATATTTTTTGCATAATCTATTTTAGGTGTTTTTACTGATTTTTTAATATCAATTACATTTTTATCTAAATTATTAAATCTTGAATCATAGTGTATTTGATTTAATAATATATTAGAATAATTATTTGATAATAAATTAATGTAATTTTTAATATTATTATTATTTTTTAGTACTATAAATTCGTCTAGATCAATATACGCGCACCAATCTATTTTATCTTTTTTTAATAATTCAAGACAATGAATATGAGCTTCAACTTGATTATAAAGTATTTTACCATTTGTATCTTTAGGAGACCATTTAATAATTTTAATATTAATATTATTATTATTATATTTTTGTTTTAATTTATCAAGATAATTAGTTAGTTCTATATTTCTCATTTTTAAAATTTCATCATAATTAATGTTATATTTATTTACTTTACCTGGTATCAAATGTTTTTTATTTTTATCAAAACCAAGATTTGTATTTACATCTGAATTATCATATAAATAAAAATCTGTAAATCCTAAAAGGATATGATACTGAATCCATTCTTCAATAAATAATATATTTTCTTTTAATATAAAAACATTATGAATTCCCATTTTCATTTGACTTGTTTCAAAAAAATTATTTATTATTATATGTATAATTTGTAATAAATGTTGTATTGATATAGAAGAGTTAATGTTTTTTATTAATTCAAAAACATTATTTGCACGTAAATTTACTAAAAATTGTACAGGTTTGGAAAATTTAATTGAATTATTAATTTAAAATAATTAAAATTTAATGAATATAATAATTTATCAGGTGCTGTACCATACTCAACTTGTTTTCAATCAAAATATTCAAATACTGTTACGGAATTTTTAGAAAATAATTTATTCTAAATTAATAGTTCAACCAATTTTGTATAACAAGGTAATAAAGCATAATAATTGCTTATATTATTTAAATTTGCGTATTCATTTATAGGTTTCTCGTGAACATTTATTATTATTATTCTTTTAGAAGTTCATAGCCTTTTGTTGTTTTATAAATTTTTAATTCAATATTATCTACATGAATAGAATCGTGACAAGTTTCACATATATTAATTAAATTCGCCTTATGATTTTTAACAGATTTCTTCGCGTTTTTTTGATAAATTAGATGATGAACTTCGGTTCCTGGACATTCTTTACATATTTCACAAAATCCTTTAATTTTTTTTGCGTTATATCTCGATTTAGTCATACTTAAAACTGGTTTACTTTTGGAGTATTTCATTCTTATATCGTGAGCAATTTCAAGAAACGACTCTGGTAAATTCAGTGATTTACATACTTCAAGTCCATACATATTATCTCCCGGACCATCTTTTAGAATGCGGTCATAAATAAGTTTATCTTCTTTTTTATTATAAATTACGCTCATATGAATACATTTAACATTACGAAGTTCTTTAATTTCGGAGTAATTAAGTATTTCGTGAAAGTGTGTAGCAAATATAAATGAACACTCTAATTTACTTAGATAATCTACTCCGGCGGTAAATATACTTAATGCGGATGTACTTTCTGTTCCAGAACATAATTCATCTCCGAGAATTAGACTACTTTTATTTGAATACTTCAAAATATTTCGAAGTTCAACCATCTCAACCGCAAATGTTGAAAGACCTTTAAAAATATTATCATTTCCAAGAATACGAGTAAATAAATTTGTATAAATTGAATATTTAAATTTAGTTGCCGGAACATAAAGTCCTGACTGTGCCATAATTATAGAAATTCCAATACTTTTAATAAAACTTGTTTTACCTACGGCGTTTGTGCCATAAAGTAAATATCCACTTTTATTTAAGTTTAGACTATTCGATATATATAATTCGTTTGTATTTAATTGTTCTATCAGGGGATGTCGAAGTTCTTCGAAATCTATAAAAGAAGTACAATTGGTAAGTAATTCTGGTTTACAATAATTATATTTATCGGCGATGTAACATTTATTTTGTAATGTGTCGCACTTAATAATAAATGAAATTATTTCTTCAATCTTTTCTTCAAAGAATGAAATAAATTTTATAGAGTAATTATAAAATTCTGAAACAATTGTATGAAAATACTTTTCCTTCAATTTTATAATTCCTTTTGTTAAAGAAAGTATTTCGGGAGAAATTATCATTGAATTACTTCCATTATGACTTTTAATTTCAATAGTACTTAAATCTATTAAGTCTGTTTCTAATTCGGGTAAATTCTTTTTAAGTATATTCAGTCTTCTGGTTGTTCCAATAAGAGTTGGTTCACTTTTAGGTGTTTCATGTATTTTAATAAATTCTGAGTCCTTCGCTTCTTTTGTTTCTAATGTTTTAAGAAAATTATTAAACAATTCTTTAATTGATTCTAATTTTTTTAGAGAATTCGAATAGTCAGAGTATCTTTTATGAACGTCAGAAGAATATTCTTTTGTAAAAAACATAAGTTCATTTATTTTATGGCACATTTTATCCATACTAAGTTCTTCGAATAATTTACAATTATCTAATATCAATGATTCATTAATATAATTAAGTAATTCTTCGCATATGGCATCAATATTATTATTAGATATATATTCCATAAGTACGGTGTCTTCTTTTAGATATTCAAAAAGAATTTTTGTAAAATTTACTGTATTATGAATACTCCAAAAATCCTTAGGAGTAAATTTGTTAAGTATCATTTTACGATATATTTTAGATATATCTTTTATACTTTGTAAAAATCCACGTAGTTCTATATAATTACCTTTTTCCAAAACATAATCAGTTATTTCATATTCTTTGAATAGTTGTTCAGTATTAGTTGTTGGATTCAACAAAGAGTAATTAAATGCTCTTTTTCCGATCGTTGTAATACAATTATTTAGTAAAGAAACCAAGGATGACATCTTACCTGAGTGTCGCGAATCACTAATTATATTTAATTGTTTTAGTGAATGATTTGCAAGAGTTAATTTAGAATTAGAGTTTTCAAATATTGGAATTCTTAATTTTTTAATTAGATTTGGATTATGTTTATATATAAATTGAATAAGAAAACAGTAACATTGTGTTGATACATTCCAATCAGTAAATATATCATTATTAAAAAAAGTTTTAATAATTTCTTGTTGATATTTTTGTTTTGATACATTTTTTACCCAATCGGATGAATAATCAAAAGAATGGTGCTTACAGTTAATAAAATCATAAATATGTTCAAAATTTTTATTAGAAATAATAATACATTCGGATGGATTATTTATATTTAAATATGTTTCTAATTCGTCAAATACAGAGGGACCTTTTATATAATCAACCGAGTATTCAAATAAATTAGAATATCCAGTATATATATCTATACTCGCGAGTCCTATACAAACCTTTTCATTTATACATTTGTTACTACACGAATAATGAATCCAAATACAAGTTGTGACATTACTTATACTATTAGAATCATTTGAAAAATATGTACCAGGTGAATATATACATGATAGACTTCGTGTAGTATTTTTAGTTTGTGTATCTTGTGTGTAAACAACTATTGTGTAATCTTTTTCTTGTAATTTCTTTACATATTTTTCTAATTGATTTACGCCAAATCCAGCCATCACAACTGGTATTCCATTATGAGAGGTATTTTTTCTACTTATAACCATATCGTTAATTTCGGCAAAATTTTGAATATCTGACCCATAATACGTTGAGTCATTATTTACAAGTGCATAACATTCAAAAAAAGACCCAACTTGCATTAATAATAAAGTGTTTGTTCCATATTCTTGTTTATATTTATTGGTTAAAGACAAATACGTATCAATAATTGTCATTAAATAATAATAATGTATATAAGATGCCTTTAAACAATAATAATGTAATACGACGAATTTAAACAATAAATTAATATATTGTTATTATTTAAATGATAAAGAGTGTAATACTTTTAATAACAATAACGATAATAATTATTATCATTATACAACATTTTAATAAAGTAAAAGATATTTATACACCAAACGAATACCCACCATTTAAAATTGATTTAGTAAATAAATTAAATGATATTTTAATAAATTGCACAAAAAGTAATATGTATAATAATAATATAAGATATTCTTTAACTAAAATATTACAACCAAGTAAAGTTATTAATGTTAACCCAGTTCTACCTAGTGAGAAAAAAAATATAGAATATATTTTTGAATCAACTGGTTATTCTATTATTAATTATAATAATAGTTCTGACAATGAGATAATTATAGGAGTATTTAGTGTATTAAATCCAGACTGTTATTATCATTGGTTATTAAATGACTTTCCAAGATTTTTTATGTGCTATAATGTTGGTGCTAGACTATTTATTAATAATAATAAGTTACCATATAAAAATTTTATTAATGAGACACTAGCATTATTTAAAAATAAAATTAGATTTATTAGTATTACAGAATTATTAAATCAATATTCTAATTATTCTATAAAGATAATTTATCCATATTTACCAGATGAACCACGTATAAATTTATATTTAGATAAATCTATGAAACATTTTCATATACACAGATTAACAGATTATACAAAAAATATAATTCCCCAACACTTTAATATTAATATAAATAATAAACCAACACATAAAATAAGAATAATGAGGGGGGATAAACGTGAAATATCTAATTCAAACAAAGTAAATGAATATCTTAAAGGAAAAGGTTTTCAAATTATTAAACTTGAAAGTATGAGTGTAAAAGAACAATTGCAACTTATAGCAGATTCGAAAATTATTTTTGCAACACATGGTTCTGGTATGGCTAATGGTAGTGTATTATCAAAAAACTCCTTAATAATAGAAGTATGTCCAAGACATTATTATACCAAAAAGGCGGACACTAAAAAAGTCCATTTTCATTTATTAGCTGAAATAGTCGGTTGTAATTATGAATATTTAATGTCAAATGATGATTATAGTGTAAATATTAATGATATTGAAAATTGTTTAAATAAATATTTATAATATTATTATTATTTAAATGATAAAGAGTGTACTACTTCTAATAACAATAACGATAATTATTATTATCATTATACAACATTTTAATAAAGTAAAAGATGTTTATACACCATTCGAATACCCACCATTTAAAATTGATTTAGTATATACTTGGGGTGGGGAACATAATGATAAGTTTAATATTAAAACTTCATATAATAATGAATTAAAATATAGTTTGCGGTCTGTATTTAAAAATATTGATTGGTTTAATAAAATATACATTGTTATTAATACCCCGATTGAATCAAACTTTCCAAGTTGGTTTAATGAATTATACTCTGATAGAATAAATATTATAGATCAAAAACAGATCTTTCCAGTGTATAAACATTCAGAATTACCATGTAAAGTGGCTGATATAATAGAAACATATATACATTTAATACCAGGATTATCAGAACATTTTTTATATTTAAATGATGATTTTTTTATAAATAAACCCTTAAATTATACAGAGTTTTTTAATAAATCCGGAACCAAAATTAAAGTAAATAAAAAGGTTAGTAATTATGAAAAAATGAATTTTAATGATATATTAAAATTTGAAAATTACCCTTTCAATAATAAAGGAAGATGGTATCATGATCATATTTTATATCCAATAACTATATCTAGTCGTAAAAGATTTATTAACGAATACTCAGAGTGGATTAATTGGGTAAGAAATAATAAATATGATGAAAGAATGGACATTAAAAATTGTAATCAATTTGGATTATATACTCCATGTCAAGCGATTCATTATCCATATTATATATATATGTATATAAATAAAAATGCTATAATCAATAAAAAATTATATGAGACATATATTCAGGGAGATGAAAAATTTCAACGTGGAATTAAAAAAATAAAATCAAACACATTATTTTTTGTAATTAATAATATTCAATTTGATTATTTAAATATTGTCACAGACTTTTTAGAAAAAAAATATAACAATAAATTATATTTTGAAAAATAATTTAACAAAAAAAGAACTAAATTTAAAAGTGAAAAAAGTAAAAGAGTAAAAAGTGAAAGAGTAAAAAGTGAAAGAGTGAAGGATGGAGTCAGTATTCAATTCCCGAAAGTGGAAAGAAGGAATTGATAGAAATTTTCAACAGGTCTTTATTGGATATATCCGAGGGAATAAACCGCGAGTAATTAACAATTAGTAATTGCGTAGATGTCACATTATGAGTCTATGTCTTTTTCAGATTCAAGAGTTGTAAATAGTTGCTCCTGGTGG
>Ga0209533_1004681_pt1 | contig 11796 bp, 4 predicted proteins | sample COG_04_FD_184748 | JGI IMG/M metagenome (GOLD analysis project Ga0209533, IMG submission 184748) | Pelagic Microbial community sample from North Sea - COGITO 998_met_04 (SPAdes) (version 2) | ecosystem: Environmental > Aquatic > Marine > Neritic zone/Coastal water | place: Helgoland, sampling... | reverse complement strand
CGTTCACTTGATGCAACTCAATCCTCAGATTCCGATTCCAATCAGAAAGAAGGCAAAGCCGCGCAAGATTCGGGAGTTACAGATGGTACAGACATTTCAGCGTCCAATCGTTCACTTGATGGAACACAATCCTTAAATACCGATACCAATCAGAAAGAAGGCAAAGCCGCACAAGATTCGGGACTTACAGAAGGTACAGACATTTCAGGGTCCAATCGTTCACTTTACGGAACACAATCCTTAAATACCGATACCAATCAGAAAGAAGGCAAAGCCGTACAAGATTCGGGAGTTACAGAAGGTAAAGACATTTCAGGGTCTAAACGGTCGCTTGATGGAACACAATCCTTAAATACCGATTCCAATCAAACAGAAGGCAAAGCCGCACAAGATTCGGGAGTTACAGAACGTACAGACATTTCAGGGTCTAAACGGTCGCTTGATGGAACACAATCCTTAAATACCAATACCAATCAGACAGAAGGCAAAGCTGCGCAAGATTCGGGAGTTACAGATGGTTCAGAGGTTGAAGGGTCTAAGCGTTCGCTTGATGCATCCGAAGCTTCAAACACTGTTATGAGTCAGACAACAGGTACAACTGCTCAAAATACAGGGGTTAGAGAAGGTACATCAGAAACAGATATAAAGCGTAAGTTTCAAGAATTTGAATCTAGACAAATTTCAGGGACTGCGACGAACGAACAAATTTTAAATATTACGCCTGTACAGTACAAGCCGATTAATTCTTTCAGTCACAGAGATTTTGAATTTTTTATGAATCTTAAAAATGAATTAATTTCCGATAACAATCAGAAATTTACAAATTACGATTCTTTTAATACCATCGAAGAGATTGTGAAAAGTGACTCTAAATTATTGGAGTTTCTAAACCTCTATATTGATGATTATGAAATATTAATTGAATTTGCACAATCGAGTTTTAAAAATCCAGTGAAGTCCAGGCTTGAATCCCTTTCAAAATCGAAAAATCTAAAATTGTTTGAGATGGAAAAGGAGCTTATAGCGCTTCAGAAATCAACCTTGTTTACAATTTTAACATCTATTGAGTTTAAAACCATACTGAGAGTTTATATGCTTAAAAGTTTGGCTTTTGTAAAAAAGAACAAAAAGTTTATCATTTCAGAATTCACCTTAAATTTTATTGAGACCTTATCTGAAAACAGAAAATTGAATTACAGAGGGACTTCCGATATCGCATCGAAAGTGAACACAAAGAGTTCCATTTCACACCAAATTAAAGAAGGAGTCGTTTCGTTTTTTGATAAAAATAAATTTGAAGCGATCAGTAAGGAAGTTAAAAACGACGAATATTTTAAAAACATCGTATCGTTTTTTCTGAAAACGAATAAAGTACCTCTGTGGTCTGAGTCTCAAAAATTGAGTTTAGAAGAAGCCTTAAATTACATCAAAATTAGAGTCAAAAAATCAGATAGTCTGTACATCAAAGAGCTCTTATCAGAAAAAAAACCAACTTCCATAATAGCCTCCGCGTTTAAAAATGAAAGTAATGATTTTAAACTTGATGTTTTAAAACTCTTAGAACTGTCCAATGCGAAGTCCTATTCTATTAAAACATTATATGAAAACCTGATACAATTGAACAGCAGTTCAGAAGGGGAGAAGGGCTTGTTTTTTGAACATATTCTGTTGGAGAATTTATGGGAAAAACCAAGTTTATTGTATGTTTTGGATGCATTATTTACAAATGAAAAACATATAAAAATTGCTAAAAACAGCAAACTCATAAACACTCTAAAAAAGAAATATCCATCTTTAGAACTCGTTTTAAAACCCGTTAAAGAAATTGATGCCGCTCATAAAATTGAGCTCATTCGTTATTTTATTGAAAGCGGCCAACTACCAAAAGTGTTGCAACTTAAGCAGGCGTTGAATTTTCAGCTTTTGAAAGCGTATGCAACCAAAAACAAAAGTCAATTAAAACTGCTTTTACTCGAGTTTTCTAACACTCCAAATGTCAGTAAAAACTTCATAGAAATCAGCTCCAATGCTATTTTTGTGGAGCTTCTTTTAGAAGAGTTAGAGGAAAAAAATATGGAGTTAAAATATCTTTTCGAGAAAGTTTTAAAACCAAGTCCTCCAAAACCAACACCAAAGGATATTGTTGTTTATGATTTAATATTGAATTTTCTTATAGCGCCTAAAATTGTTCAACAAAGTAATTTTAAGGCCCTTTTAAGCACACTTAAAGCATCGAGCAGCATAGTGTATGATTTGCTTATTACGGCTGCAACTGAGTTGGTGTCTGATGCGATTGTGACGAACCAAAGCGGTCTTCTAATGGCGTCGCTCACTTTTGTTGCTCCCGACGGAGTTTCTCCCGATGGAATTGCCAAGGATGTAGCCAAGGGTTCCAAAGAGGTGCCTGTTGTTTTGATAAAAGAGGAAAAGCGTTCAGAATTTGATACGTTTTTAAAGGATTTGCGCTATTTTGTAGAATTTAACTCGTTCAGTAGAAGCAGCGAACGCACCTATCCAGAAAAATTTTACACTTCGATATTCAAGTTTAAAACCAATTTAATTTTAAAAAAGCAGTTGTATAATTGGGCTGATGATAAAACCAAAATTTTTAATTTATTTAAATTAATTCCTGAAAATGAAGTTACAAACTTACTAGAGTTTATACATCCCACACAGTTAAACTACATTAAAACTTTTAATTCCATACTAGAAAAAATTGATTACAGTTCAATTCAAGAATGCTTAAAACTGGATTCTATACAGAAATTCACTTATAAGGTTCTAAATACTTGGTCAAATCATAGCATTGTTATAAACACCCCTGAAACTATATTTCATACACTTTACGAAGAATTCTTAGACCGTTTTAATATAGATACAGAGACATTTGTCGCACAAATAGAAGCCGTTAAGCCCAAGTTTAATTCGAAACAAAAAGCCCTCATTAAATCGATTACTCAAAAAGCTATAATTTCAAAACCTTCAAAAACCACTAAAGAGCTGCCAGTTGTTCAAGAAGCTGTTGTTGACTTAGACCTTGAAGAGAGCGTTTATATTAATAATGCGGGATTGATCATTGTTTGGCCGTTTTTAGCCACTCTTTTTAGTAAATTGGGATTTGTTGAAGGCCGAGAATTCAAAGACGATTATAGTCAGCAAAAAGCGATATTACTTTTACAATATATTGTTTTTGGAGATGTACATGTAGAGGAAACAAATTTGGTATTGAATAAAATTATGTGTGGTGCTTCCCCCGATTTCTTTGTAGATACCAGTATCGAATTAAATGATATGGATAAAAATATTGGCGACTCTATGTTGACAGCAGTTACTAAAAATTGGGAGCAACTCAACACCTCGAACATTCAAACGTTGCGAGAATATTTTTTAAAGCGGGATGGAGCCCTTAAAAAATTGAATGAAAATTACCAGCTTAATGTGGAGGGCAATACCTTTGATGTGTTACTAAAATCAATTCCTTGGAACATTTTAATGTTACAAACAGCTTATATGGACAACAGGTTAATTGTAGAATGGAAATATTAATTATTTATGGATAAACTTACGGATACAAAAAAGAATGCTTCTACGATTTCAAATGAGATCGACTGGCTAGATGCATATATCAACAATCGATTGGAGCACTATTTTGATCCCACAACAACGTTTGTCATCCCTGTTGTGCCAAACTTAACAGAGGATACGAGTAAATATGCTACTTTTATTACGGACAAAAAATTAATAGAAATAGAAAGAATTTTCATAGCGATATGCCTTGCGTTGCATTTCAAACCTCAAATTTTCGACAAATTTCTGATTAAAAATAAGGCATTAGACAAACGTTTCACAGAATTTGGAGGGATCATAGATGATTCAAAATCTATTTTTGTACCCACACTTGAAACCATCGCATTTATCTTTTATGGCGATAGTTTTGAATCTCGTTTTTTACTTCAAAGCTTTTTTGATCACGATCATATTTTTATGAGCGATAGTATTTTAGAACTTTACAGTCAAAAGTCGACCAATTCGTTTCTTACAAATTCGATCCGATTGAATGATGAGTATTTTCAGCTTTTTACAATGGGGACTGCCTACAAGCCTGGCTACAGCACTAATTTTCCTGCGAGTTTAATTTCGACCCCATTAAATTGGGATGAACTGGTACTCAATAAAAGTACGATGGACGAAGTATTGATGGTCAACACATGGATTGAAAATAAATTTGAAATTGACAACAGTGAAATCCTTCGTAAAAAAATAAATAAAGGCTATAAATGCTTGTTTTATGGACCTCCCGGAACTGGAAAAACACTCACCGCATCGCTCATAGGTAAAAAGAATCAAAAATTAGTTTACAGAATTGACCTGTCAGAAGTGGTCTCAAAATACATAGGTGAGACAGAAAAAAACTTGGCAAGAATTTTTGACATTGCTGAAAATAAAGATTGGGTTTTGTTTTTTGATGAAGCTGAATCGTTGTTTTCTAAACGTACGGGGGTACAAGATTCTAAAGATAAGCACGCCAACCAACAGACTGCTTATTTGCTGCAACGTATCGAAAATTATAATGGTTTAATCATTTTGGCCACGAACCTAAAACCGAATATTGATTTGGCTTTTTCGAGACGTATCCAATCGGTCATTAACTTTCCGATTCCAAATCCCACTGAAAGAGAGGTTTTATGGATCAACGCTTTGAAGGATCTTGCTCAAGTGCCTTCAGCTTTTATAAAAGAAATTTCAAAATCTTATGAGCTTAGTGGGGGCGTCATCAAAAATGTCATTCAATACGCTTGGTTAATTTCCAAAAAATCAAAACTTCCCATCAATGAAAAACAGGTTTTGGCAGGCATCAGGCGTGAACTTTTTAAAGATGGAAAATCTTTTGAATCCTAAGCTAATTTCTCACACGATTTTAAATACAATTCTTCGGAAGTGATTAGGATATCAATAAGCTCCTTGGAATCGATTTTTAATAGTTTGCTGTCTTCTTCTAAGCCTTTCTGAACGCTTGCCATCGATTCGGCATCGAATAGGATCAATTCATCTATTTGTGTGATGCGTGTATCAAGCGTTTTAAAATTCTTAGCAGCTTCCAATCCATCTACAACAAGGAATGCAAAATCGGTTCCTTTTAAGGTTGTTAGGCTCTTTTTAGTGTAAAGTGTATGGTCGGTAATTCTTAGAATTTTTATAAGATCTTTAGCAGGAATTGAATCAAAGAACTTAGTTTTTATGAATGCATTGTAAAGTTCAAAAACAGTAAGCTGCTCTTTTCTGTAGGAGAATTCGTCATTAGAGTCATACAACGCTTTGATAGAACTCTTGTCTTTTTTAAGATAAGAAGTAAACGTTTCTTTAGACAGTTTGGAAAGACAATAAAACGCGCCTTCTCTTAAAAGTAAATCCGCATTAAAAACATTTGCCATGACTTCATTAGGGATTTTAGTCCCTGTAGCTTGCTCAGAAAGTAATTCCATTGCCTTTAGTCGAATCATAATATTCAATCGATCGTATTGCGTATTAATCATTTCTTTGAGACGCTCTGTAGGTTCTAATCTGTTTACTGGAAAGAAATTATTTAATTTTAAATACTTCTCATTGTAATCTAAGTTATCGATAAGAGGAATTAAATATTCTTTAAATTCTTCTTCAAATAAGATATCGACCATTTCTATGGCTAGGATTTTCTTTTCTGAAAATTCATCAAGTATGATGTTTATAATTTTAGAAATTTCATCAGCATCGTAAAGTAGAGTCGTCAGTTTAAATATTCTATGTGTAGAATCTTTTAACTCTAATTCCATAAAACCAACCAATTCTTCCCATTTAGGGTCGTCAGATAAATCTAATATAGAAGCAAGTAGTGTATTGTAATTTTGAACTTCGTCTTCAATTTTATTTTTTATAACCAGATAGTCCGTTTCTGAATTTTTTTCTTTCTTGTGAATCAATGCAGAAATAATACGACTTTCAATTTCAACATCTTTAACCGTTAAATTTTTTAACAAAATACGTTCCAAGTTTTTTGGATTTGTATTTGAAAATACATCAATTGCCATGAGGTTATTGGATACGGATTCTTGAGACGCCTTGGATAAGTTTAACTCTAGCTGTGCTAGTGATTGAGAAAAATCATAATCAACAAGTACCAGAAGTATCAGTAATCGGTTACTAAACACAACTTTTTGTGTTGCAATAAACGTTTTAAATTCTTTAGATTTTAATTGAGATTCAAGAGTATATATTAGATATTCCACTACAAAACGATCTTCTTCATCTAACAAACGGATTACTTCATTAAAGTATGACTTTGACCAATTTTTTTTCATCAAATCAATGTACTCTATTTGTTTTTGAGATTCAGAATCAAGGATGTGATTTCCAAGTTTTTTTGAGTTCCCAAAATTTTCAAACCCTGGCAGTAAAAGCTCCCCAAGAATATGTCTTTCATTCGTATTGAGTTCAAATTGTGATCTCGTAAAGTTTTTGACTTGGAAGGTGTTCGAAGAACTTGTTTTGATATTCCCTAATTCTTCACTTATAAAACTCTTGTATTGAAAGGATACTTTTTTCACATTCTTCACCCAATAGATACAGATGAAAACAAGCAGTACCATACATGTAATTTGGATATACTCTGAGTTTACAGCAAACTGAATCGCTACTAAACTAGCCCCGACAAGGATGGCGCCTAATTGTCGTGCTTTTCCTTCAGTACTAGATTGTACCAACGCTTTTAAATTGGAACCCAGAGGTTGAAATAATAATTTGAAAGAAGAGTCTTCTAGAGACCTTTTAATGACAATCAATACCAACATACTTAATACAACCACAATAAAGGTGATTATTTCAAGACCTTCGTAGAACAGAGCGAAAACGGAAAACGTTAATGCCAAGCCCGACAAAATTAGCAACGAAATAGGCAACGTCGACAGTCCAAATCTCAGTCCATTTTTTTCTAACAATTTCCCAGAAACAAAGGTGTTCATTATAAACTCTATGGATTTTGTAATTCCAAAAAACAATCCAAAAAATTGTCCGAGTGTCTTGATATCAAAGCCGCTAAAATATGTTTTTGATGCACTTAAAAAAGAATAACTAACCAGAATCAGTCCAAACATTGAAAGTATAGATAGTACATAAATACTTTTGAAATAAGGGTTTTTAAATATTTTAACTTCCTTGATTTCTGTGTTCTCTTTTTTCGTCTCCTTAGGACGTTCTATGTAGGCTGAATATTTATTATTGATGATGATTTGGATAATACCCCCTATAAATACACCGATCAACGCACACCAAAGTAAATTGGACGAATCGCTAAAAACATTAAGTAATAGGGGTACAGTCATGTAACTGACAATGGCAGCAATAACCGATCCGGAAGCAATCAGACTAAACAAGCGTTTCCCTTGTCTTAAATCAAAAAGTTGCATAGTTAAACTACTAAATACTAATGTAATAAGAGAAGTGATAGGCGTGTAAAATATAAACCCTAAAAATGCCAACGATTCTTTTGAATAGCCATAGTTGATCCCCAACTTCAATAATAATATAAATAACGAAATAACCAACAGCGTTGCTGACGAGTGAAATTTAAAACTAAATTTCTTCATTGTAAAAGAGAAAATATAGGCCGAAATGATTCCTACAACTCCAGATGCTAAATACGCATAGGTCAAATAACTGATATCAAATACGGATAAAAATAACGCACTTATATATGAATTATAATAGGAAATAAAAATGCCGTAAAATAAAGACTGAACAATCAAAAATAGGATTCTTGAATATTCCTCCTTTTTAATATTTAATAATTTACCTAAGTTATTCATCTTTAATTTTAATTTAAAATTTCTTAATTACTAAAGTAATATCAATCGTAGGGAGTGGGCTAAAAACTTTTCCTAAGTCTTTTTCACTTGTAAACCCTAAATCCAATAATGAATTTACCATCCATGGAGACGGATAGGACAGCAATGATTTTATGTTATTGTTTTTTGAATACTCAATCCAAAAACTCAGAATTTGCTTTGAGAGTCCTTTTTTTCTATAATCGGGATGAATCACCAAACGTCCAGTACTCACCACCGGCGGCGTCATTGGTACATAATTAGCACCGTTTTCGCCATAAGTGTGCCATTCAAAATCAACGACTTTCGACTTTTCGAAATTGTCTGAAAAAGGCAACTCTTTTATTGAGTTTATCGGTTGTAAGCGATGACTCGCCACTAGTTTTTCATTGTAAAAAACACCACAATGTACAGCTGATGCGTCTATGACATCATCTTTATCAGTGATGAACAGTCCTGAGTTTATCTTGCTACGCGTCGCATTCCATGAAAACTTTCTTAATTCTATTAACTCAGACTTATATAAATTATAATCAAATAATTTTATTTCAAATTCACTATTCCCCATACTTACTAAAACTTATAATTTGCTCTAAACATTATTCCTCTACTATTCTGTAACGACACCGAATTATAGGAGTTGTTTCCTGCCGTTCTAACTCCAGGGTGGTAGTACGTTTCATCTAAAAGATTATTTACGAGTACTCCAATTTTAAATCCTTTAAAGAGCTCATAATTAACATTCGCATGAAGTGCCATAAAAGCATCTACCTCGTTCAATGGATTACCACTTCCTGCAGTATCAAGTCCTGTTTTTCTTACACCTACATAGTTTGCTCTTAGGTTAAAATTTAATTTTTTGAAAGCAAGTACATTAAAACCAGCATTTATAGCATGACTAGGAATATCACTAATACGTAGATCAACACTTTCATCTCTTGGATCTAGATAAGTGTAATTTGTCCAAAATGAAAATGCATTGTATTCATAATTCAAATATGCTTGTAAGCCACGTATGTTATTTCCTTCTGCAGAACCTTGGTTTTGTGTCAATCCACCTTCAATTTCAACGGTAGATACTACATTGGAATATTTGGACATGAATCCGTTTACTTCAATGCTAAGTCCTTTAACAAGCTTAAAAATCGCAGAGACTTCAAAGTTTTTAACCTTTTCTGGCTCCAAATTTGGATTTGCTATTCGAGTATCCGTTGTTGAGTATTTTGTTAAAAATGAGGCATCCTTAAAGGCCTCAGAATAGATTGCCTTGAAAGTATAGGAATCTTCTTTGCTATAAACCAAAGCAGCCCTTGGATTAAAAACAAATCCATAACCACCTGTTGAACGCACTAAGTTGTAATCGACTCGACCCCCTAAAGTTGCAGAGAAGTTTTCTGAAAAAGAATATTTTCCTTGCGCATAGTATCCAACATCTAATTTACTAGAAGTATTACCTCCGTCAATACCAACAGTTGCACCAGAATCTAAACTCTCATCAGGATCAATTTCACCACTCGTAATGTAATTCATTTGAAAAATCCCTTGTCTAAACTCCAGTCCTGATACAATGTTAAAATTGTTCCTTTTGTAAAATATTTTCAACTCATTTCTAAGTTGATTCGAAGATCTGTAAAAATAAGTGGTACTTAACGAAGGTGGAGTTTCTGAAATCAAATTCTGAAACCCTAATTTATTGTTGTTAAATGCGAGAGCGGTCGTTAAATTTGTGTCACCATCAAGCGTATGCAAACGATACGATGTTAAATTAGAGAAATATAAATTTTGATTTATTTTCTTCTCATACTTCAAATACACAGAGCTATTCCAAGTAACCCATCGCGTTAAATCTGGAGAGCCTATTCGTTTTGATTTTGTATACCATGGTAATGCGCCTGTATTACTTCTAAAACTTTCCACACCGAACGTAAATCCATCAATCTTTAGTTTCGTATTCACATACCAATCGTCTTCACGATTGTTAAAACCAAGGTCTGGATTTTCGTCATATAAGATTTTGTCTAAGGCTTTCATTTTATCCGCCCCCACCTGATTTAAAGTTACTGTTGGCGTTACTGTTGGCGTTGCAGTCGTATAATCAAAATAGGGGGAGGTCTCACCATTATCATCCATAAACGTTTGTGCAACCTCACCACTTAAAGGAGTAGATTCTGAGAGGTAATCATAGGTGTTAGGATTGTAATTATAGCCTTCATCAGTGAGGTCCATTTCATCAGAATGAAAGAGTCTTCCTGTAATAGAAAAATACCCGTTCTTTAATTTTCTATTAATCATCGCATCTACAAACTGGGTATTAAATGTACCATAATTGGTTTGAATATCTGCAGAAAATTTATTATCGCCATCAAAACTAGCATCTTTTGTAATTATATTTATAACTGCCGAAAATGCATTGGCACCATACATTGTAGAAGCGGGTCCATATATAATTTCAATTTGTTTGATATTCGCTAATGCAATTTGACGATTGATAACGGCATTATCAGAATTTAAATCGTTTTCTTCAACACCATCGATGAGCAATAAGAATTTATCATTCAATGTTGATCGGTATCCTCTAGGATATACAAGCACATAGCCTGGGCCACTAGATTTTGAAAGGGAAAACCCTGGCAAATCACGAAATACTTGTTCGATATCTAAATAGCCTCTATTCTCAATATCCTCACTTGTGAGTACATAGATTGAAGCGGGAGCTTCATCTAAAGTTTCCTCAAATTTCGAAACCGAAGTAACCGTAATCCCACCAAAATTTCGAAACTTTTTTATGAGTTCTTTAAAGATGTAAGGGTCATTCGATCTAAAAGCATAATCTGAATTAAAATCCAATAATGCATTTACATCTTCGGCCGCTTTTTCCATAGAATCCATCATAATTGAATTCATGGCTATAAGCCTCAGAGCATCTTTGTATTTTACTTCATCGGCTTTAAAGGTTTCTAAACAACTTCTTAGTTTTTTATCAACTTCTTCGAACCTTCCAATATTGTATTCGTTTTCCAATACATTTAAATCACATTCAATTTTTGCTTCTTGTGAATATCCAATTAAATTCAGTGCATAAAATACACTACAAAAAACAGTTTTTAGTAATAGAGAATTTTTCATAATTTTTTAGTTGAGTAATAGTTTTAATATATCATTTGAGTCCACAAGCCAGAATCTTAAAAAAGAATCTTGAGAGACCGAATAAATCTTTTTCTGAATGGGGTCAAAATACAGATCCTTCACCCAACCACTGTGACCTTTCAGAGTGATAAAATCTTCCAGATTGCTAAGGTTAGTTAAATTCAAAGTGTTGTCATAACTAGAAGTTATAATCAACGTTTCTTCAGCATCTTGATATATTTCTATATCTGATATTTTTACATTTTTGTGGCGCGTAATTTTCGTTACAAACGCTATGTTTTTTGCTCCTGAAATTTGATAAACATTGACAACTCCTCGAGTGGTTCCCGTGGCAATAAAACTAGAATTTAAAAACTTCAGTACAGAAATTCCTTTGCTACTTCCTAGGGTATCCATGGCCTCTAAACTTAGTTTTGAAGATGAGATTGAAACCGAGTAAAGTAAAATTTCATTGTTTTGGTAAGATGCGAGATACTTACCATCCTTACTCATGATGTTTTTTGAAGCATTTAAGCTCATTAATTCCGAACTGTCAACCACTTCGCGAGTCGCTAAATTGATCAAGTGACCGTTTGGATTTTCTGAAGTTAATACATAATCAATTCCTGCACTCGTAAAACTCTGTATGGAGTTTATTTTTGTTTCGTATATAAATTCATTTGAAACACTGCTAAAATTGGTCGCATTATACACTTGTAATTCTCCTGTAGTTAATAGAACCAATAGGTCTCCATTTCCAGAAAAAGCCACATCATTCACATTACTAAAAGTTTTTGTTTGCATTGGAACAATG
>Ga0209533_1004680_pt1 | contig 11796 bp, 19 predicted proteins | sample COG_04_FD_184748 | JGI IMG/M metagenome (GOLD analysis project Ga0209533, IMG submission 184748) | Pelagic Microbial community sample from North Sea - COGITO 998_met_04 (SPAdes) (version 2) | ecosystem: Environmental > Aquatic > Marine > Neritic zone/Coastal water | place: Helgoland, sampling... | reverse complement strand
GGATGGCTTTTAGAAACATTTTTAGACTATAAAATTATGAAATTATAAATATAGTTGTTATTTATATGAATGAAAATATACTTTTTTTACAAAGAAAAATAAAATATAATAATTCCAAAAAAAAAATAAACAATATGAAAAACGATACCATACTATTAAATAATAGTTATGGTGATCAATATAGTAAAAATAAACAAAAAACTAAATGTATTCCTTGTTCACAAAAAAATGAATATAATTTAAAAACAATAGAAAAACAAAAAAATTTATTTAAATAATTTTTTAATAATAAAATAATATATATGAATTATTATCTTATTATAATATTAGCAATATTTATTATTATTTTTAATTCAGCACAACCTCGTTCTATTATAGAAGGTTATGAATCGTATGATAATTGTCTTCGTCAAGGATATCCTAATGATTTTTGTATGCAAACTCCTATAAAATCTAAACTAGGTGAAAGTTATTGTAAATGTGCGAATGGTGAATACGGATCTTTTCATATGGGAGACGGAAAATGTTATTGCTATTTATATGGTCCAAGAGATCCATATTATACGCAACATGTTTTTCATGATTATTTATAATATAAGTGTTTGTAAAAACGTATCTTGAAATGTAGTCACACATCCTAAAAATGCTGGCTTCCAATTTATTTCTAAAAATTTACTATTGTTCACATTATAAGGTATTTCCAACGAATTAGATATAAAATCTATTCCTGAAAAATTCAAACCAAAGGCCTTATGTGCTTTTAAAAATAAATCTATGTTAACTTGATGAACAGTATCTAGCGATATATATTGATTTTTATCTGCACCATTAAATGTATTAACCACATTTGTTATATAAATTTTTTTATTATCTTCTAATATAGAATTTTTATCATATCCTTGTTTTTTTATATAATTATATGATACTTCTTTAACATACACACCATTATTATTATCTGATAATGATTTATTTAATTTATTAATTAGAATCTCAATAGTATCATTACCATTTCCTATAATAGACGGTTTATAAAATGTTTTTATATAGATAATTTTATTTTTTAAAATGAGTATTCTATAAATTTGTCCTTCTTGTTGTTCTTGAATAATATAATTTGTAGTATTTAATTTATTTAATTGAATAAGTAATTCATCTTTATTCTCAATATCGGTTATAATACCATGACCTCCAGCACCAGTTGACGGTTTAATTATTACTGGAAATTGTAATTGATTAATGAATGTATTATTTAATTTATCAAAATCAATGGATTTTGGATAAGGTAAATCATGTTTTTTAAAAATTTCATGTGTTACACTTTTATTACGACAATATTCCGGTGTTTTATAATTATCATTAAAATAATTTAAATAACTAATTCTTTTATTTTTATATATTAATTCTTTATTTATCTTATCTAATGTGATATTATATTTTTTCAAATAAGGTTTTAATTCTTCTTTTTCGATTTCTGTTGCGAATGTATTACCTCCTCCTGTGTATTTTTTTTCTTCGCTTAAATAATCGATAACATACGACGTTTTACACTTTTGATCATTATTATTTTGATATGATTTATAATGACCACTTAATAATATTTTTTCCATAGATGAATTTTCTGTATTAAAAATAACCATCATATTTTTATCTGTATTAAAATCTGATTTATATTTAAAATCACCAGTAAAATCTCCTAATCCATATATAATTAATTTATTATTATATATTTCACATGGTTTGTTTACTATATGATGTGATCCATGACCAAATACAACATCTACCCCCATATTACATAATTGTTTAAAAAATGATTCGTATTTTGATTGTAAATACGTTCTTTCATTATTATTTTTTGATTGGAAATTTTTACCCCAATGAATAGAAAATATGATTTTCCTATCTCCTTTTATATTATTTAAATGAGAGATTAATTTATATGTATATACTTCTTTTTCATAAGAATTTATTAATAAACAGTTTTTATCCCACAATTTTGTATTTTCAGGATAATTATTTATATTTTCATCTAATATAGTCCAATGATCAGTTGCATTTAAAAAAATAAATTTATCGTCAATGTAATAAGATTTTTCAACAGTAAATATATAATTATACTTATCTAAAATTCGCAACGTGTTATAATATCCTTCTACATTGTAATCAAATGTATGATTGTTAATAGTGGAAACAAATATAGGTTTATTAACATTATCTTTTAAATATTTAACATAGGGTTCACCGTAGGAATAAATATTTATATCTTTGTTTTTTAATTTATATTTATTAATATCAAAATGTTTATCTATTAAAACCGTTTCTAAATTAAAAAATAAATCATCTACATTATTAAATATTTTTAATATACTATCCGGTATTTTAATATCACATGTTTTATCTTTATTTCTACCAAATTGTAAATCACCTATAAATAATAATTTCATAACTACTTATATTATGAAATTATTTAATTTTTTATTAAATATACACAGTTAATCTAATTTTTATTAACAAATTTACACATTTTACTACATTCCTCTCTTATTTGGAAAATATCTCTATATAAAAAATCTTCTAATATTAATCCTACAATAAAAAATATAGCTATATAATCTATTTCAACAGGAAAATATTTTATAAATAACATTGCTAATAATATTATACCATAAGTAATCCAATGATGCATATGAAAACAATTATCGTTCCATATTAACATAAAAGCTTGTTTTTTTGTTGATTTATAATTTAATATATAAGCTAAAAAAAATCCAAATACTACAGCAAATAAATTTATAATGTAATATTTATACTTATTAAAATTGGTTTTTAAATCCATGAATATATAAAATACAAAGATTATTATTTTAATTGATCATAATTTTTTCATACATTCGTATGTATTATCTAAATTACTATATTAATTTTAATATAGTAATATAATAATAATGAGAACACAAAAAATTAATAGAAAAGTCAAAAGAAAATCCAAAAGAAATCATGAAAAGCAAATATATATGTTAATTAATATTCATAGAATCTCTAGTATTCAGTGTATGTAATGAATGTCTTTTTATTTCGTGGTGTCCAATTCTTATTACCATATTGATTGGCCTCATGTGGTATAGCATTGCAAGAAAACTTCGACCCTCCACATTTGAGACAATGCTGCAGATTGTTGTTCTTATATGTGTATAATTTTCCTCTGCGATATACTTCGACTAGTCCTTTCGTACAATACTTCATATTACCAATATATCTGATGGTTCCACCAGTATAAATGTTGTGCTTCGATTCTCGTTTCATGTTGTTGTAGATAGTATGTTAATACAATACTATATTTACTAAAAAATATTTCAATTTTAAAAGTAAACGTAGAAAATAAATATGTATTAAACATTTTATTAAATTAAAAATTGATATATTTTTTTTGTGTTTTATATAAACAACCAATAAAATAAAATGATTAGAAATCAATTCCTTCATGACCAAAGCAATCGTATTCAAAAATTGTATTATGATATAAATATTAATACAATTTTCAATAGATCGAAATTGCAAAATGTTAAAAAAAAATTTTATAAATATGTGAATTATTTAATAAATTATGAGAAAATTAATATTCAACCAAAATTATTAGAATTGCAACACATACGATATGAGGCATATAATCAATGGCAACGAGCAAAAAGAATATCACTCATACATAATCCTACCCCTGAAAATGTAGAAAAACGAAAGGCATTAGTTCCGATATTTCGTAAACTAGATGACGAATATGAAGAAATGAAATGCGAAGAACACCTTTATGGCGAAGTTATATACGCGATTCAAGATAAATTAACAGAAATCAAAAATCAACAAAAGAAACTCAGACATTATAGAAAGTGCTCTCATTGCGAAAAAAAGGATATGGTTTACAATAGTGGATGTAAATCAAAACATAAATTATGTTCTGATTGTAGTGACGATATAACAGAATGTCCTGTATGTGAAGAAGATTTGGGTTTACAATATTGTGCTATTTGCATGGAAAATAAAAAAGAAATAGTAGAAACAGGATGCGAAAACAAACATCAAACATGTAAACAATGTTTGGATAAAATAATAAGAAAGAACAATATGTGTCCGTTTTGTCGTGGTTATTGTAGTTATGGTAGTAAAGAACCAGTAGATCCACATCCAGCTTCATACTATATAACGGAAACAGGAGAAGATATAAGAGACGTGTGGCTAGATAGGGCAGACGATAGGAGGGAAAGGTAGTGGTTGGAGGATGCACTGTTAGATGGTGATAATATAAATAAATTGATTTAAATAAATAAATTGATTTATTTATATTATGATGTTGAGAAAAATAAATGAGAATACATTATCATCAATGATATTTATAACAAATGTATATCATATATATAAAAAAAGTGATGAGTTATATATGTATTCATTTATAATATTATTGATAACATCAATATTATATCACGAAACATATAAATATAAATATAAACAGATAGATAGAATAGCACTGATAAATGTAATATTACAGGGGGGTTATAGATCATTATTAACACATGAATATAATAAAAAGACATTAATAACAGTAATATTATTCATGCTAACAATATATACATATTATATAAAGATAGATAGGTTAAATATAATACGTAATCATACATATATACATATATTAGGAAGTGTTGGTCATCATTTAATAACAATGGATTTAAAGTAGGAACAAACATTATAATCTACCTTTATTTTTTCGTTTTTTTAAGAGATTTTATGGTTCTTCTTGATTTTCTTTTGGTTTTTATTTTTCCACTCTATTTCTATAGGCTGTAAATATTTACCATCACTATACCACATTTTTGCTTGTGATAAAGTGACCATTAAATCATTATGATCATATACAAGAGTATTTTTTCCGCGAATTTTAATATCTTCATTTCGGTCATACGGAATCATGATATTATTTAATTTGTATAATAAATAATAATATCATTATAAATATTATTTATATTTACTAATAATTTATTATAATAAATATTATCATCGATACAATTCGGTATATATTTTTTTAAAATAAGAGAGATATTTATCAAATAACAAAGTATTGTGAATAACAATTCCTTACTTCGATATATTAATATCTGATATATAGACCAATTATTAACGTAACTACACATATCACATGTATTATTTGTATAAAAATTATGTATATCTAATATACCTGTTAATATTCTAGCAAATATATTTTTCTCATTTTTAATAACAAATATATTTTTTAGTTTTTCTAATGTTTGTAAGTTTATAAATAATATTTTATTAGTACGTTCTTTAAAAATAAACGGATAACAACCATCTATACTATTATTATAACATACCTTTCTATCAATCATAAATGGTATGTGAATCGATTTACGTAATATTTTTTTAAAATGTTTTTTATTTTTATATGTACTTGTGATTATCTGTTCTTTTTTTTTTATATCAAAATATGTAATAAATAATTTATTATTTATTTTTTTTATATCTATATCATTAAGTATTAAATCAATTATAATATCATAATTTGTTTTTAATAAAGATAAATCTTGTGTTTTTCTAATAAATTCCATCATTTTTATACCATTTGTTATAGCTATTTCAATTTTATTTGTTAAAAAACATAACCCTAACACAGCACCAATACTGCATCCAGATACCCTATCAACATATATTAATTTTTTTTCTTCCATTTGTTTTAAATATAATAAACACCCAATCATATAAGATCCATTAAATGCTCCACCCTGTAACACTAAATCTATATTTTTTGGTATATTTTCATGATTCACATTTTCTAATAATTGATTTATATAATTATCTATCATCTATATTAGTATATAAACGTTAATAAAATTTATTATATTCTACTAATTCTATTTAATTATTATTCAAAAATTTAAATAATATATAGAAAATCATTGAAAATAAAACACTATTAACAATATATCCAGTTAAATTAGGGTTTCCATCTGATGAAAATAATCCTGGAATGACTTTTATTAAATGGCTTTTAACAACTGGTAATTGCATTATGAAAAATAATAACCCTATTAATATAGGTATTTGTAATTCTTCATATAAATATTCTAAACTATCTTTTCTATTGCTATAAACCATATTGTTGTTAATATAATCATTTTCTGTTTCATAATTTTTAATGTAATCTGTAGTATTTTCATTTGGAATATAATTTGGTTGTATTTCTTGATCATTCATCATGGGTTGAGTATTAATAGGTATATCTCTTGACGGTAATGCAGTAGATCCACTCATACTTGCTTGTTGGATCCCTGTAACTACTTCGTTCATAATTTTTTGACTATTGATAGTATTCATATCATTATTAATAGTATTCATTTGTTGAGAACTATCATTATTATCATCAAATGCAACTTTCTTTTCATGAGTCTGCAAAACAACCTTATTATTTGTTCCTACAGATGGATCTGAAGGCAAATCATTAATACTTGTAGTGTTATCCATATTTAATATATTAACTAACTATATAAATACATTAAATTATTTACGAAAAAAGAACTGTTTTTTTTTTATCATCACATTTAATAGCACTAGAATTTAATTTTACACATTTATCATTATATTTATAAACTTGATCTTTTAATTCCTCTAAAGATGGTGCTTCAAAAACTATACAATTTCTTTTTTCACAAATTTTTCTAAATAAAGATGCTAAACCAAATCCTAATATTATAGAAATTAATATTTTTCCATTGGTTGAATATAAAAATTTTTTTGCTGGTATTTCCATTACTAATATATAGTAATATATTTATTATTTATTAATAAAAATTATTCTTGAATAGAAATATCTTTAATATCGTTTGTATTACTAGGACATTCTATTTCATCATGGCTAAATGTGAAACAATTTGATGCGACATCTTTATATTGAAACATATCAATATTATCAGGTGTAGGATATACTACAATAACTCTTGGTGTTGGTGCTGATAGATAAACATATAACAATCCTAATGCGAAACTTATTAAAAAGGCAGGAAAATGAATATATTTCATAGATTATATATTATAGGTTGATATAATATATACGTATAATATTAAAAATAATTATTTACTTTTATTTGTAGAATCTTCTACTACATTTAGGGTACCATATTTTATAAAAATATCACAAAAAGAAAATTTCGGTTGATTTAAATTATATGTATCGTTCTTAGTATTATAATCAATTGTAGTATGAGAATATTTTATTAAATTTTCTTGTGATATAAGTGGATATAAATCGTTTTTATAAATACTTATAATATCTTTTATAGCAGAATTGTTTTTCTCTTTTTTATAAATATCTAATAATTCTTTTATTTGTTCTAATAATTCATTTTTAGTAATATTCATATTTTTTAATTCTATTTTTTTCTTACTATCGTGATGTAAGTTAATATCTATTGTTATTAACTCGTTATAATACTCCATAAATTCATTTAGTTCACTTGATTGTTTTTTAAATAGCGTTAAAACGTCATTTTCATTACTATATTGAAATAATAAATCTAATTTATTTTTTATAATCTCAGTTTTAATATCATTTATAGTGCTACTTGTATCTTTAATTCCTTCAGGTATATAATCATATAAATTTTTTTCTATTTTAATTTTTAAATCACATGGTGATGATATATCACCGCATTTTACTTCTAATATTTCATTTGTATTTATAAAAATGGTCCCATCTTTTTTTCCACATTTAATACATTTTCTTTTATGTTTTAATAATTCCTTTTTTTTTTCTTTCATATCTAGAGTTTTATTTTTTAATAAATTTTTTTTATAATCATTATATTTAGTATCATATTCATTTTTTAATGAATAATATTTATTTAAAATTTGATTATCTCTCTCTTTTTGGGTTTCACTATCCATATACTTTAATGAAAGATTTTTCTATTTAATATTTGTACTTCTGGATTATTTGTCCATAAGGGTAAATCTGTATGAAGATTATTGTTTTTATTGATATGAGTCATAAGTTTTAATTTAGATAAAATATATTCTTGTTTATTTTTTAATTTTACTTCTTCGTCTTTTTTAGACATTTTACCCTTATATTTGTAATATAATGTTAAGGATACTAAGAATATAAACAACAATAATATTCCTAAATTAAAAAGGAAATTATAATACCTGTCCTTAAATATTTTACATTGTTGTAATGTAGTATTTAAAAAATATTTAACGCCAGGTTCTATTAAAATTGGTTTAGAATAACTCTCCATTAAAATATACATCTAAAATAGTAAAATTTATTTATACATATTTAATATATATATGGCATCCACTAATGCATCATCCTCATTAATAGTATTTTTTGTGATAACAACTACTTATTTTATTTTAAAATCATACAGTAAGTCACAGTCACAAACTAAAATATGGACTATAATATATTTACTCTTATTAATAGTTTCACAATTTTACATTAATCTAACACTCACAAATGATATATGTGGGTTTAATCAATATGGAGTAGCTTTTATGGTTACAGTCATACCATGGGTTATTATTTTTGGTATATTAAATTTAATATTAATAATGTTTCCTAGTTGGTTATCACCTTTTTCCAATACAATTGGGTATTTATTTTGTGTTGTAACTGGAATTAATAAATTTTTCTTAAATATTCTAAATGATAAATCAACCATAAATTTAGTAAAAAATAAAGAAATTATAGAAACAATTAATCATATATATACCGATAAATCATTATTAATTAATGAAATTTCTTTAAATGAATTACCATTATGGTGGAAAAATATGAAGGATGCTAATATATTAAAATCATCTACAAATGAAGAAGATTATAATACCTTAAAAAATTATGTAAAAATGAAAGATGATATTTCAGAGTATATTTGGTATATGTTAACAGGAGGATTAGTAACATCTGTTAGTTATAATTATATAATTAATAGTGGTTGTCAACAAAGTGTGGAAGAAATGAAAAAGCGCCATGACGAATATTTAGAAAAAGATGAAGAAATAACCAATACGAAAAAAGCTGAAAGTGATCCTATAGTATATAAATCATATGAATAAACTACTGTAATTTAGGAATAGTTAGATAATACAATATAAATAAGTAAGATAAAATTCCTAAAATGATTGATAATAACCATATAGGAACAATCGTTTTTCTTTTATTACCAATTCCAAAATTTCTAATGGACCCATTTTTTTCGTATATAAATGATGGTTTACAATAGTTAATAGTAGCAAATAAAATTATAAATAATAATATAGAAAACAATGTTATATTTTTTCTGATATACATTTTATTCATTTATATATAGTCTATAATTTTATATTTTTTTTTTATATGTATTTAATTTATAATGTCTTCTTTTTACCAAAATTTCTTTTCCCCTTTAAATAAAGAATGGTGTGATTATTTTCTTTATTTAGCTGTTTTCGCATTTATTGTCTTAGCGTATATTATTATATCTGCGCTATTCACAATAGTTATGGGAACATCAAAAAATAAAGGTGATACATTATACACAATGTTTTTAACATCATTACCAGTATTAATCACATATTTTCAAAATAGATTATTATACTCAATGTGTTCCGCTCCAATGAGAGGATAAATTTATAAAATAAATAATTAGTAATATTTTTAATTATTTATTTTGTATTATTTCAATTTATTATAAATTAATTGATTTTTATATTTATTTAACGCTGATAATGATACAGAATGTTCATTTAATTTGGATAAATATTTTACAAAATCTATAAATGGAGCGATATGAAAAATCACTTTAAAAAAACTATTTTTCATTTTTAAATTATATTTTTCTAATATTTTATTTATTTTAATAAAATGCAAGCAACCTTTATCTTTATCTTTTATAAATTCTGTTAATGTATCGTCTAATAATAGTTTATCGTAATCTATATTATTTATTGTATCATCCACTTTTTCAATTAATTTATGTATAATTATATTTTTGAATTTATCTATTGATGAATACATACCAATTTGATAATATAACATTAATTGTTTTTCTTTTGCATTTAGTTTTTTTACTAAACCAAAATCAATTATACCAATTTGTTTCGTATCATTTAAAAATAATATATTCCCATGATGTAAATCACTATGCAGTAAATTATATTTCATTATAGATTCTATAAAAAAATTATTAGGACATGTTAATAAATTTTTATCATAATTTTTTTTAATTAGTTCGTGTATTGATATACCATTTATATATTCCATAACAATAACATCATTGTTACTTAATTCGGAATACACCTTTGGAATTACAATTTCATTATTATCTTTAAAATTATTATAAAATGTATCTATATTATTCATCTCATTTATAAAATTAATTTGTTCAAATAAATAAACCATATTTGTTTCTATAAATAAATCTATTTTTAAATATCGATAATACGTAAATTTAACAATAAATGCTATGGTAGACATTAAACTAATAGAATTTTTTAATATATTATTTATATTTTTTCTTTTTAGTTTTATAATAATATTTTTATTATCATATTGTCCTTTAAATACTATTGCGATAGTTCCACTATTAATAGGGTTATTCTCTATAATCACATTTTGATTTTTTAAACCATTTAGTATGTCTGTATTAATTTCACACTCGTCATATTGTACGTTATTTGAAAATTGTATTAACATATTTTTAAATACTTCGTCATTTATATCCATTATTATCCACTGCATTAATTTCACAAAAAAAATATCCAACTTTGCTATCTTATTTAAAATATTAAAATAAAACGTATTATGGTCATATTTAAACATTTTAAATCGTATATATTCATATACAACAATAGAAATAATATAACAAATTATATATATATTTCTAACTAACATATATTATTATTATATATTAATTTAAATAATTTAAATAATTTAATATTTAATATTTAACAATATTATATATATATATACTAATAAGAATGAATATAAATATGATGAAAAAAAATAATACTATAAATAATAACCAAAATAATACACATAATATAGGTTTTTTAAAAAAAAAAATAATTTCTAATAAATTAGCTATTTTAAAATCCGAAGAATTAAAAAAAGAGGAGAGAAAAAAAATAGAACACAAACTAGAATTAGAAAGGCAACAAAAAATAGAGGAACAATTGGAAATAAAACGTCAAGAAAAGTTAAAACAACAAGAAGAAATTGAAAGACAAAGAGAATTTGAAACACAAAGACAAATTAAAAGACAACTAGAATTAAAAAAACAAAGAGATATTGAAATACGTAAAGAATTAGAAAAACAAAGAGAATTAAAAAAACAAAGAGATATTGAAATATATAAAGAAAATGAAAGACAAAGAAAAATATATCAAGAAAAAAAAATAAAAGAGCAAAAAGAAAAAAATTTAAAAAAAGGAATTGATGATAAAAAAATAGAAGAAACAATATTAGAACAAGAAATGCAAATAAAACAACAAATGCAAATGCAAAGTGACTTATTAAATAAAGTATATCAATTAGAAAAACAAAAAGAACTAGAAAAACAAAGACATCAACCTAAACTAATAAAACAACAAGAAGAACAAGAGTTAGTAAAACAACAAGAGTTAGTAAAACAACAAGAGTTAGAAAAACAACAAGAGTTAGTAAAACAACAAGAGTTAGTAAAACAACAAGAGTTAGTAAAACAACAAGAGTTAGTAAAACAACAAGAGTTAGTAAAACAACAAGAGCAAGAAAAACTA
>Ga0209533_1004673_pt1 | contig 11810 bp, 13 predicted proteins | sample COG_04_FD_184748 | JGI IMG/M metagenome (GOLD analysis project Ga0209533, IMG submission 184748) | Pelagic Microbial community sample from North Sea - COGITO 998_met_04 (SPAdes) (version 2) | ecosystem: Environmental > Aquatic > Marine > Neritic zone/Coastal water | place: Helgoland, sampling... | reverse complement strand
ACTTTGGTGGCATGAAAGCTTACAACAGATAAATCTCCATGATTTAAAATACTACCATTTATATCATTTGCACCAAATGCATGTGCAGCATCATAAATAACTTTTAGGTTGTGTTTTTTTGCAATATTTTTTATTTCATTCACCATGCATACATTTCCATAACAATGAACTGGCATTATGGCAGCGGTGTTTTCGGTAATTGCCTCAGTAATTGCCTGCGGGTCAATGTTTAAATAATTATTTTCTATATCAACAAATACTGGATTTAAATTATTCCAAAGAATTGAATGAGCTGTTGCACTAAAAGAAAAAGTTGGTGTAATTACATCTCCGCTTATATCAAGTGCTTTTAATGCAACCATAAGACCAATTGTTGCATTATTTACTAAACTAATATTTTTTACTCCCAAGTAAACACAGAGCTTAGCCTCAAGCTCTCTTACAAGCGGCCCACGATTTGATAAAATTCTACTATTCCAAATCTCAGGCAATCTTTTTTGAAATTCATCGATGGGAGGAAGAAAAGGTTTTGTTACAAAAATTTCTTTATTTTTCTTCATAATTTTTGAAAACTTTTTTAGTAGTTCAAGAATTGGTGCAATCTATCTATACAGATTTTTGAACAATATAACACTTTATAATATTTATTCATTAAGCAACTCTATCAAATATTTACCATAACCACTTTTGATGAGAGGTTTGGCTAGTTGTATTAACTCAGTTTTTGTTAGCCATTCATTTAAATAAGCAATCTCTTCTAAGCAAGCAATTTTATATCCCTGACGATGTTCTACTGTTTGAACAAACTGAGAGGCTTCAATCAGAGAATCATGTGTTCCAGTATCAAGCCAGGCAAATCCTCGACCCAATACTTCGACAACAAGATTATATTGCTGGAGATATTCATTATTTACGCATGTAATTTCTAGTTCATTTCTCTTAGATGGTTTTATAGTTTTTGCAATGTCGACTACAGAATTTGGGTAAAAATACAGGCCAGTAATAGCATAGTTTGATTTTGGAATCTTAGGTTTTTCTTCAATAGAAATTGCTAAATTAGCCTCATCAAACTCAACCACACCAAAACGCTGGGGATCTTTTACCTGATACCCAAATACAGTTGCTTTTTTATCAAACTTAGCTGAATCAACAGCTTTTTTAAGTTTTGGTGAAAACCCCTGACCGTAAAAAATATTGTCTCCAAGTACCAAACATACATCTTCTTCACCTATAAATTCTTCTCCTAAAATAAATGCTTGTGCCAAGCCATCTGGAGAATCTTGAACTTGATAATCAAGGTTAATGCCAAAACTAGAACCATCACCAAGCAATCTTTTATAAGAAGCTTGATCATTAGGAGTTGTAATAATTAGAATATCTCTAATACCAGCTAACATTAAGATAGAAATTGGATAATAAATCATTGGCTTGTCGTAGATCGGTAGTAAATGTTTAGAACTACCAAGAGTTATTGGATGCAATCTAGTACCTGATCCGCCTGCTAGGACTATGCCTTTCATAAGGTGTCCTCTTTTTTTTCATTAATCATATAATCTCCGCTAAGCACTCTATCACACCAAAGTTTATTTTCAACAAACCATTTAACGGTTTTGCGCAGACCGGAATCAAAGGTTTCAAATGGCTTCCAATTAAGTTCTTGTTCTATCTTTGTTGCATTTATAGCATAGCGCTTATCATGACCGGGACGATCATCTACAAAAGTAATTAAATCTTTAAAAGATCTTAAAGAACCTAGTTTTTCAGGAGCTAACTCATCTAAAATATTGCATACAGCATTAACTACATCAATATTTTTTACTTCATTACAGCCTCCAATATTATAGGTCTTGCCAACACTAGATTTTGTAACCACTTCATATAATGCTCTTGCATGGTCCTCGACATAAAGCCAATCTCTTATTTGAGAGCCATCCCCATAAACAGGCAGCGGCTTTGCAGATAGTGCATTAAGGATAATTAAGGGTATTAGTTTTTCAGGAAAATGATAGGGCCCATAGTTATTTGAGCAATTTGTTATGACAACAGGTAAATTATATGTTCGCCCCCAAGCTCTTACCAAATGGTCTGCCCCTGCCTTTGTTGCAGAATAAGGTGAGCTTGGTGCATATGGTGTTAACTCAGTAAATGGCATATCTAAAGGCTCCAAATCACCAAATACTTCATCGGTGCTAATATGATGAAATCTAAAATTACTTCGTTTTTTACCATCAAGCTTATCCCAATAAAAGCGAGAAGCTTCAAGCATCTTGTAAGTACCTATAAGATTTGTTTCTATAAAGCTTGATGGGCTATTGATTGATCGATCAACATGACTTTCAGCAGCAAGGTGCATTACAGCATCAGGTTTATGAAATTTGAAGATCTCTGAAATTCTGGTGTGATCACAGATATCTAGCTTTTCAAAAACATAGCGATCATTTTGCTGAACTTCAATAAGGTTATCGTTATTGCCTGCATAAGTTAGTTTATCAATATTAAGTACTTCATCACTAGTATTTTTAATGATATGCCTGACAAGAGCTGATCCTATAAAACCGGAGCCACCTGTAATAAGAATTTTCATAAATTATCCATTTTCTAGACCTAATGCGTATTATCAGAATGACTAAAAAATTTCAGATACCAAGGCATAGCTTGTTCAATACCCTGAAAAAGGGTGAATTCTGGATTGTAGCCCAAGCCATGCTTTGCTTTAGTTATATTTGCCTGAGAATGCCTAACATCACCTGATCGAAAATCTCGATAAGTTGGATCAACTTCCACATGGGTACCAGAAGTTTCTAATGAATTTTTAATAGCTGAATATAAATCATTAAGACTAGTTCTGTCACCAACAGCCACATTATAGATCTGATCTTTAGCTTCGTCAGATGCAGTAGCAGCTAAGATATTTATTTGTATTGTATTATCGATAAAACAAAAATCACGACTAGTTTCACCATCACCATTAATGAAAACATCCTCACCTTGAATCATAGAAGCTGTCCACTTTGGAATAACAGCTGCATAAGCACCATTTGGGTCCTGACGCTTACCAAATACATTAAAATAACGAAGTCCTATTGTTTTAAAGTCATAGCTGCGAGCATAGACACCAGCATATAATTCATTGACGTACTTTGTAACTGCATATGGCGATAGAGGATTGCCAATATTTTCTTCAACCTTAGGTAATGCAGGATGGTCTCCATAAGTGGAACTGCTAGCTGCATAAGTAAAGCTCTTAACTTTTTCCTGTTTGGCAGCATGCAATACATTCAAAAAACCAGAAATATTTGCACTATTTGATGATAGCGGGTCAGAAATCGAGCGAGGCACTGATCCCAGAGCTGCTTGATGTAAAACATAATCAACGCCTTTGATTGATTCAACGCAGACATCATAATCCCTAATGTCACCATGCTTAAATATGAATCTATCCCACTGAGATTTAGTAACCAAGCTTTTTACCTCATCAAGATTATACTGATGTCCAGTAGCAAAATTATCTAGCCCCACAACATTTTGATTAAGTTTAAGTAGGCTTTCTAATAAGTTTGATCCTATAAATCCTGCTACACCAGTAATTAACCAGCACCTAGGATTGGTAATTAATTCTTTTTTTATTTTTTCGTAGTGATTCATAAAGTTATTAATAATTTTTTGAGATTTTATTTAATCTACAATCGTATATCTGAATCATCCTTTGCCATTACCCATTTTAAATCATAAATAACTCCATCTGGTTTCATTAGCAAGCGATAATCATTAATAGACATTTTTTTAAAATTATCATGCGCAACAGCCAAAACAAGAGCATCATAGTTTGATTCTATTGGTTTTTTAATAATATTAATATCAGCGGATTCAAATGTCTTGGAATCATCCACCCAAGGATCATAAACTTCTGGGGACACTCCGTATTCTTTTAACTCAGATATTATATCAATTACCTTGGTATTTCTTATATCAGGACAGTTTTCTTTAAAGGTCAGCCCCATAATCAAAACTTTGGCTCCATTAACATGGATTTGCTTTTGTATTAATTTCTTTACTAATTGACTAGCAACATATTTTCCCATCCCATCATTCATCCTTCGACCAGCTAAAATCACTTCAGGATTATATCCAATGGATTGAGCTTTATGCGTTAAATAGTATGGGTCAACACCTATACAATGGCCACCAACTAGCCCAGGCTTAAAGTTTATGAAGTTCCACTTGGTGCCTGCAGCCTCAAGAACAGACTCAGTATCTATATCAAGAGCATTAAATATAATAGATAACTCATTTATGAGAGCTATATTTAAATCTCTTTGTGTATTTTCAATCACTTTAGCAGCCTCTGCTACTTTAATTGATGAAGCCTTATAGGTTCCAGCTAAAATTATTGAGCCATAAAGTTTATCAACATATTCTGCAGTTTCTGAATTGGACCCTGACGTTACTTTTAATATAGAAGTAACGCTATGACTTTTATCGCCAGGATTAATCCTTTCAGGGCTATAACCAACAAAAAAGTCAACATTCATAATAAGGCCAGATTTTTTTTCAATCTCTGGAACACAAATATCCTCAGTTGCACCAGGGAAAACAGTAGATTCATAGATAACAGTATCACCTTGAGTTATTACTGAACCTAATAAAGAAGATGCTCTAATTAATGGATTAAGATTTGGCTGTCTATTTTTGTCAATCGGAGTTGGTACCGTGACAATATAAACGTTTGCTTCTCTTAAGTCTTCATTGTTAGATGAGTATGTCAATTTTTTAGCTTCGCTTAAATCTTTAGCATTTAATTCTAGCGTTCTATCTTTTTTATTTATCAGCTCATTGATACGATCTTTATCTATATCAAAACCTAAAGTGGTGTATGTCTTTCCAAATTCTACAGCAAGAGGAAGACCAACATAGCCCATACCCAATATTGCAATTTTAGGATTTCTTAAATTTTTACTCATGACCAAATACCCTTAGTATCAATTATTATTCCATTAGTAGGTTTATTTTTATAAAAGCTTTCATGATCAACCAGAATTACATGAATATCCGCTGTAGAGAAAGCAAAAGATGTTTCAACTAACTCACCATTTTTTATATTTAATGGGAGCTCAGATATATTTGGTTCAACATAAAGAGTTCTTCCGCTATGTGTTTCATTTATAACTTGTGAAATTTTTAATGCTGGGCTCTCTCTTAAATCATCAATATTAGGCTTGAATGCCAAGCCATAACAAGCAATAACAACATCTTTAATTTTTTTACTTTCATCAGATTGTAAAAAATCAGTTATAGCTATTTTGACTTTGTTTAAAACCCAATTTGGCTTTGAATCATTAACTTTTCTAGCAGTAGTAATCAGAGGTGTTAATTCAGGTGTTTTACTAACAATGAACCACGGGTCAACTGCAATACAATGTCCTCCAACACCAGGTCCAGGCTGCAAAATACTAACCCTTGGATGTTTATTACTTATACTAATAAGTTCCCAAACATTTATTCCCAGGCTGTCACATATTACTGACAATTCATTTGCAAAAGCTATACCTACATCACGAGAAGCATTTTCAGTAAGTTTTGCCATTTCAGCAGTATTGGAGTTGGTGATAGTAAAATTACCTTTAACAAATGTTTTATACATATCTATGGCAGCTAACGAACACTTTGGGGTCATACCACCAATAACACGATCATTATCAACTAACTCTTGAATTACTCGACCTGGTAAAACTCGCTCCGGACAATGTGCAATTCTAATATCAGATTTCTCACCATGCGATTGAGGAAACGTTAAATCTTTTCGTTGTTGAGCCAACCACTCTGCCATTTTCTCCGTTGCACCCACTGGTGCAGTGGATTCAAGAATCACCAAATCCCCACGTTTTAATACTTTTCCAATTGATTCTGATGCTGCTTTTATGTAGCTTAAATCTGGCTTAGGAAATAAATCATTACTGTTTAGTGGTAAAAAAGGAGTCGGTACCGCAACAATAAATATATCTGCAGGCTCTGCAGTAGTAGTAGCTCTTAATAGACCATTCCTTACAGCTTTCTGAACCATAATTTCAAGACCAGGCTCCACAATATGAATCATGCCATCATTTATTAGCGCAACAGTATTATGGTTAATGTCTACCCCAATAACATTTTTATTTTTTGAAGCTAGCATGGCTGCGGTCGGTAAACCTATGTAGCCTAAGCCTATTACAGATATGGTATTGATAATTAATTCCTAGTTTGATGTTATAAAATTTGATATGCGAGTGGCTGCCAATCCATCACCATATGGATTATGAGCTGCACTCATTTTTGAGTATTGTGCTTCGTCTTTTAATAATATATTCACTTTATTAACAATAACATGCTGATCGGTACCTACCAATAAAACTGTTCCAGCATCAACTGCTTCTGGACGTTCAGTAGTATCTCTCATAACAAGTACAGGCTTGCCCAGAGATGGCGCCTCCTCCTGAATACCACCCGAATCAGTTAAAATTAAATACGCCCTATTCATTAAATAACAAAAGGGAAGATATGATTGGGGTTCAATCAAAAAAACATTAGCTAAGCCTCTAAGCAACCTATTCACTGGCTCTTGAACATTTGGATTAAGATGAACAGGATACAAAATTTGTACATTTGGATGCATAGAGGCAATCTGACGAATTGCCTCACAGATTCTTTCAAACCCTCCACCAAAACTCTCTCTGCGGTGACATGTAACTAGTATTAATTTTTTGCCTTCTTGTAAAAAATTAAATTTTTTGGACATATTTGCTTCAAGTGATTGATCGTTTTCAAACTTATTTTTTACCCAAAATAAAGCATCAATAACAGTGTTACCCGTTATAATAATATCATCAGGATGAATACCCTCATTAATTAAATTATCCCTAGATCCTTTAGTAGGTGCGAAATGATATTTAGTAATAGCACTAGTAAGTCTCCTATTGGCTTCTTCAGGCCATGGGGAATAAATATCTCCAGTTCTAAGCCCAGCTTCAATATGTCCTACTTCTATCTTCTCATAATAAGCAGCTAGAGAAGTTGCTAATGTTGTTGTTGTATCTCCGTGCACTAAAACAAGATCAGGTTTATATTTCTGCATAATGGGTTTTATACCAATCAAAATTTTTGCAGTTATCTCAGTTAAAGTTTGCCCATCACTCATAATATCAAGATCAAAATCAGGTTTAATTTGAAATAATTCTAAAACTTGATCTAGCATTTCCCTATGCTGAGCAGTAACGCAAACTCTGCAATCAATTTTAGGATTCATTGAAAAATTACGAACCAAAGGTAACATCTTGATGGCTTCAGGACGTGTACCAAAAACTATAAGAATTTTCTTATTATTCAATTAAAGTAACTCCTTAAAACATAAATGCAGGCCATATAATTTCATATTAATAATCATAAAATTTAAATTAGCATACCGCCATCAACACCAATTTCTTGACCTGTAACATAGGTAGACAAGTCACTAACTAAAAATAATGCAACATTGGCCACTTCCTCAGGAGTACCAGCACGTCCTAGTTTTATGGATTTGATCCGTTCCTCGTATGTATCGTCAGCTAATGAACGTGTTAAGTCAGTATCAATGAAGCCAGGAACTATTGAGTTCACTCTTATTAATTGAGGAGCTAACTCCTTAGCTAGTGACTTTGTAATCCCAGTCACGGCAGCTTTACTAGCAGAGTATACAGCTTGACCTGCATTTCCATTTTTACCCATAATAGAACCCAAGTTTATTATAGAGCCTCCTCCAGAGCGAGCTATTAAACGACTCGCATACTGTGCACAATACAATACGCCAAAGGTGTTAATCGAAAAAGTTTGTTCTACTTGGTTGGGAGTTACCATGCCTATATATGCATCATCAATAATACCAGCATTAGAAATTAAAGCATCCAATCTACGATATTTATTGAAAACTTCTTTAAATGCTAACTTGACGCTATTGCTATCAGAAATGTCACAAATAATTGAGCTTATTGAAGCTTGAGAATATTTATTAGATATTTCTTCCACAGCCAATTTAAGTGATGTTTCATTCCTACCAAAAATAATTACCTTAGCATTTGCTGCAGAAAAACATTCTGCTATGGCGCGACCAATACCCCTTGATCCTCCAGTAATAACTACAATTTTTTCATCTAACATAAACCACTCTCCACTAATTTAGCAACGACAGATATCATTACTAAATATTATAATAATTATTTAAATAGAAATTTAATAAAATTAGGAATTTTATAAGGAAAAACAATATCTTTACTTTTATCTAAAAATTCACATAATTCATTAGACTCACATGATGACAAGTTTATATTTTCTAACTGTTTGGTCATTAATATGCCTGATTTTGATAGTTTAAAAGATAAATTTTGTTCAACAAAAAAACAATTCCATAATGCACTACGCTCAAGAACAGTCACTTCTTGGTTAAATTTACCATCTTGAACGATGAAATTCCTTTTGCGATACCAATTTTTTGAGGGTATTGGCCAATCATTAATTATATCTTCTTTTAAATGAACCATCGTAAGGGTATGCGCTGGACTGCAATTAAGCATTAATATTTTTGCGTTATTTTTGAAGCAATAATGCCAGGACGATCCAATTCCATGAGGTTTATATGGTGATTCAAGATTATGTCTCATCATTTCATCAGCATGTGGGCCTAAAGCAATCATAGAGTTTATAGGATTTCTACTTCTCAAAGATCCTGGAGTCTGCATTAATTGTTTTGCTAGAATGCCTGTCCATGGACTATTTTTTTGCACATTGTATGTAAGCTGATTTTCATATTTTAAATCTTTAAAGCTATCCAACCCTTTAGGGTTTCCATTAATAATTGGAAAACACGGCATGGCAAGAGTTCCACTTTCTCCAACTAAGTCTTTAAGAAATGTAATTGTTTCAGCTGGATTAAGGCCTAGTCTTATATGAATATCACTAGTCGAGTGCACCAGTAGAATATCACCAGGAGTAATACCAAAACTAAAGCATGCATTCTTAAATTCTTCTCGGGTAAGCTTATTACCTTCTAATGGCTTTTTAACCAAAGTATTGCTACTAAATATAAATCTTTTTAGCCACAAGCGTGCTTTTGGCAATAAATGCGATCTATGATAGATATTTTTTATAACTATTTCAAAAATGGGAAATAGGGCTAAAATTTTATTAAATATAATATTGATTATGAATTTCTAATTATGAAGAATGCAAAAATATGAAGTAAAACTATTCGAAGTTAGAATCATATATTTTTAGTAACAATTTTTTTAGCTTCTGAAAAACTACTCATAGCAATAACATCATCAACATCAATCATAATGTCAAACTCTATTTCTATGGCTGCTATAAGTACCATATGTGCTAAGGAATCCCATTGCGGGATTTCATTATAGCTAAGCGAATCTATAACTTCAGCCGCACTTATTTTAAGTGAATCAACAAATACTTCTCTTAATCTTTCTTCCATATAAACTTATCCTTAAATTAGTAAAAACTTGATTGTTCCTGAATAACAAAAAATAAAAAAGCAGGCTGACGGATTAATTTTTAATACCAATTGAGCTAAGCTAAATAATTTTTTTGTATTATATAACCTTTTTTCTGTAAATATAATGCTTGATTAGCGCAACAAAAATGCCAACGAAGCCACCAAATATGGCACTTAAAATACAAATTAATGATCTTTGTGGTTGAGATTTCTGTTCCATTACTGCAGGGGGATCGATATAGTCAAAAACATATGATTGCTTAGCTTCTATTAAAGCTAATTTTTGAGTTTCTTTTTGAAGTATTTGTGCAATCACTTGCTTGATCTCAGATAAATTTGTAAATGCCATTTGTTCATTAAGATAAATGACGGCTCTTTGTGACTCTAATTTATCTTTTTGTCTATAAAATGTATTTACCTCACTAATAATTAGTTCTGCCCATTGTTTAGCTATAAAAGGAGATTGGTGTCGAATTGTTAATGTAACTAAACCATTTTTTTTGTCTTCATTTATATTGATGTGTTTATTTTTGAAAACACTAAAGCTTTCTTGAGCACTTGGCATTTGTTTATTTGGGTATGAAACTTCTCTGACCCATGAGTTGTTATTATATATATTTTTATCATAGGATATTATATTTTCTCTTGAGTCCCATGATTTAAATGCCATCAAATTTGGCAAAAATATATTTGGCAATACGTTATTCTCGAAGAAGCTAAGAGTGCTAAGTTTATTTATTGCTTTTATGTGGTTAGTTTCACTCGAAGCAGCAGATGGAAAGCTGATTCCAGCAAGACCTGCAAGACCGCTATAATCTTGTAAAGAACTTGAAATATTGTTGGATGCGCTTACGGGAACTAGTATGGCCTTAGATTCATATATATTAGGAAGATAAAGACTATATATCACACCAAGTATAGATATCAAAGAAGAAATAGATATAACTGTCCACTTCCTTTGAAGCAGTATAAACAGAATATCTCCAAGATTAATCTCGTTTTCATTCATTCGTGAATATGATTCATTTTGTATTTCTTGCATAAATTTAAACCTATAAATAAGATACTAGTTTATCGTATTCTTGTTGTTTTAATGCTATAAATTTTTTAGTTAGTGCTGTTTTTTTCTTAATTCCTCGTGGAGTTAAGATATAAGCATAGTTAATTTTATGTTTAGAAGTATGTAAATTACGAATCTTAACAAAGCCAATATCTATTAAAGCTTTAAGACAGTAATTTACCTTTCCAATACTAAAACCAGATTGTTTTGCTAGTAATCTTTGAGTAATTCTTGAATCTTTTTCCACGAGATGCATTACATCTAAAATATCTTCTGTTATTTCTTGAGGTCTAATCATGGTGGGTTTGATGGAACAAAGTTATTATAATAGTTGATAGCTACCGCACGTCATAATGATTACATTTATAACGTTCAACTATTGAACTAATTCACCATTGTAGTGAAAATATGTATTTAAATCAAACTGATTTAAAATGAAAGATCTTTTTGAAACATTACAATTCTTCTTGCAGACCCCAGTAATGTCAGCAATATTTCAACCCTTTCTTTATGCGGAAGTGAGCAAATCTTTACCATGCTTCCTTTAAAAGAACCATTTGCAATAACTGCATCCTGCCCTATTTTAATATTTGAAACTATAGGATCTGATCTTGATGCATTTTCTATAATTCTAATTTTATTTATCTCAACATCATTCATTTTAGAGATACTATCTCCAAACTTTAATATTTTTTTAACACCCATTGTATATTTTAGAGCTGAGTACCTATTAAGAGATGTTTTAATAAAAATATAGCCAGGAAACAGTAACTCTTCTCTAGTATTGGAATTATTATTTTTTATGTGTATTACTGGCGAATAGTATTCAAATTTTTGACTATCTAGATTTTTTTTAACCCTCGATATCTCATTAGTCTTGTATAAAGCAATTAACCAATATTTCATAATTTATTAAATGGTACCCGAGGCCGGACTTGAACCGGCACGATATTTCTATCGAGGGATTTTAAGTCCCTTGTGTCTACCAATTCCACCACTCGGGCATGTTAAAGGTACCAATTTTTTTACATTATACTTTTTTAAGTATAAATGTCTTTATAATTTGGAGGCTGAAGCCGGAATCGAACCGGCGTAAACGGCTTTGCAGGCCGCTGCATAACCACTCTGCCATCCAGCCATGTTAAGCAAGATGTATTGTATACATCTATAAGGGAAAGTAAAAAGATAAATTAATCTTTATCCAGTCTCTCGATATCACTTTCTATACAATCTTCACCA
>Ga0209533_1004671_pt1 | contig 11812 bp, 12 predicted proteins | sample COG_04_FD_184748 | JGI IMG/M metagenome (GOLD analysis project Ga0209533, IMG submission 184748) | Pelagic Microbial community sample from North Sea - COGITO 998_met_04 (SPAdes) (version 2) | ecosystem: Environmental > Aquatic > Marine > Neritic zone/Coastal water | place: Helgoland, sampling... | reverse complement strand
TGATTTATTATATACCTGAAATACCATTGTATTATCATAGTTTATTTCATCATGCATGTTATTCTTCATTGTTAATGATTTATCTTGTTTTACTTCTTTTACTTCTTTTTCTTCATCCTCTTCATCTTGTTCTAGTTCATTTTTCTCAGTTTTTTCCTTCTTTTCTTTAAACTGAGGGATTTTATTATATAAAGCATCGCCATTCTCCATACATTTTGTTATTATCATTTCTTTTATCTTTTCTGGTAAATGGTCATACCGCAAAATTGTGTTATTTTGATATGTAATTAACTTATAATGGTCTCCTGTATAATCTAGTAATACATAAAAAGCTGGGTCGAAATCATTTTGTATTGTGTCATTTACTTGACCACATTGTAATACATTATCTATATCACCATTATTATATGCTTCGCTTGATAATATAACTAATTTTACATTCATTATTTTTTCTAATGTTGATATTGCCCAGGTATCCGCCCAAAATGTACATGTTTGAATTACTTCCTTTAAATTATCTATTGTTTTTACCTTTCTCATAAATTCAAACTCTTTTAATAATTCTTTTGACATTTCGCGCTTTGATTTTAGTTCTTCATATTTCTTAATATTTTCCTTTACCTTCTCTTGATAGCTTTTTTGTAAATTACGGTCATTCGTCTTTTTGAACTTTTCCTTTAATTCTTTGGTTTCATCCTTTAATATTTTTAATTCTTTGGTTTCTTCATTAAAATTTGTATCTATATCCATAAAAAATGTTTTATATCCTTCCAGTAAATCTCTTGTTACACTATTTGCTAACAACTTTCTTATTTTTGATACGGTTGTCTTCCAATTTATACCAGTGTACGCGTCGCGAATTACAGCAAATAAACAATCTCCACCGCCTTCGTTATCTATTAAATCATATTGACTACTTTTTAAAAACTTCTGTATCCATAAACCGTCCACTTTATCACCACCAGTTTCTTCTTCTTTTCCTACTTTTATATCCACGGTTTTATCCTTTTTAAATAAAAATTCATCTACATTCGCAATAGTTGAACTGTCTTCTTTCATTAATTCTATTTGCTCTTCAATCTCCTTTTCATTTGTTTGACTTAGCGCATATTTTTTATAATTACTCTTTTTTACATATTCATATATTAAGGGGTCTAGTTTCTTTATTTTACACATATCTATATTTTCATCTTCGTCTATTATTTTCGCAAAATCTTTATTTGTTATTTCTACTACACCTAATTGTGTTATTAATTTATTATCATTCACTAAATATATTGGGAAGAATATTATTCCTTTTTTTATATGAAATAACTTTTGTTTACCAAATGTTATGCTAAATTTATATCCTAACTTATGAATCATCAACTCATATATATCAGTTTCATATTCATTATCATCGTCATATAATGTTTTCTTTTCTTCATACTCTATTGATGTATCTAATTTGGATAATACCATAATATAATATTATACTTTTATTTATATTTTTTTCACTTAATATAAATAAAATGGGTTTTATTCGCTGTTCTTTTTTATTATTATAAATAATGGTATCGGTTGTATTTATGGTCGCAGGCATGTCTTCGCGATTTGGGGGAAAACCTAAACAAATGGCAATAGTTGGCCCAAATAACGAAACATTGATTGAATATTCGGTCAACCAAGCTTTAACACACTCTTTTGATAAACTTATTTTTATTACAAATCGTAAAACTGAACATTTATTTCACGCTATATTTGGTAATAACTATAAAAATATCCCGGTTTTATATATTCAACAGAAATATGATACCAATACACGCAATAAACCTTGGGGAACTACCGATGCTATTTGCTCAATGATTGGTTCCATTAATGAATCATTTATTATGGTTAATGGGGATGATATTTATGGCACCAGTACTTTTCAAAAAGGATTTGAAATTATGATTCATCAAACGAAAAATGTTATCGGCGGACTACCTGTTGTAAATACTATTGCCAATAATAATGTTGTCAACCGAGGAATAATTTATGTTGAAAATGTTTCGGTTGTTGGGTTAAAAGAAATGTTGAAAATATCGAAAAGCACACATCCAGAATTAATGAACGAACTCGCAAATGTTAATTTTATTGGATTACAATATAAAACCCTATTAATGATTAATAATGTACTTTTAGAATTTAAAGAAAAACATAAAGGTGACCCTAATATTGAGTCTTTATTACCAGACGTTTTAAACGGTCTTATTCTAGAAAAAAAAATAACTATGGATTATTTTGAAATTACAGAAAATATTATTGGATTAACTCACCCCGAAGACGAGGCTGTTGTTAAAAATATGTTATGTTGAATTATTTCATGTATATTTCTAAATAAACAACCATAATCGTATTGTAAAATTTTAATATATAAAATTGAATTCACAATTGTTATTTTATGTATTATACAAAAAATGTCTAGTTTTAATATGAATACTATGCACGGATGGTTTTCCGAGAAACAACAGCATATTTTAAAAAATGTCAAACTAACTCGCGGCTATGAGAATCAAGTCTTTAATCGTCCATTCATTTACTACTTAAACACAAATAACAAGGTTGTAATGATTACAGAAATAACGGGCTCTCTAAATACAAAGCCGAGGTTTGACGATGTTCAATATCTGGGAACTATGAAACAATTTCATAAGGCGAGTACTAAACCAATCAATATTTGTAATGAAAACAGATACTATTATGCAGTAAATCCAGAAATAACACACAACGAGAATCTCAACGATAATCTTTATGAAATTATATCCAATACTATTTAATTCTTTATATTATGTAATTCTTTAAAATCTACTTTAAAGTTATTAACACATTTTTGAAATTTGTCAATATAAAGTGTACATTCCTCTTCTTTTACTCGTTGGTACAAACATTTTAATAATTCTTGTCTGCTACCTTCACATGTTTCTTTTATTTCTTTTTCGTATTTTTTTTCTAATTTTTCGTCCTTTTTTTGTCGTATACTGTTGAAAATATCATCCATTATATATTGATCCATTATATATTTAATCATTATTATTTTTTATTATATTTATTTCTCTCTTCTCTAGATTTTTTATTTTTTGAAAGTATGTAGAAATAGAGTAAGAAATAGCATTCAGTAGTGTTTTATCTTCATTATGAAATTTTTATGAAAAAATATTTTTTGAGAGAAGAGAGAAAAATGAAAAATAAAAAACAAATAATAATAAATAAATCAAATAAATAATTATACACATTAACAATAATAACTAACCCAAAATTTATTACTTAAATTCCAACTATAATTTAGTTCATACTCAACCTCATCAGGACAGTATGTCGTTAAGTACGCAGCACCCTTGTATTCTTTTTTTTTTGTTGCTATTGTTATATTTCTATCTGTACAAAAGAGAATTGTTAGTTTTGGAATAAATTCTAATATATATCGTCCTATATCTGATGGTATTTTAGAACTAAACACTAGCAACTCTAGATTTGCGCGTGATGATACATAATCGAACGCGTGTTCTGTTGCTCGTAAATTTCTCTCGTTAGTTTGGCTACCATTTCGTATGATTCGTTCGGTTGCGATTCGGTGAAATTTTTGAACTTTGAATAATCTCTGTTGGAATCTGGGAGAATTGTAATGTTTACAGGTTCGCTGATTGTGTCCAGGCTCATTGCACAAAGAACAGCACTTAGTGCGCTTGTGAACACCAACAACCGAATCACACATTTTGATAGTATTGAATACATTATTTGTATAATAAATTTAGCAATTGACAATTCAATTTTTCCAGGAAATCCAATACTTATTTTTAAATGTTAAAATAATATATACACCTTCGGACATTTAAGTTCGCACAAAATATAATAAACAGATATAAATATTTTTTATTGTATATAGTTATCATAATGGATACAATACCAGATACTAACGAAAATTTATATCTATGTAAAAACCATTATAGTCTTAATAACGAAACACGGTTATCTCCGTGGCGTGGAAAACTATGTAATATATGTAAAAAACGTAAACCCGATGGGTATACAAATCCTGATCATGTTTCTAATCCATTTGGATATTTGTATTTGATCCCTAACATATGTATTCCATGTGCAATAGAACATAAAAAATGTATGTGGTGTTAATTTATTATTGACGGTTGTTTAAAATGGGACAAAATAACTTAATAGTATAATAATTTTGTTTATTATATTATGAAGCATAAAATATACCTGGTGATATACCGCATAGTAATACAGATATAAGTAAAGCAAAAAATATGGTAGGATATGATCCAAAAATAAGTTTTGATGAAGGAATGAAAAAGTACATTAATATTTAATTTGTTTTCTTAATAATAGTTAGTGAATGAATTTCACCTATAGTTGTGATTGAATATTCTTTTTTATATTTTTCAATAACTGGATTAATTTTTTGTTTATTATATTTATTCATCCATTCTACTTCATCTCTTTCTTTTGATCCACCTTCAAATATAAAAATACCATTTTTAGTTAATTTATTAATATAATTTTCAAATGCGAATTCGAGTACCGCTCCGTCATTTGCAATATCAATATGAATAATATCAATGGAATTCTTTTTTATATTTTTATATTCTTTATAAAAATCTCCGTGCTGTATGAATACATTTTTACAGTCATCATCTTCAACCTGATTGTGCGCGGAGATTCCGCGAATTTCTGAGATAGAAAAGGTTTTATCTAATTTATCTTTATTTGCACAATTACCATTCAAATCATCAAATGCTTTTATGCCACAATTACTATGAGAATTCTCGGTAAATATTTTTAAAGATTGTCCATCGTGAATACCAAATTCTATTATTTCATTAGGGTTTTGCATAAAAGTTATTGTTTTTAGTATATCACTACAATCTACTTTATTATTACAGGAACTTGTCATTTTACACTCTTTAAACTCCTTTATTTTTTCTTCATTCTCCATTACGATACTATATATAATAAAAAATATTTATATCTTTTTATTATATTTTCAAAGTAGTTTGTTCCGTTTTAAATTACCAAGGGTGTAAATCTATATCTTCAACTTCCTGAAAATATCACTAATATCCATTAAGTTGAACTTCACCTTTTTGTTGAAACCTTTTTTCTCGGTTGGGTCAGTTTTCATCAAACTGGTTATTTTATTTTTAAATCCAGTTAATACATCGCATTCTAGATCTTTTGTTTTGCTACATTCATACATTATTTTCATATTTTTGCATATTTCCTGACACGTATATTCCGCGTTTTCATTCATTAATTCAATATCCAAAGATGAATGCAAGTCATTAATGAGTGATAGTATATATGAAAATTCCAATGAATCGTTATTTGCCAATTCTACCAAAAACATACTTAGTCCACGTCGTTCATCATTTAGTTTATTCAGCCTACAAAACTCGGAATAATTCTCTTCACACGAACAACTTTTAATATTTTTAAAATTTTCAAGATATGAACCTAGTTCTTTTGTAATTAGTCCATCCAACATTTTATATTTTTTTAGTAAATCTTTATATAACTTCGCAAATACCTTACAATTAAATTTTAATGTTCCTCTGTTAAAAATATACTCATTTAATTTATTAATCTCGTTCTCATTTTTTGTTAATATTAAATCAATTACATCGCAAATTTTTTCAAACAATAGATGATAATTTTGGTCAGTTAGTTTATTCAATAATATATTCACATCATTAATATTTTTTTCTGATTCTGTTTTAGGAACATTGATTGATTTGTATTCAGGTATAATTACTTTTTCCTTTTCAAATACATCTCCTTCAAAGTTAAATGGAATAGATAATGAATCCGTCATCCCCTTTAAATTTGACAAAAACTCTGTTTCGATATTAATTTTGAAACCATTGTTTTGAATCTTTTCAACTTCTTCAAGTGAATAAATTAATGACATTTATATATGATTAATGAATATAATATTTATATTCTTTCAATTTTAATATAATATCATCGTTTATTTTTTAAATTAAATTTATTATGATTTCTTATATGGCATCACAATTTAAATTACCAATCGAGTATCAAAAAAAAACACATATTTTACAAAACAATATTATAGATGACTTGGAGTTGATTACGACACAGCCAAATGAAAATGAAGAAAAAAATACGCCAATATTTCATACAATTTTTGAACCAACTAATATACACGAAACTCAGGTAGTTGAACAAATATCAAAATATTATACAAATGATACCAAGTTTTTAAAAGATAATCAAACTATGCTTAAAACAAATGATTTTGATGAATATTTATTAGATAACTCAGAACTATCATGTTGTAGTGAAATTTTTCAAGATAATAATTTTATAAACAAATACAGTTATATTGATATTAAATATTTTTCATTTTTAAATAATTCTCAATGGTTCCTACAATTTATCTCAATTATTAATTTACTTAGTCCAGTATTTTCTTTAATCGCGCCTATTATTGGACTCATTGTTCCTTATTTTGTTATGCGTTTTAAAGGGGTTGTTATTCCAATCGAACAATATTATAATTTTATGAAAATGTTAATATTCGAACAAGGAATGGGTAAGTTGATTTTTAATTTTTCAAAACTAACTTTACAAAATCAAATGTATACTGCGTTTACAGTAATCATGTACATTTTCCAGATATATAACAATATTAAATATTGTTTCAAATTTAAGTCAAATATGAATAATATGTGTGGGTATTTAGATGATATAAGTTGTTATTTAGACAATGCTTTGCTTAATATACAACAGTATAAGAGTTCAATTCAAAATATTAAATCGTTTCAACCATTTCTTAATGATTTAGAAGAAAACGAGAAAATATTATTGGAATATAGAGATTTTATAACGGACTCCCCCAAAAAATGGACTATTTCAAACTTACTTGACATTGGTTATACTATGAAATGTTTCTATGTATTTTATAATGAAGAAAATATTAAAAACGCAATTGATTATTCCGTCAGTTTCAACTCATATTTGAAAATGTTGCGTCATTTAAAAAATAAGGTAAAATCAAAACAACTTAACTATGGAAAATACAACAAAAAAAACAAGGTCTCTATGAAAAAGACATACTACGCAAATATTGAAAAAGGCAAGGCTGTTAAAAACGACATATCGCTTGATAAAAATTTAATTATTACTGGTCCCAATGCGTCCGGTAAAACAACCATTATTAAATCTGTTCAAATTAATGTAATATTACTTCAACAAATGGGAGTTGGATTCTTTGAATCCGCGTCCATTCATCCATATCATTCATTATTTTGCTATCTGAATATACCCGATACATCAGCAAGAGATTCGTTATTTCAAGCAGAAGCAAGACGATGTCTTGATATTGTTAATTATATTAAAGAACACCCAACTCATCGTATATTTTGCATATTTGATGAACTATATTCTGGAACAAACCCAGAAGAAGCAATCGCAAGTGCGTATGCGTTTATTCATTATTTATGTGAAAATAAAATAGACTTTTTATTGACTACACATTTTACTCAATTATGTAAAAGCCTTGAATCTATCAAAAGCAATGAAAACAATAAAAGTAATGAAAACGATAAAAGTAATGAAAACAATAAAAGGATAAAAAATTGTAAAATGGAAATAGAAACAACCGATGACGGGTTTAAATACATGTATAAAGTAGACGATGGAATTAGTAATATACGAGGAGCGGTTAAAGTATTAAAAGATTTAAATTACCCCAGTGATATTTTAGAAAAAACGAATAAATATTTAATGAGTTATAATAATTAAAGATATATGTTATTCTAATACATATGTTAAACATTTTTAAGATTTTTGAATTCACAACAAGTATTTCGTTTATTTTAGCTATATTTACAGTTATGATTTCTTTTGCGGTATTTTTTATATTAAAGAGAATAAGGGATAATGAAACTAAAACAAATACACTTTTGAGTATTGTATCCGAACTCACAAATGATTTTAAACAATTATCTGGTTATAATCAGGCAAATCATTACATGATGAATTCGGGTGTTCCAAATTTAAATATTAATGAAAATGAATATCATCTTCAGAGTATAGTTGAGGAACCAGAATTCGGGGAAACATGTGCCCAGGATGATAATGAACAAGAAAATAATGATAGCGACGATGACGACGATGATGACGATGATGATGACGACGTTGATGATGATGAGGATGACGAGGATGACGAGGATGACGACGAAGATGATGATGGCGAAGATGACATTGATGATGCTCGCGATCACGACGACGCAGTTGAACATGATACTCAGGATGGGGGGGATACCAGTAATGAAAATAAAACGAATCATATGGATGGACAAATAAACGATGAAGACAATATTAGTGTTATGGAAGATGAGTTAGAATTTTTGTCATTAGATAATGATATTAAAGAAATTCATGAGAATGGCGGGTTAAAAGTTATTGAATTAGATGAAGAAGTTCATCTTGCTGATTTAGTAAAAATGACAGTTAAGGACCTAAGACGAATGGTTGTTCTACAAAAATTACACAACGACCCATCTAAATTAAGAAAAAATGATTTAATTAAATTATTGGAACAACAATAATATGTTTTCATAGTATATATGAGTTGGGCAACATGTTATAGCGGTTCTAATAATGTTTACCAAAGTAAACCTCCACTTATGAGTGATGGAAGAATATTTAATAATCTAGGAGATGACGCAAACTTAATTGAAGATAATAAATTTAAATCTAGTAAAGATTATAAAAATTTTATTATTGGTAATAGTGATAAGATTATTAATGATAGTTGTAATTTTATGATGAATAATACTGGAATTATTTCAAAATCAAAAACTACGAGTCAGTCGGGAAATGTACCATTTGTATATAGTTCCAGTTTTGAAACTGTAAAACCATCTGGTTATGTTGAAAGTGATTTAAAAAATAATTATTTATCTCGTGAACAACTTCAATCTACATTGGTTGCTCCAACGTTAAGTGAATTAAATAAATCTAAAATCAATTAAGCATTATAATCAATTAAGCATTATAATCAATTAAGCATTATAATCAATTACGCATTAAAATCAATTAAAATTATATTATAATTTATTTAGTATAATATAATGAAAATACTTAGTATTGATGTCGGAATAAAAAATTTAGCGTTTTGTCTATTTGAAGTGGTGAATAAAAACTACAATATTTTAAAGTGGGACTGCATTAATATATGCGAAGAAACTACAAATTTATGCTCAACCTGTAGCAAACCCGCTAAATTTTTTAAAGATTGTGATTATTATTGTAAAAAACACGCAAAAAAAAATGAAACACATCAAGTTCCTACTAATAATTTAGATTATCAAAAAATAAAAAAATTAAAATTAACTGATTTATTTGAAATAGCACACGCACACAATATTGATTACCCCAAAAATATTAAAAAAACGGACCTGCTTATCTTAATACACGAGTACATTAATAAAACATATTTAAATATTATTACGCCACAAAAAGCAGCGGACGTTGACTTAGTTACTATTGGTAAAATTCTTAAAAATAAATTAGATGTCATATTTTCATGTGATTTTATTAACTTAGACCATGTTCTTATTGAAAATCAAATTAGTCCATTGGCAAACCGCATGAAAACACTTCAAGGAATGCTTACGCAATATTTTATTATGAAATCAAATACTCAAATACAATTTGTTTCTTCATCAAACAAACTCAAAGATTTTACAGACGAAAAAACCACTTATAATGAACGCAAAAAATTAGGTGTTAAATACACAAGAGATATTATAACTACAAATCAAAATCTAAATGCTTGGAATGAAATATTTGACAAACACAATAAAAAAGATGATTTAGCAGATTCGTTTTTACAGGGCATTTGGTACATTAAATCCACGATGTAAATATGTTTGATTTTAAACGTTATTTTTATTTGTAAATAATTAATACTTTATTCATTAATTATTCATTGTTAATTAATTATTATTCGTAATACTTAAAATTATATCATATAGTTTAAACATAAATGGCAGAAGAAATTAATCTCGATTCAATCTCAAATCTCCAATCATCTAACTTTGGTCCGGGTATTGAATTGCTCATGAATGATAAGTCTAAAAAAGATTCAAATAAGGAAAGCATTGATATTGAGGATTTAGACCTTCTTGAAAAAGACTTGAATGAGTTTGCCGATCTTAAAATTGATGTTAATATACCAGATTCTATTAATTTAAATTCTGGATCTACACATGCGCCTCCTCATATTAGTTTTGATAAAGAACCCACCATTAAAATTGGTGAATCCACCGCAGATAGTTTTGGTTCAAAAGACAAAACATGGGACGGATATGGACAATTCAATGAAATCCCCATGAACCCCGACGTTGCTGTACCCAGTGAACCTAAATTATCAAGAGAAGATACATTGAGAGAAAAAGTAAAATATATAAGGAAACTTGAACTTTTAGAAAAAAAAGGGGCGGAATTATCTAAAAAATATTCCATGGATTCGTCGCTCGATGAAATGAAAGGCGAATATGAACTGGTCATGGGAGAAAAAGAAAGGGACAACTCTGTTAAGTTTCAGGGCAATATGCTATCCGCACTTATTAATGGTGTTGAATTTTTAAATAATAAATTTGACCCTTTTGATATTAATATTGATGGTTGGGGTGAACAATTCCAAGAAAATATTACTGATTATGATGAAATATTTGGGGAATTGCATGAAAAATATAAAAGTAAGGCTAAAATGGCACCCGAACTTAAACTGTTGTTTCAACTTGGCGCAAGTGGCATGATGGTACACATGTCAAACACAATGTTCAAAAGCTCACTCCCCGGTATGGATGATATTATGCGACAAAATCCAGACCTCATGAATCAATTCAATCAAGCCGCACTAAATAGTATGGGGAAAACAAACCCTGGATTCACTGGTTTTGTAAATAATATGATGAACAAAGAACCGTCGGTTGTTGATACTGGACCCCCGCCGGAGGCTATCAATACTCAGGGACCTGGTTCAATGGGTCCTCCAAACCGACCTGGGTATAGAGAATCAAATTCATTTAATAGCAGACCCGACCTATCCGCAAGCAGAGGGGTTGATATTACCGATACTTTTGGAAATCCTAACCAACAACAAAGAAGTGGTCGACGTGAAATGAAAGGCCCTGAAAATATTGACTCTATTTTAAGTGGATTAAAAGAGAAGGAAAAGCGCCCCGAGAATATTGTAGTATCTAAACAACAAGACGACGATAATTTAAGCGTTGTTAGTATTACTGAACTAAAAGAAATGAAAGAAAATGCGACCGCGCCAAAACGTAGAGGCAGAAAGCCGCGTTCAGAAAAAAATACTGTTAGTTTAGATATTTAACTTTTGAAACGAAAAAACTTATATTTAGACATAATATTTAATGTGCATTTATTATATATTATGGTAAAATCAACCGATATCATGAAAGAATCAACCGATCGCCTAACTTTTGGAGGACCACTCCTAAAAACGCCGCCAAATAGTGTTCCAAATACTCGAATGGGAAAACGTAGACGACGTTCAAATTCTATCAACGACTCATCTAATAGCAGTTTGCAATCGCCGGACCGCACATATAATATTTCATCTAAGACTGGCCCCAATGATCAAAATTATGAAGAAATATCTCGGCAATTTAATGATCACAATGAACGAAGACTCTTAGACGCGTTCGATGGTAATAAACGAGGATATTCATATGCGGCGCTGAATGGACCCTCTGCTGATATGACAGATGGGGAGATA
>Ga0209533_1004664_pt1 | contig 11821 bp, 20 predicted proteins | sample COG_04_FD_184748 | JGI IMG/M metagenome (GOLD analysis project Ga0209533, IMG submission 184748) | Pelagic Microbial community sample from North Sea - COGITO 998_met_04 (SPAdes) (version 2) | ecosystem: Environmental > Aquatic > Marine > Neritic zone/Coastal water | place: Helgoland, sampling... | reverse complement strand
TATATTTTATATTTTATATTTTATATTTTATATTTTATATTTTATATTTTATATTTTATATTTTATATTTTATATTTTATATTTTATATTTTATATTTTATATTTTATATTTTATATTTTATATTTGTGGCGGTGATCTAATTGGTCTTATAGGGGACCTATTTGGTCGTGATAATGATCTAATCGGCATGGTTTGTCTTGGGGGTGACATGTTTGCTCTTAGAGGTGACCTATTTGGTCTTGATAATGACCTAGATGGTCTAGGTTGCATTATATTATACGTAATGTCTATTTTCCATTCTTTTTCAAAGCTATATCCTTCGACTATAATATCTTGCAACTGGTTCTCTGATTGATATTGCATATTTGATGGGATATGTGAAAAGAAAAATAGTATTTCAATTTTATAAAAATAATAATAGTATTTTAATTTTAAATGGCTCTATTGTGTTTATTTAGTTGAATTAGTTTAATTAGCTTCCGGTAAATCACAGTTATTGCCGTATACAATATATAGCGTTGTTGGGTCTTGTTGTATTTGTTAATATTATTATTTTCATTTGTTTGGTTTTGTAACAGTATTTCATTTTTGTTAGTTGTGTTTATTTTAGGATTTATAGATGCAAATTTTGCTCGTAATTCCATCGAATATAAATCGCCATTCGACATTATATATTACTAATAAAGTAATTTTTACAAAAAAAACTATTTTAGTTTCCAAGTTTTAAAGCAATCTATGCAATATGGTATATAACGTTTATTATATTGTTTCATTTGTCTTTGTTTTATTTGTTTTGGTGAATGATATATATATCCTATTTTTTCGGATCTACAATTTGCAATACACCGATCGTAACTTTTAAATACGCAAAAATGTGTGTGTCTTCTTAATTGCTTATATAATTTTATATTTCCATATACATATTCACACTTTATGTCTGAATTATGTTTTAATTCTATTGAATTAAGTTTTTTCAATCTATTTTGTAATTTATAAATTGTTATTAGTTTTGATTTTATACATAAATTAAACGGTTTACATACTTCTCTCATCATTATTTTTTCTTTTAAAGAGAGAAAATGAAATATTACATCATATAGATCTATCGGGACTTTATCCATTGTATTTTATAATTTATAATTTATATCATTAATTTATATTTTTTCTACATTATATTTTAAATGAAATATTCTGGTTCATTTTTCCCAAACGGAACTTGTCCATGGGTCGTTATTAATTATACCATATTCAACACGTTCTTGCATACACTCAAAACAATATGGAATAAATCGTTTAATATATGGTGATTTTAAACACTCTTTCACTCTAGCAATAACGTTATACGAATGTTTTTTTTCTTTTGGATAGTAAAATGTTGTCATTCCCATCGAATAATAAGAAATTTTGATATTCGGCGTACCTCGACAATTTTGATTTACACATATTAATCTATGAATTCTTTTATTGTGCAAAAGAAATGATTCTTCTAATTTAACGATTTGAATATGTATTTTTTTTATTTCTTGGTTAAAGATTTTAGATACTTGGTTCAAATGACTTAAGTCTGTCGAATTCTTTAAAAACGAACTAATTACTGTGTATAATTCGATCGGTAGTTTATTCATCTGCTCTTTCTTTCCTAAATATGGTTATTTTTTGTAAAAAAATATATATTTATCAATTTTATTTTATTTTATATTTTCTAGTTACTCTATTTCTTTAATATGGTTATTTTTTGTAAAATATTAACGGCGTTTATAATATTGTGGAAACTTAATTGATATTGTTACTCCCAAATAAAGTATTCCTATAACAAATAACAATACTACAAAATCGATGAATAATATCATATTGACTATTATTAATCGATTAATTGATTCATGTGTAAAGACATTCGTTTCACTATCTATATTGACATACATTTCATTATATCTGATTTCAAATATTTAAAAATTCAATTTTAAAAAATATTTGTAGAGAGAAAAAAAAGTATATTTTATTTTATTTTATTTTATTTTATTTTATTTTATTTTATTTTATTTTATTTTATTTTATTTTATTTTATTTTATTTTATTTTATTTTATTTTATTTTATTTTATTTTATTGGATCTGGTTGTTTATTTAATACCGAAGAGTTCTTGGCGACAACTGCGAAAATCTAATAGTTACATCTTTTAGATTTGGTTTGTATGTAACATTACTTGCATTCGCTGCCTTTTTAGATTTTCTTGTCGTGTGATTTGGTGTCGTGTCTAATACAAGCTTTCTGTTGTTTTTAATCGGGTACATAATTGTATCCGTAGTTGATGACCAGTCAATGATTGTGTCTGTATTATTAACACTACTATTAATAGCGTTAATCATATTTAGCGCTGTTAGCGCGTGGATTGCGTTTAGCGCGGTGATGTTTCCGAATTGAGTTGTCATCGTAGTAGTAGTCATGTTGAATATAACATATTATATATTTTAAAAGGTATTTCAATTTTTTATTTTATTTTATTTTATAAAAAAAAGTATATATTAATCGCTTATTTACATATCATATTAACTGTGTATTAATCGTTCAGTTTAAACTTCCATATAGAATCTGGTTTATCATAGCGTAGTCATTCCCCCATTTTTCACAATTTGAACATTTATACCAACCTCGATTTTTACCTTCTCTGTGTAAATATTTTTTTGGATCTCCATTCATATACCAGTGATGTTTCATACCTGGTGTACACTCGCAATTCCGATATGAAAACCATAGCTTATGTCTAATATCCTGTCCAGTTATATCACATATACCTATCATTTCACATACCTCTTCGTGTGTCTGTTCGTTTATCGCTTCATGCGACTCTTCGTTTATCGCTTCATGCGACTCTTCGTTTATCGCTTCATGCAACTCGTTCTTTTCGCATATTTTACACAACTTTTCGTGAGTCTCATTCTTTTCGCGTATATTTTTTATCTCAAGAGATTGGAAAGTCCCTCCGGAAACTATATTACACGTAAATGTATAATCCCCATCAAGATCAATGTTTAGATCTGACAAGAAGCTAATGAATTGAGAACTACTATTTTCATCGCACAATTCGTGTAAAATAGTTGTTATTTCTTTGGTGGATTTATTTGTGGACGGAAACTCTGTTGTGATTGTCTGATTCACACCGTTTATTTTGTTTTGTTTAGTAACTTTCATTTTTTCTTTGTTGTTTGTTGTTTGTTATTTGTTGTTTGTTATATGCTAATAGAAAAAAAAAGCATTTCAATTTTTTTTTCTATTAGAGAGAAAGTCATGTTATATTAATTATATTATTACTGTTTCGCATTACCTATCGCTTGTACGTGGCGACCACAATCCCAATCGCAGTTCTAATACAGGCACTTCCAATTCGATACATGTATGATAGAATGATCCCGGACCACCGGTATAATGATTAAGCCACAAATCATATTCTATTGCGCTGATAAAACAAGGCCAAAACTGCTCATCACCCCCTATACGTGCGTGTTTAGAACAATAGTTAATAATTTCCCACGTTCTTGGTGACATTGTATTTATTGTATGATCTTGACTTTTTTGTACCATCAACCCATTCACAAACTTGAATGATTGTTTTGCTGGTGCTATCCAACCTCTCAATTTTTTCTGAATTGTTGTGGCTGGAAATCCAAGAACTTTATCTTGCAATTCGCGCGGGAGAATGTCCCAATAATTCATGATAGATTTCGTATAGTCGTTGTGCAATCATATACATTGTCTTCTATCTTTCAATTTTTTCGCGAGAAAAAAGATAAAATTACGCTTTTTTCTTGAACTGCTCGACAGAATCGTTTGAGCTCAGATAATATATCGTGTTCGACTATAATATAATATGTCGTCCCGGGCTAGAGGATCTCATTGAATAATGAGAACCGATATATTTCTTGATAGAGCGCCTCTCTATCCCCGATTCCGTATCATCTGTTTTACCTTGAGCTACCTAAAAGATAGGCGATTTATTACCCGCTACCATGCGGTGTCATCACATAATATTGTAAAAATCATTTCAATTTTTTTTAATACTATACTATTTGTCTTTTTATTATTGCGATTGTCTCTGGGTCATCGCCCCAATTATTACAGTTCTCACACTTATATTCTTCTATAGAAGAATCATATATTTTTAAAATATGATGTCCATTTATTGCGGCAAGACACCACCACTTATCTGGGTCATCCCGAGCACAATTATATGGGTGTTTTAGTCGATCACGATCGTGGTTTGTATCAACTTTTTTTTCTAGAGAGACAGTGTTCATTCTTATCTCTCGTTTTTGTCAAACTATATTTCAATTTATTTAAAAAGAAAAACAAATTTCTTTTAAAACACCTACGTAGTGTGCTGTCTAGTAAAACCTACACTTAAACATTCTTCGTCTTCGCCTTCTTCTTTAACCTATTCACTTATTGTTTGACACACGAATCTATACGTAATATATGCCAAACGAGAAATGAGTGGGGAAACGAGAAACCGGTCTTTATTTTTTATCGTTTAAACCGATTAATCTGTTATTTAATATATCAATTGCAAATTCGGTACGATTATAGAACTTCTCTCCGGAATACCGCATATAGGAGTTATCCCACAAACTACGTTCCACACCCTCTACAAAAGACTTCCATATTGTCTCGTGTTTATCCAAACGAGACGCATACTTTACACAATACTCTATGTCTCTCGCGGTTGACAGTAACATCGGATTTATGCTGCCAATTGAGTTTATATATTTATCCACTATATTCATAGCATGAATCGCTCTTGATGTTTGTCTTCTCCAAATCCGTTGGCAATTTTGAAACACCCCAATCTCTCGAATATGATTCTGCAAATCTGTCGAGAGTAAATCCCAATAGTTCATCTTGTTGAATTCTTTCTTTCTTTCTTTCTTTCTTTCTTATTGTAATAAAATAAAGAAATAAGCATTTCAATTTTTTACAATAAAAAAGCGACTTTACTCGGTCAGTCTTCGACTTTATTTTCTACTTTTTTTAATCAAGTTGTGTTGCATAACTTATACTTAAACATACATCTCGGCAAATTTTGACCAAACCTTGCCTTTTGTCCAAGTTCCTAACGGTCGTCGTTGATAATCCGATTGAACATTTGGATCGATTGATGTATCTAGCAATTGTCCGTAAAAATGCTGGTATTTTTCTTTTGCATCATATGCCTTATCTGTGCCTACTGCGTGTTCCATATTCGCAACAGATTCTTTCAAATCAAAACATAATTTATCATGTGCTACTTTGTTTCGAAGCCAAAAATAACCCAGAATTTCTGCGTCCTTCTTTCTGAGTTTTTTTTCCTCTTTTTCGGCTTGTTGTTTTGTAAGCCATTTCTCTCTCAATACCGAGCGGTTTTCGCGTCGAGCGGTCCTTTCCATTGCTTGTCGGTTTTGTTTGTTTTGTTGGTTGATATATTTGACTGATTGTAAAAAAGCATTTCAATTTTATTAAATCCACTGGTAAAAAAATTTTATAAAAATTTTTAATTAGTTTAACACCATGGATGAATCTATGGACGATAACAACCTGATGGATCCCACACTACCACCACTGAGCGGAGGGTCGGAGTGGGTGGGAGAAGTGTTGCCGATCCCGTTGTAGTTGGAGTTGTTCAGAAAATTTACGTCTATTTTTATCTATGCGCTGGTATAATTGTGTACGAGAAGCTTCTGTATACTTTTTTTCCCATAAACATTGTTCAATCGCTTCTATAAAATCATACCAAATCTTTGTGTTTTTACACAAGGATCCATATTTCACACAATATCCAATTTCTGGCGCGGTTCTGGGGTCGGCGCAATCCATCCTACCCATACTATTTAAATTTTTATTAGTATATTTTTTTGCTATATTCAAAGCATATCTCTTACGATAATGTTGTCCTAGCCAATTTGATTGAATTGTCTGTGCGGCATCAATAGACTTGATATAGTTTTGCAATTCGGTTGGGAGATTGTCCCAACGATTCATGAATTATCTGTATGGTTCTCGTGTTTATATCTTAAATACTTAATTTCTCTCTCGTTTCAATTTTATTTAAACAGTGAAAAAATGGTAGGTCTACTTTTTTTTTGTTTTTTTGTTTTATAGATAGTGTAGTGGGTTCTCTTTACCAAAAGGAATATTAGTTATTCATTTTGGAATACAATTTTTACAATAATAAGTTATAAGCACTGTTTATCTGAACCGCAAGGAATATACATCAAGTCGTTCCTGTAATTCGCTCATTGCTTTTTCTATGCGACGGTAAAGTAGTATAAACGAATAACTGTATATGAATCGATTTTCCCATAAACCTTCTTCCATATTTAGTATCAAGTTTACCCATATATCTGGTTGATCATAAGAATGATTCACACAATACTCAATTTCTATAACCGTTTGGGGATCGGTGCAATCGCATTTGTGGCAAAACTCTGTAGTATCTAATATATTAGTCCATGGTGTTATTTCTGTATATTTTTTTAGTAGATTGATAGTATATGTAGTACGACTGTCGTGTTCTCGCCAATTTTTTTGGATTGTCTGTGCGGCAACTATATCTTTGATATAGTTTTGCAAGTCGAACGGGAGATTGTCCCAACGACTCATCGTGAATTATCTGTATGGATCTTGTGTTTATATCTTAAATACTTAATTTCTCTCTCGTTTCAATTTTATTTGTGACCGACATCCATGGAAAAAAAGTGACTAGTTCACTTTTTTTGCACAATACTTTTTTTTGGTTTTTTTGGTTTTTTTTCACATTATACAAAGCTATACTCACTAATTGCGGTGTTCTTGAAGCCTACTAAATCCCATACCCGCACCTTTCTTTAAACGTACGGTCAATAATTCGAGCCATATGACGACACGCACACGTACATTCAGAATCCGTATATTTGTAGTTGTAAAACGCCGTCGAATGCGTCTGTTTAAACCCTGGATTGTCGACTTGGTGATGCTTATAGCAGCATTGGCAATCGCCTAATGGCTTGAGGCATTGGTTTAACAACTCTTGCTTATTTTCATAATCCATAGTTGCAAAATCCAACTTCTTTGGTGAAATACCCTGAGATAGAAAGTGTAGATTTTTCTGTCGCTCAATCTTCGGTGGAGATTCCCGATCTTGGTAACACTGTGGTGATTCATAACTCATTTTTTGCTCTTTGTTTTCTTGTTTGTTTTGTTGGTTGATATATTTGACTCATTGCAAAAAAAGCATTTCAATTTTTTAAGGGGACCGGTCAGTCTTCGACTTTACTCGGTCAGTCTTCGACTTTACCCCCTTAAACCCCACCAATGAAAAAAAGGGCTATTCCGCTTTTTTCGCTAATTCTAACTTATCCGCTAACTTATCCGCTCTATTTTTTTACGATCCGACAGACTCCACGCATCAAATTACCGGTTCCTTTTCCAATTATCTTGGTATAATTTAGCACGTCCAGCGCATCCCGTTTGTTTGATGCAAGTATCTTTTCATTTTTTTTTATAGTCAACAACATAGTTCCATCTTCAATATCCTGAGCACAAAGAATTTCCCCAAGAGTCACCCATTTTTTTTTTTGTTTTACTATAAAAATACCGACTTTGCCGATTCCATCATTATCAGATTTTGCAAGGTCTTTTAGAATTAAGCGGTTCGCATGACAACCCTGGACATACTTGATTGTCATGCGTGTATTGTCACGGCATACAGTTTCACCCTCCTCTCCTTCATATTTATACATTTTTGCTTGATTATTCACTGCAAACGCCACGTTTTTTCCTTGATTAGACCAAACTGCGATCTCGGGAAAGAAATTCTGGGTCGCCGACATTTTTGGTTTTTGTTTTTGTTGTTTGTTTTGTTGGTTGTAGGCTGATGATCAGTAACCAAAAAAGTTTTTCAATTTTTTTATCAGCCATATGCCTGGTAAAAAAAATACTTAAAAACTGTAAGAAAAAAAGGACGCCCTTTATTTTCTTTTTTTGGTTTTTTTTGGTTTTTTTTTGCACATCACACAACATTTACTCCTCATCACTAGTAACTGGTGTCTTAGATTTAGAGTTCCACTCATCACGTTCCTCTTGTTCAAGAGCCTTCCAGCGAACAGCAATCGCCGAAACAACATCTTGTGGCTTGAGCTTCTCATCTTCACCAAGCTTTTCAGTGAGTTCCTCTTTCACACTGGCACGAGCATCCTTCGAAAACAGAAGATACCCAGTTGGTGAACGCTTGGGCTTATCTTCCGTTTCATCCTTTTTCTCCTTTTTTTCCTTTTTTGCCTTCTTGGTCTTTTCCGGTTTATCCTCGGATTTCTTGGGTGAAGGACCACGTTTTCGCGCAATCTTGATCGACTCAAGTTCAAGGAACCGACTTGCTTCGTCTGCATCAAACCCGTATTTCTCGGACAGGGCTGCGACAACCTGAGCCATCGCATCGCCGCACATCTCAAGGATCGCCTGATCAAACGCCTGGGGCATCATGATTGTCGAAGACATTTGCTTGATTGTTTTTGTTGTTTGTTTTGTTGGTTGTAGGTTGATGAGCAGTAACCAAAAAAGCATTTCAATTTTTTTATCAGCCATATGCCTGGTAAAAAAAGTATTAAAAAACAGTAAGAAAAAAAAGGTCGCCCTTTATTTTCTTGTGATTCTTAAACTACTGGGTTGAATTTACTTTGATTCGACACTCATCGCATTGACTTGGACCGTCATACGTTCAATCTCGGCTTCACGAGTACAGCAAAATGGGTGATATAACCCATCATTTCCCAGATGCGCTCCCATATAATCAACACCGGTTTCACATCCTAAGCACTCTGGATAATACTCGTCTAGAATCTCTGCTTCTAGATTATACTCCTCCTCAGTTGAGATAAACGCCATCGATTTCTTGTTTGTTTGTTTGCTTGTTTGTTTGCTAGTATACTGAGGAGTCTATTCAAAAAAAGTATTTCAATTTTTTATTGGTCTTATAATCAAGAATACTTTTTTTACCAAGATTTGAGTATCAATTTTCTCCCTTGATAAAATTGAACAACTTTTTTTTCTAATCTTCTATATTACCTATATCTACGCCTACTTCACCAATCTGGTAAAAAAAGTTGTTCAATTTTATTTTCTCCTTTGATAAAATTGAACAACTTTTTTTTCTAATCTTCTATATTACTCATATATAGACCTATATAATCAACTGGTAAAAAAAGTTGTTCAATTTTATTTTCTCCCTTGATAAAATTGAACAACTTTTTTTTCTAATCTTCTATATTACTCATATATAGACCTATATAATCAACTGGAAAAAAAAGTTGTTCAATTTTATCAAGACTTGGTAAAAAAAGTATGATTGATTATATAGCCCATAAAAAAATTGAAATACTTTTTTTGAATACTCTCCTCACTATACTACCAAACAAGCAAACAAAAACAAAAAACCACTCAAATGTCAGCAACAATCATGATGCCCCAGGCGTTTGATCAGGCGATCCTTGAGATGTGCGGTGATGCTATGGCTCAGGCTGTCGCGGCTCTGTCCGAGAAGTATGGGTTTGATGCTGACGAGGCGACTCGATTTCTTGAACTGGAATCGATCAAGATCGCTCGAAAGCGTGGTCCTTCGCCCAAGATCGACGATAAACCGGTAACGAAGACCAAGAAAGCTACCAAGACGAAAAAAGATGAAAAGGAAGATAAGCCTAAGCGCTCACCAACCGGCTATCTTATGTTTTCGAAGGCTCTTCGTGAAGAAGTGAAATCTGATCTCACAGAAAAGCTTGGTGAAGATGAGAAACTCAAGCCTCAACAGGTCGTTTCTGAACTTGCTGTTCGCTGGAAGGCGCTTGAACAAGAGGAACGTGATGAGTGGAACTCAAAAGCTAACACGCCAGTTACTAGTGATGAAGAGTAAATGTGTAACGTAGTTGATGTGATCTGACACAAAAAACAAAAAACCCAAAAAAAGAGTCTTGTGCAAAAAAAGTAGATTAGCTACTTTTTTTACCGGTGGGGTTTAAGGAGTAAAAAAAGTATTTCGCCTTTTTTACATTAAGAGTTCTTGTGAAACGTCGCAGACTTACTACTTACCCGATAAAAAATTGACAGCGGCAGATTGTAAGGATATCTGTGTTATATCACTTGTCTAACCCGCAAAAAAACTAAAAATGTCGATCACGAACGCGCAATTCGCCAAACTCGCTGATTACTATGGATTTGACATAATTGAGGCCCGAAAAATACTCGATCTTTTAAAGCCTAAACAAAAACGCCCAGATGGACCCGACGGTGAAAAAAAAGTTGCTAAACTCAAAAAAACAGAAAACCCCAAAAAGGCAGAAAAACCCAAACGTGGCCCTACTGGCTACCAGATGTTTCTTAAATATTACCATCCAATTGCTAAAGTTAAGATGCAATCAAATCTTGCCTCTGGTGAAAAACTCACTAATGGTAATGTGGTTAAGCATGTCAGTTCTGAATGGAAAGTATTAAGCGAATCCAAGCGCGACGCGTGGAAGAAAAAGGCCGCGGCCATGTAATTTAGTTGAAAATATGGAATTGTGAAAAAAGCGGACTAGCTACTTTTTTTACCGGTTTCATTCTAAATTGCAAAAATTGAAATGCTTTTTACACTTTACTTATAGACATAACCAACCAACGCAAAGCTACAAAAACTACTAAACTCGATAAAGCTCATGTCTTCAATCATTACTGAACCTTCAATCTGCATTCCTCGCGCACTCGCTAATGTTTCTTGGAAAGATGTTAAGGACATTTTCGAAAAACTTATCGGTCCAGGCACAGTTGAACGAGTTGATCTTATTAAAAGTCGCCAAGACTCTGGGGAGAACTCGCAGTTCTGTCGGATTTTTGTACACTTTCGTACCTGGCCAGTACACAATACGGACGTCGCCGAAATCAGGGACAATCTTCTTGCTGGTGAAACTATCAAGTTGGTCTACGACAATCCCTGGTTTTGGAAGTGTGTCCAAAGCCGAGTCCCTAAACCGGATCGCACACGCCCTCGCCAAGAGCCGTTCATTCTTCATGATAACTCTCCTAAACCGAACTTAGTGGAAAAATGTGATTCGCCTGAACCAAACACCACATCAGACGAAGAAATTGAATCGTAGGGAAAAATAATGTGTCCGGGTGAAAAAAAACAAAAAAAACCAAAAAAAAAACCAAAAAAAAAATTTAAGAAAAAGGTGCATAACACCATTTTTTTCTTATAAGAATTTCTAATTTATAAGCCTACGGTTGAGATATATATTTTAAAGGTTTTATAATCTGATTTTTTTATAATAATAGAGAGAAATGCTTCATTTGTATTTGTTATATCAAGCTATCCTTGCTAAGAAAAATAAATATTTTAATTTGTATTTGTTATATCAAGCTATCCTTGCTAAGAAAATAAGTATTTTCATTCTCTCTCTCTTAAAAATTAATAAATAATCTGATTTTTTTATAATAATAGAAAGAAACTAATATATTTGTATTTGTTATATCAAGCTATCCTTGCTAAGAAAATAAGTATTTTAATTTGTATTTGTTATATCAAGCTATCATTGCTAAGAAAATAAGTATTTTAATTTGTATTTGTTATATCAAGCTATCCTTGCTAAGAAAATAAGTATATTTTCATTCTCTCTCTCTTAAAAATTAATAAATAATCTGATTTTTTTTATAATAATAGAGAGAAACTAATATATTTGTATTTGTTATATCAAGCTATCCTTGCTAAGAAAATAAGTATTTTAATTTGTATTTGTTATATCAAGCTATCATTGCTAAGAAAATAAGTATTTTAATTTGTATTTGTTAT
>Ga0209533_1004661_pt1 | contig 11823 bp, 13 predicted proteins | sample COG_04_FD_184748 | JGI IMG/M metagenome (GOLD analysis project Ga0209533, IMG submission 184748) | Pelagic Microbial community sample from North Sea - COGITO 998_met_04 (SPAdes) (version 2) | ecosystem: Environmental > Aquatic > Marine > Neritic zone/Coastal water | place: Helgoland, sampling... | reverse complement strand
ATTTGGTAATTTTTAAGAATCAGTAATTCTATCTGATTTGCAGTATCGTCAAAATCTCTTGTTGTAAAACTTATGTTCGATATTTCAATAGAGTTATCTACTAAAACAATAAAACGGTTATACTATCATAGTGTAATCGTTTTTTTATTTTTTAATTTAGCCAAATCCAAAGAATAAAATTTTTTTAAAGGATTTAAAAATGAAAATGAAGGAATTTTTAAATAACATAGTACAACTTGAGGACAATGAGTGGAACATTGCACATAACCTATTAAAAGAACGTAGTTTTAAAAAAGGAGAATATTTAATTTCAGAAGGGAAAATTGAAAACTATATTAATTTTATCGTTGAAGGTACATGTAGAGCTTTCTATATAAAAAACGGAATTGAATACAACTATGAAATTGGATTAGAGGACGATTGGGTTTCTTCTTACAAATCATTTACTGAAAACATACCTTCAGATGAATATATACAAGCTCTGACTAATATGAAAGTCTACAGTATTCATAGGCATAGTATACAAAATTTATCTTCTATTAATCCAAAATTTGCTATCATTGAGCGTTATATTGTAAATAAGATTGTTATTGATAAAACTGAAAGGTTACGCTCTTTAATCACTGATACTCCTGATGAAAGATATTTAAAACTTCTTGAAAAAAAACAGTATCTCGTCCAAAATATACCTTTAAAAATCCTTGCTTCATACATTGGTATCACTCCGGAATCATTAAGTAGATTGAGAAAAAGACTTTCCCAAAAATAAAATATTACCCTTCGTCAATTTTTAAATTGTTAATTCAATCTAAATTGCATTTAAAATATTTTAAAAATGAGACTACCAATTCTTATATTATTTTATCTAATATTATCAACAAACATTATAAGTGCACAAACAGGGATCATCAGCGCAGCCACCTTGGACATTGAAGTCCAAGGCATCACAAAAGGAGGCATACTTAATTTAGAAATCTCCAGCTCCAAGGAAGCTTTCGAATCAGATGGAGATGACGCTGGAGTAGCAGCAAGGATTCAAGAAAGAGTTAGCAGTGGATCATATCAACGCTCCTTCGACATTCCTCCAGGAACTTACGCGGTTAAAATACACATTGACGAAAATGAAAACGGGGTGCTCGATACAAATTTCTTAGGCATACCCAAGGAGCAATATGGAATCTCAAATAATGGTCTATTTTTAAATTTCAAAGCTGCATCATTTATTATCGATACCTATAAAATAATTCAAATAGATTTGTGATGTGGGCGGCATATACGCACATGGAACATAAAAAATAAAAAAAAGAATGAATATCTACAAAAGAATTAACGAATGAAAAACTTCTATTACGAACAAGAAATAAATGTACCTGTTGACAGCATAGATATGTACAAATGGCTAAGAGAGTTGACGGATATTGAATATCAATCATTTTCAAAAGGTCATCAAGCCATGGGACACTTAAACGAAGGCGAATTTGGTGGAATGATAAATGTAGAAATTGTAGGAGGGCTTTTATTAGTCCAACACTACTCAATTAAAGATAAATCAAAAAGTCATGTAAATTCATATTCCGATCAATCAAGGGCTTATTTAATGGGGATAATACCAATAAAAGTTGAAGTAAGTTGGTCACTAAGTATAGTTGGCGTTTCTAACCAAAAGAGTAAGTTTGTTTGTGAAGTAGGTGTTTTAATTCCATCCAAAATATTAAGTTTTATATCAAGCCCAGTGCTTTCATATTCCCTAAAAAGACATCTAAAGGAAGAGGGTGCACTTTTTGCAAAGGATATTGAAAATAAATTTAAATTGTGACAAGGGTTATTCGTTCATAATAAGAGTCATTATGTGATGAGTGTCGATTAAATCTTTTGGAGTAAAACTTATGTTCGATATTTCGATAGAGTTATCTACTAGTAAACCCTCTTGAGAAATCAAGAGGGTTTTTTAGGTCCAAAATTTTAGAATGTGTTTTGTCCGTTTCTTTAGAAATAATTGATTTTACAAATGTTAGGTAAAATTTTGGGAAATGGATTATTTCTATTTTGTTGAAATCTCACCGTTTTTTCCAAATGGAAGGATTCCTGCTCGTGTGTAAAATTGCAATAACAACAATTTTTTCACCATAAATCTTATAGTACACACCAAACGGAAATTTTTTAAGAAAAGCTGCTCGGATATTGCCTAATCGCTTTTGGTAACCTTCGGGGACTTGCTTTATTTTGTTGTAACATTGCTCTAGTTCAGCTAAAAAAGAGTCGGCAAGTTTTGGATTTAACTCATCATAATAATCGACAACTTCTTGAATATCTTGTTGGGCAAGGGGACGAGTAGAAAAATTAGCCATTTTTACGACGAATACTGGCTTTTAATTCTTCAAATGTGAAACCATCATCAGTCGCATTATCTGCTTCTGCTTCTCGTTCTTTTAAAACTCGGATATGTTCAGGAGAAAGTTCTGAACGCTCATTCATCAACAAAATTTCCATTTGTAATTCCTCAATATTTCTAAAATGAGTTTTAGAAAAATTTAAATCCTTATCAATAATTATTGTTGTCATAGCAATGATAGTATATCCAAATATACAAAAAAATCAATAAATTTCTGTTTAATAACTATTGGTTTCATCGGTTTCAATTTTTCTCAAAGTGGTTATTCTTTGCGTTAGGGATTGAATCGGAAAGCCCGACCTTTTGGGAATCATCCTAAAAATTAAGATGTTTTGAATTGTTGGGCGTTTAAAGTTTTCTATAAAGCCTTATATGTCTTTTACGAATAAAATGGGATAGCTGCTATAAGCTATCTCTCAGTGTTTCAACAAACTTAAGATAGTCTGTTTTTCGTTTTCTTTCGAAAGCCTTGCGATTGGCAGTGACCTGTTTTTTAATTTTAATTTGAGAAGGATTTAAGACAGACTCCTCAATAGAATCAATAGAAAACAAATACAATTCCATGATGATAGGCAGTGCCGAAAGCCCTCTATCCGTCGCAAGATATTGCTTGTTTTTTTTGAAACCTTCAGGGTCTAAGAGTTCCAGAAACCCTTCCTCAACTAAAAAATTTAACCTGTTGGTAAGAATATTGGTTGCAATTTTTTCTTTAGAATCTACAAACTCTTTGAACTTAGATTTTTTGTGCAAGATGACATCCCTTAATATCAAAAGAGACCATTTGTCTCCAAAAAGATTAATTGAATACGCAATTGCACATGTACGTTCTATTGTTTTCATAACTTTTGCAAAGGTACTGTGAATAATGTTTATTATAATAGAATTATAATGTTTATTTCACAATTGTAATATATCTAAACTATTGTGGTTCTGGGCATTCCATACACTATAGAAATATTGTTTTCACTCCGTTAACAACTCTCAACGATTGCAATTTCCGCTTCCGTTAATCCATAGAGTTCATACACCATTGCATCTATTTCCTTGTCTGTTTGGTCAATTTCTGTTTTAAGAGCAACGGCTTTTTGTTGTTCTTATTTGTTTTTGTGTTCAATAGCATTTTTGAACAATCAAATCATTTCAAGGAAACTTTAGTTACCTTTGCCACGATGAGTGTATTAGTACAAATTACCATAAAACCAACGCAACAAAAGGACACCGATTTTATATTAAAATCGAGTCTTTTTAAGGCCAAACTGCGTTCTGCAGATATTATCGATTGGCGCATCCGCAAACGTTCGATTGACGCCCGAAAAGTAACGATTAAACTCAATTTACAAATTGAATTTTGGTTGCTTGGTGAAACGCGAACACAACCCCAATCTTTTGTGCCGCAAGCAGTGCACTCAAAACCCCAAATTGCGATAATAGGTGCAGGTCCCGCAGGACTCTATGCCGCTTTGCGCGCCATCGAAGCAGGATTGAAACCCATTGTGTTTGAGCGCGGAAAAGATGTGCGTGCCAGACGTCGCGATTTAGCAGCCATCAACAAAGAACAGATTGTCAACCCCGAATCAAACTATTGTTTTGGAGAAGGGGGCGCAGGGACTTACTCTGATGGAAAATTATATACCCGTTCCAAAAAACGGGGCAATGTCCTCAAAGCCCTCGAATGGTTTGTGCATTTTGGAGCGTCGGAAGACATTTTGGTCGAAGCCCATCCGCATATAGGAACCAATAAATTACCGGCCATTATTACCGCCATGCGTGAAGCGATTATCGAAGCAGGCGGGGAGGGGCATTTCAACGCCAAACTGACCGATATTCAAATTGATGACAATGCCATCAAAGCCCTAAAAATTAACGACACTGCATGGAAGCCCTTTGAAAATGTCGTCTTAGCGACGGGGCATTCTGCCAGAGATATATTTTATTTACTCCATAAAAAAGGGGTGCACTTAGAAGCCAAAGCATTTGCGTTGGGCGTTCGGGTGGAGCACCCCCAACATTTAATTGATAACATCCAATACCACGGGGATGTTGAAAATCCGTATTTACCACCAGCCTCTTACAGTCTGGTCGATCAAATTGACGGGAAGGGTGTCTATTCATTTTGTATGTGTCCGGGCGGAATTATTGCGCCTTGTGCCACGGCTCAAGAAGAAGTAGTCACCAACGGATGGAGCCCAAGCAAGCGAAACAACCCCTATGCAAACTCAGGAATTGTGGTGAGTGTAGAACCTAAAGATTTACCAAACTACTCAGAAAAAGATCCCTTTGTATGTCTTGATTTTCAGAAAAAAGTGGAACGCGATTGTTGGGAAGTAGCTGGAAAAACACAGCAAGTACCCGCACAACGCATGATTGATTTTGTGGAAGGAAAATTATCGAAAGACTTCCCAAAAACCTCTTACCAACCGGGCATCGTTTCGGTAGATCTAAATACAGTTTTACCTCCAATGATTTCTAAACGGTTGCGAAAAGCATTTTCTGCATATGGAAAAAAGATGAAGGGCTATTTCACCAATGAAGCGGTTTTGCATGCGCCAGAAAGTCGAACGTCGTCACCCATATCCATTCCTAGAAATTTAGAAACCTTAGAGCATGTAAAGGTCAAAGGCTTGTATCCCTGTGGCGAAGGCGCAGGCTATGCAGGCGGTATTATTTCTGCGGCCATTGATGGGATCAATTGCGTAGATGCGATAAGTGCGAAACAGAACAATCTCTAATCCTCCTTTCTGAAAAACTGCATTTAATGCGGCAGCTTATCTTTTAAGAGTCCATATAGGAAGGTTCCCAAAAGCGATGCTGCAATAACGACAAGAATGGGCGCATATCCCGCGCCTGCTAAAGTAAACATAGGGCCAGGGCACGCACCTGCTAAGGCCCAACCTAATCCAAATATAATACCCCCAATCAAGTACCGACTGACGCTTTTTTCTTTAGGAAAAAAGGTAATGGGTTCGCCGAAAAAAGACTTTATTTTGTAACGTTTGATCACTTGTACCACCAGCAGACCCACCGCTAAAGCAGTGCCAATAATGCCATACATATGGAAGGATTCAAACTTAAACATTTCATAAATTCGAAACCAAGAGGCCGCCTCTGATTTGAACATAGTGACCCCAAAAAGGATGCCGATAAAAAGATATATAAGTGTTCTCATAGTTTAAAAAATTAAAGGGAAAATTAAATGAATCATGGTGAGTCCTCCAATAAAAAAACCAATAACGGCAATTAATGAAGGAAGTTGAAGGTTGCTCAAACCAGAAATTGCATGACCAGAAGTACAGCCCCCTGCATATCGAGCACCAAAACCAACTAATAATCCCCCAATGGATAAGATAAGGAGTGATTTAATATTGGTCAGAGCCGAGAGGTCAAACAGTTCGGTTGGGAGGTAAGCACTTCCAGCACTTTCAAAACCTAAGGCTTTTAGATCTTTAATCGTTTCTGGAGTGATCGCAACTGCCAAATCTGAGGATAGAAAGTGGGCGCCTATATAGCCTCCAATAACAGCACCCAAGATGACTACTAGATTCCACTTTTGCGTTTTCCAATCAAATTTAAAAAAATCAGAAGCGTTTCCGGCACCACAAAGAGTGCAGAGTGTTCGAAGGTTGGAAGACATTCCGAAGTTTTTGCCAACCATTAAAAGTAAAAACATTACAAGGGCAATCATAAGGCCTGAGACATACCACGGCCATGGTTCGTAAATTGAAATCATATTTAATATCTTACTTTAGTGAAAGCTGAAATACAGCTATTTTTAATAGCTTAATTATATTTTTTATGTTACTATAAGGTTGTTGGGCAAACAAATTCTGATACTTGAATCTTAGCTTTTTTAATTGCCACAAATCCTCCTTTGATATTAATTAAATTATGAATCCCACGACTTTTAAGAATCGAGGCTGCAATCATGCTTCTGTACCCTCCAGCACAATGGACATAAAAGGGTTGATTGCTCTTGAATTCCGCAAGATGGTTGTTCATAAAATTCAATGGAGTATTATGCGCTTCTAGAAGATGTTCCGATAAAAATTCAGATTCTCTACGCATATCAAATACGTTGGTGTTGTTATTTTCATAAGTTGTTTTGAACGCCTCAGCTGCGATGGAGCTAACCGTATCGTATTCCATAGATGCTTTTTTCCACGCTTCAAAACCACCTTCGAGATACCCAAGCGTTTGGTCAAAACCGACGCGTGATAAACGTGTGATGGCTTCTTCTTCCTGACCTTTTTCTGTGACTAATAACAGCGGTTGTTTGACGTCGGCAATCAAGGCGCCTACCCAAGGAGCAAACTCACCATCCAAACCAATAAAAATGGAACTGGGAATGTGACCTTTTTCATAAGCATCTTGGTGCCGAACATCTAAAACAATGGCTGAGGTTTCATTCGCTACTGCTTCAAAAGCGCGAGGTGATAGAGCTTGAGTGCCCCTTTTAAGAACCGTGTCAAAATCATCATAACCTTCTATGTTTAATTTTACATTTGCTGGAAAATAGTCTGGAGGAGGCAAAAGCCCTTGTGTCACTTCAGAAATAAATTCTTTTTTGGTCATATCAGCACGGAGTGCATAATTCATCTTTTTTTGATTTCCCAAGCTGTCCACGGTTTCTTTCATCATATTTTTACCACAAGCAGAGCCGGCTCCATGTGCGGGATATACTACAACATCATCTGCAAGAACCATAATTTTTTGGCGTAAACTGTCATAAAGAAAGCCTGCTAAGTCTTCGATGGTTAAATCTCCAATTTTTTGTGCCAAATCGGGCCTTCCAACATCTCCTAAAAAAAGAGTGTCTCCACTAAAAATCGCATGGTCTTTTCCGTTTTCATCTCTTAAAAGATAGGTCGTACTCTCCATCGTATGTCCTGGAGTATGAAGGGCTATAATTGTAAGATTCCCTAATTTAAATTCTTGTCCATCGGTGGCGATGGTGGCTTCAAATTTTGGATTCGCGTTTGGACCGTAAATGATGGGGGCGTTTGCTTCTTTTGAAAGCGTCACATGACCGCTTACAAAATCGGCATGGAAGTGTGTTTCAAATATGTATTTTATAGTTGCATTGTCTTGTTTTGCTCGGTTGAGGTAAGGTTTCACCTCTCTCAAAGGGTCAATAATAGCAACTTCTCCATTGCTTTCAATATAATAAGCGCCTTGAGAAAGGCAGCCTGTATAGATTTGTTCTATTTTCATGGGTGCGTTTTTAGTTTGATGTTGTAAATTTATGAAGGATGGACAAGCCGTACAGTAACCTTTGTTACATTGAAGGCTATTTTTTAGATCAATTCAAAAGGAACTCCATATAAAAGATAAATAAGGCCATTATAAAAATAAAATACCCAAACGCTTTTTTGAGTTTTCCTCCATCTATAAAATTACTCAAATAGCTACCAATATAAATTCCTACAATGGCAATTCCTGTAAAAGTGAATAGGAATTCCCAATCGATTTCCATCTTAGTAGCATCGCCAATAAAGAAGCCTAGAAGGGACTTAAAAGCAATAATCATTAAAGAGGTTCCAATAGCAACTTTCATTTCTACATTTGCCAAAATCACCAATGCGGGTATGATTAAAAAACCACCGCCGGCTCCAATGAGACCTGTAATTCCTCCAACGAGCAATCCTTCTATTAATATTAAGGGGTAATTGTAGGAGACTGTTTTTTTCTCTTTTGAAGCCGTTGCTTTTTGTTGTTTCAGCATCGAAAATGCAGCAGGAAACATGAGGATTGCAAAGAGTCCAAACATGCCCATTCGACGGGTAAAAATAAACGAACCAATATGAAACAATTCATCCGGTAGGATTGGCACTAAAAAATGCCGCACCAGACTCACGCCTACAATAGCAGGCAACCCAAACACAATGGCTGTTTTCCAATCGACATACCCTTTAAAATGCTGTTTCAGTCCACCGATTAAAGCACTCATTCCAACTATAAATAAGGAGTAGGAAGTTGCAATGCGTTCATCAAACGAAAATAGATATGCCAAAACAGGAACGGCCAATATAGAGCCCCCGCCGCCAATCAACCCCAGTGAAACTCCGATAATCAACGCGCAAATGAATCCAAAAAGTTCTATGAGTTCCATAATAAAGGTTGTTTTTAATTTAAATCAATGATTTGAATGTGGTTTCGTTTCAACTCAATTTTGCCTAAATTCTCTAGTTTTTTTAGGAGTCTCGAAATCACCACCCTTGAGCTGTGAAGTTCGTAAGCAATTTCTTGGTGAGTATTATAGATGGATGTATTGTTGGTGATGCGGGCTTTTTCTTTTAAAAAATTCAATACCCGTTCGTCCATTTTTGTGAATGCAATAGCGTCCACTGTTTGTAGCAATTCGTTGAGGCGTTTATGGTAGCTTTCAAACACAAAGTGTCTCCAAGACTTGTATTTTGCAGCCCATTCTTCCATCTTTATGACGGGAACCATGATTAGTTTTGTGTCCATTTCAGCAATCGCTCTGATTTCACTTTTGGCTTGTCCCAAACAACAACTCATGGTCATGGAACAGGTATCTCCTTTTTCTAGATAATAGAGCAGTAATTCGTCGCCGTCAGAATCGTCTCTCAAAACCTTAATAGCGCCTGACAATAATAAAGGCATCCCTTTGATGTAGTCTCCGATTTCTATCATCTTATAGCCAGCCGGCACGTCCTTAAAAGTGCCTACTTGTGAAATTTCTTCAAGTAACGCATCCTCAAATTGATGTCCGTAACTCGCTTTTAGCTCTTGAATCATGTTTTTTAACTTTTGTATGTAATAACTAAATCAGTGCCTTTTATTTTTTGTAAAACTAAAACTTTAAAACCTTCTTTATTGTAACATAGGTTACATTTAGTACTTCTTAAATCGTCTGGTCGAATTGTCTTAAATCTAACCCATTTTTATGAATATCACAATATAATGAAGCAGATTCTACGAAAGCTCATTTGTTTTTCGTAAATTTAGTATCCTTTCTACACTTAACCAATTTTAAATCAATTAGTAATGATCTCAAAATTAAATGCACTTTTTTACAATTCAGTGCTGTCTGAAACTGTAAAAAATAAGGTAGAACGGTTTATTCTTATTATTGCTATCCTCAGTTTTTTAGCACACCTTATTACCATTTATTTGGTGCAAAACCAACTTATTATGATTCCTGAAGGGCTCAATTTTTTTGACTCTCCTATTGCAGCCATTTACACCCCCTTTTCTTTTATTCTGATCTATGAAGTCTATCTGTTGATATTCTATTTGCCGCGGTCCATCACCACCTATATTGGTAAACAATATGAAATTATTACCCTAATTGTCATCCGACGTATTTTCAAAGATTTAGCCAATTTAGAACTCAATTCGGATTGGTTTGACATTAAAAACGATCTTAATTTCACCTATGATATTATCACTGCATTATTATTGTTTTTCATGATCTATTTATTCTCATTAGAACGTCAGAAATTACACATATCAAATAAGGTAAATACGCTAGAACCCGCTCAAATAGAACAATTTATAGCCATCAAAAAGTTTATGGCTACGATTTTAGTGCCGATTTTTATCGGAATCGGACTGGTCACGTTTGGAAGTTGGATTTTTCAAAACACACCCGAAAACTTATCCCTCGCCTTAAAAGATGTCAATAGTATTTTCTTTGATGAGTTTTTTGCGATTCTAATTATTGTAGATGTATTTCTGTTGCTCTTTTCATTTTTCTATACCGATCAATTTCATAAAGTCATAAGAAACTCAGGATTCATCATTTCAACCGTCCTTATTCGTTTGTCCTTCTCCGTAGATGGATTGCTGAACAATTGTTTGATTATTGGCTCCATAGGGTTTGGACTCCTGATTTTATGGATTCATAACCGCTTTGAAAAAAACATCAAACCTGTATAACAAAAAAGAGGCTGTATGAAAAGACTTTGTTTTGTCAATCTGAACTTGTTTCAGATTCTAAAATAAATTGATTTCCAATACTCTGAGATTCTGAAATAAATTCAGAATGACAGGTTTATTTACTTTTCAAACAGCCTCCTTTTCTTATTTCGGATCTAAAATTAAATTGATCCGTTCCACAGCATCTCTCAAGTGAATCTTATTCATACTATTTGAGGTTTTTGAAATGCTGGAGTTGATCAGGTTTCTCAAGGTTTTCAATTCGGCTCTTACAATCGCACGAATATCAGATTGACTGGTATTGACCGCTGTCGATTTTACATAATCACTGCCCCGTCGTTTGCTCTGATTTTCCACCGTCATCAAATACGCCAAACGATCCATATGTGCCCGTTGTAAATTCCGTCTGTACGTGTCTATTTTACGTCCAGAGTACAACTCACTCCAAATGCCTGTTCTCAAATCTCGCGTCATAGATCGTAGGGTGTATGCATCAGAACCATTGATAGTTTCATTTTCGATCATGCGCGCCATCTTCCCTAAACTCAAAATCGTTTTTAAGGTCCGTTCTTGCAGTCTTCGGATGCGTTCAATGGAACCGGAATATTCAATACGTTCAAAAATGGCCGGGTCAATCAACCATTCCGGTGTTTGGAATAATTGTGCATTGATAAACTTTAAAGCATTTTTTTGATGTTCTTTATCTACATACGTATAGACTGCGCCTGCTTGATCGGCGGTTTTGTACTGCTCATAAACACCTCCTATATTATTGGCAACATGGCCCATATAGCGACTAAATTGAGATAGTAATTGTCCGTACATATCACTTAAATCCGAATAGTCTTCACCCGTTTCGGTCGTCCACTCGATGAGGTTTGGGACAATTCGTTTTAAGTTTTTAATCCCATAGGTACTTGCTAAAATAGCATCATCCCCAAGGTCTTCCGTTTGTGAACTCGGGTCCACGACATCACCCACTTGTTGGTGACCGAATCGGTACATCGGGTCGCCAGCATGTTCCAGAATCCAATTGTTGAGGGTGTCTTTCTCTGCTTCGGCGGTTGTACCTAAAATGGGTCTATATCCCCAAGAGATGGCATATTTATCATAGATTCCAACATTTGGCATCAAGGCTACTCCGGTATCTTCAGGTTGTGCGATGTAATTGAAACGTGCATAATCCATGATGGAAGGTGCTGTTCCATATTTTTGTGTAAAGGCAGCGTTGCGTAAATCTTCAACTTTATACGCACAACTACTTCCCATATTATGAGGGAGTCCTAAAGTATGTCCAACTTCATGTGCTGATACAAATCGAATCAAACGCCCCATCACTTCATCCTTAAACTCTGGCATTCGTGCTTCTGGATTGATAGCGGATGTTTGCACAAAAAACCAACGTCTTAATAAGGTCATCACATTGTGGTACCAATTGATATCACTTTCTAAAATCTCACCCGTTCGTGGGTCACTTACGTGAGGGCCATTCGCATTCGGAATTGGAGAGGCGAGGTAGCGCACCACCGAAT
>Ga0209533_1004643_pt1 | contig 11850 bp, 11 predicted proteins | sample COG_04_FD_184748 | JGI IMG/M metagenome (GOLD analysis project Ga0209533, IMG submission 184748) | Pelagic Microbial community sample from North Sea - COGITO 998_met_04 (SPAdes) (version 2) | ecosystem: Environmental > Aquatic > Marine > Neritic zone/Coastal water | place: Helgoland, sampling... | reverse complement strand
TAATGAAAAAAATCACCTTATTTTTAGCGTTTACCGGAATGCTTTCATCCCTTTACGCTCAAGACACCATTACGAATAAAGCTGGAAGTGACTACAGGTTTACGGTAGTTAACGATATAGAAGCAACAGAAGTTCAAAGTCAAGGAAGAACAGGTACTTGCTGGAGTTTTTCTGCATTGTCTTTTATTGAGTCTGAAATTATGCGCATGGGCGGCGGTAAGCATGAACTGTCTGAAATGTTTATTGTTAGAAATACATATGCAGACAAAGCGGAAAAATATGTACGTATGCACGGTTATTTAAATTTTGGGCCAGGGGGCGCTTTTCATGACGTTAGTGAAATGATAAAAGCGCATGGTATAGTTCCTTTAGAGGTTTACACAGGTAAACCTGCAAATGAAGAAACATTTAACCACGGCGAAATGGATCATGTATTACACGGCATTGTTAAAGCTGTTGTAGATGCAGAGCAGAACACGCTTACACCACTTTGGAAACCAGCGTATGAAGCTGTTTTAGATACCTATCTCGGAGAAATTCCTGCAAAATTTAAGTATATGGGTGAAGAGTTTACCCCAAAGTCTTTTGCAAAATCTGTTAAATTTGATGCAGACGATTATATCTTTATTAGTTCGTATACGCACCACCCTTTTTACGAAGAATTTATTATTGAAGTTCAAGACAATTGGATGATGAAATCGGTTTACAATATTCCGATGGACGAAATGGTTGAGGTAATAGACAATGCATTGTTGAATGACTTCTCTATTGCTTGGGCTTCTGATGTTTCCGAAAAGGGTTTTTCTTTTAGAGATGGTTTAGCATTAGTTCCCTTAGATGGTGCTAAAATCAAGAAATCAGGAAAAGATAACAAGAATTTTTCAGACGCTGGAGCTTCAAAAGAAAGTACTGTTTTTGAAGCACCTTGTGATGAAAAAGAAATTACTCAAGAAATGCGTCAATTGGCTTTTGATAATTACGAAACCACAGACGACCATGGAATGCACATGACTGGAATTGTAAAAGATCAAACAGGAAAAAAATACTACATCGTTAAAAATTCTTGGGGAACTAAGAACAACGATTGTGATGGCTATTTCTATGCATCTCAAGCATTTGTTGAGTACAAAACGATGGATATTATGTTGCATAAAGATGCACTTAGTAAATCTTTACGAAAAAAATTAGGGATTAAATAACTAAATCTCAACGAATAGAAAAAAGCCTCTTGAACTAGTTCAAGAGGCTTTTTTATTAGGAGAATTTGTTGAGAAGACGATCAACTGACATGTTAACTTTTTCGTACGAATTCTGATTTAAGGTTCATTGCACCAAATCCAGCTATCTTACAGCTTAGGTTATGATCTCCCTCTCTTAGTCTTATGTTCTTTACTTTAGTTCCAGCCTTAATAGGTCCTGGAGCTCCTTTTACGGGTAAGTTTTTTATTACGATAACTGTATCTCCATTTTCAAGTGGGTTGTTATTACTGTCTAGAACTTTTAAACGATCGTTTTCCTCTTCTTCTTTGTCATGCTCTTCCGGGTTCCATTCCAACAGACACTCTGGACATGTGTATAAGGATTTGCCTGAAAAATAACCATAAGGCGATTTACAGGTTGGGCAAGATTTCATTTCATCAGACATACACTATCTTTTAACAGAAAAAATTAAATGTTTCTTAGTTTACAGTAAAGGTAAGAAAGCACTGGGATTTATTATGAAGTACGAAATGTAAAAAAAAAGTCCTCCCGATTCGGGGAGGACTTGAGCGAGAGACGAGACTCGAACTCGCAACCCTCAGCTTGGAAGGCTGACGCTCTACCAATTGAGCTACTCTCGCTTGTAAATAGTGGTGGGAGAAGGATTCGAACCTTCGAAGGCTAAGCCAGCAGATTTACAGTCTGCCCTCGTTGACCGCTTGAGTATCCCACCAAACACTATATTAGGATAAATATTTAAAAAGAACTAAGAGCCGATGGAGGGACTCGAACCCACGACCTGCTGATTACAAATCAGCTGCTCTAGCCAGCTGAGCTACATCGGCTTTTGATGTTTCGGCTGCGAATATATTAAAGATATTTTAGTTATTTATAGCATTATTTGCTTTTTTATTGAGTCAATTTCTATCTATTTGAGTTTCTTAATATTAGCATTTTTATTTTATTTAATACAAATCATAAAATCAATTTTTTACACTACATATTTACAATAAATTATATATATATTTACTTTAATGTTGTGTTTTATAAAAGGTTTAGGATTTTGATTAATGACTATTTTAAGAGAATAAAATAAGATGAAAACAATAAAAATACTTATTGCTGATGATCATCCAGTTTTTCTATTAGGTCTAAGAGCTATTATTAATCAAATGGATGACTGTTTTAGTGTAGATATTGCATCTGATGGGAAAAGAGCTTATAAATTAATATGTAAAATTATTCCCGATTTAGTAATTCTTGACATTGATATGCCTTATTTAAATGGGATTCAAATAGCCAATAAATTAGGTAAAAGTCACCCCAAAATCAAGATTGTTTTCTTAACAATGAATAAAGATGAGTCTATTTTTAATTTTGCTTTTAGGTCTGGAGCTTCTGGTTATGTTCTGAAAGATAATGCTGCAACAGATATCGTTACGTGTATCAATGCTGTATTCTTAGGTAAAATATTTATTTCACCACAAATGAGATCTTTCTACAACCATATGACTACAATAACTTCTACTGTATTTGATTTAATTAATAAACTCACTAATACTGAGAAAGTTGTATTGCATGAGGTTAGTAAAAATAAAAGTTCATCTGATATCGCCTCAAAATTATCTATTACAAATAAAACTGTTCACAACCACAGATTTAATATTTGTAAAAAAATGAAATTAGAAGGCGTAAATTCATTATTGACCTACTCACTTTTAAACAAACAAACAATTGATTTAATTCTATTAGATTAAATACATGTTATTAAGTTTATTTTTAGTTCAAAAGTGAACCAAACCAAATATTATAATTATGTCATTTGAAAGTCAATGCAAGTTATTAGATGAATTATTGAGTAATACGCGTCAAGTTTTTTTTATTCAAGATGCTTTTACCGAACATTTAAATTTTATTTATGTTAATAATGCTTATGAAATCCTTTGGGGAAGATCTAAAGAGAGTCTTTTGGCCAATCCACTTTCTTATATTGACGCTATTCATCCTAATGATAAAAATCAGTTTATTAGTTTATACAGGAGCTTTTTTGATGGTGATTTAGAATACGAAAAAGAATTTACATTTAGAATTATCAAAAATGATGGCACTATTAGGTGGGTTTATACTAAATCTTGGGCTATTTTTAATACGCAAGGACAATTGTATAGACTTGCTGGAGTATCTGAAGATATTACTGATAGAAAGAAAGTTGAAATGGATGTTATTCATCATAATGAAATTCAATCTAATGTAATTAAAATGCTTGCTCATGATTTAAGAACTCCAATTGCAGGTATTAAATTAACGGCCTCCTTATTGACTAATTCAACAGATGCAAATGTGAGGGTTTATCAAAATCAGATTATAGATATGTGTAATAATACCATGCTTATGATGGATGATTTATTATCACATATCCAAATTTCTTCAAATGGATTTAGGCTCAATTTAACAAGATTAAAAATAGAAGATGAATTGCGTGAGGTTTGCAAGAGCTTGGAGGTTCAATTTTTAAGTAAAAACATAACAGTTATTCTACCTCAGTCAGAGACATATTTAGAGTTAGACTCGGTTAAGTTTACTCAGATAGTGAGCAATTTAGTCACAAATGCAATTAAGTTTAGTTATCCTGATGGAACAATTTCTATTTATGTAAATAATCGTGAGGAATATGTCGATTTGGTTATTAAGGATAACGGTATTGGAATTTCAAAAGAATCCTTACCCGATGTATTTGATGTTTTTACCAGCGCAAGAAGAATTGGGACCAACGGAGAGAGTTCAACTGGTTTAGGTTTATCTATTGTTAAGAAACTGGTAGGTATTCTTAATGCAAAAATTCATATAACCAGCGAATCTCCAGCAGGGACGGAGGTAAAGGTTGTTTTTAGAAAGAAAATAAATTGAAATTTTACTTTGAAAAGAAGACCTCAATTCGTTTTACACCAAATTTAGCGCCTGCGTTGTTTTGTCCTTGTAGACGTATGATCTGCTTTTGGTTTTCCGTAATTACGTCCCCCCCTTGTAGGTGTTTTTTTAACAGGTAACTCTTCAACTTCACCTGCAAAAGGATGGTCTGTTACCACAGGAATCTTTTGGCTAATCAGTTTTTCTATATCTTTTAGATAAGGCCGCTCTTCAATATCACAAAAGGATATGGCTACTCCAGAGTTCTTGGCTCGTCCAGTTCTTCCGATACGATGTACATAGGTTTCAGGAACGTTTGGTAAATCTAAATTAATAACAAGCTCTAGCTGGCTGACGTCGATTCCTCTTGCAGCAATGTCAGTAGCAATTAGAACTCTAGTTTCTCTGTTTTTAAAATTCTCTAAAGCTCTTTGTCTTGCTCCTTGAGATTTGTTTCCGTGAATTGCCTCTGCTTTTATTTTAGCTTGGTCAAGTTTTTTCACAATTTTATTTGCGCCATGTTTCGTTCTAGAAAAGACCAACACAGAATCAATCTCATTCTGTTCTATCAAATGAATGAGTAAATTGGTTTTACTTTTTTTACTAACGTAATAAAGAGCTTGTTCAACTTTTTCCGAAGTTGCTTGTTCAGGTTTTATGGTCACTTTTTCCGGATCACCTAAAATTGATTTGGACAGCTTTAAAATAGATTGAGGCATTGTTGCCGAGAAGAAAAGCGATTGTCTTTTTGAAGGTAATACAGCAATAAGTTTTTTTATGTCATGAATGAAACCCATGTCTAACATATGGTCTGCCTCATCTAAAACACAGTACTTAATATCTTTTAATGAAACATAGCCTTGGCCCATAAGGTCTAAAAGTCGCCCAGGTGTAGCTACTAAAATATCTACTCCATTACGAAGTGCGTTGGTTTGAGAGCTTTGTTTAACACCTCCGAAGATAACTGTGTTTTTCACATCTGCATACTTCCCATACTTCGTACAGTTTTCGCCAATTTGAATCGCAAGTTCTCGAGTTGGAGTAACTATAAGTGCTTGTATTTTGCGTCTTCCGTTGTTTGCAGTCTTGTCATTGTGAATGTGTTGTATGATTGGAATTGAAAAAGCAGCTGTTTTTCCAGTTCCAGTTTGTGCACATCCTAAAAGATCTTTCCTTTGTAAAAGAATAGGAATAGATTGCTCTTGAATTGGTGTTGGCTTTATATATCCTTCAGCATTTAATGCTTTAAGGATGGGTTCGATAATACCGAGTTCTTTAAATGTCATAGTGTATTTATAATTGGTAAATATACAGCAATTGATTTAATTAAAATCATATAAAGTAGGTTGCCTTTTATTCTTAATTTTCATTGTTCCCCCTTATTAAATTAGCATCTTTGAGCCATGAATTTATCATTGAATTTTAAATTAGAACTACAGGCCTATTGTGTTTCTATTGTAAAGAAAAAATGCGATTTATTGAAAAAGCAAATCTTAGCACGTAAGCAAGATTTAGAAACAGCCTCAAAAAGCTCTGCTGGTGACAAACACGAAACCGCTAGAGCTATGATTCATTTAGAGCAAGAGAAGTTAGGCTTCCAATACCAGCAAGTTTTTAAACAGCTTAAAATGCTTTCTCAATGTGATGTATACAAACACGCAACAATCCAATCCGGTTCGCTAATTTTAACCGACAAAGCGCTTATCTATATTTCAGTAGCTTTGGGCAAAATTCAATTTAAAAATAAGCTGGTTTATGTTATTTCTCCTGTTTCACCCTTAGCCCAAGTTTTTTTAAATGCAAACGCTACACATACCCTAAGTTTTCAAGGAACCCCTTATGTTGTTTTAGAAATTATTTAATGTTATGACAAAAGCTCAAAAATCCTCCTTAGAGTTTATTGCTCTAATGGCATCTCTTATGGCTATGGCTGCTCTTGCAATTGATGCCATATTACCTGCCATGTCTGTTATTTCTAGTGATATTGGCTCTTCTGACTCAGGGTCAAGTCAACTTTTAATTATTATGGTCTTTTTAGGTCTTGGTTTTGGTCAATTAATTTTTGGTCCTTTATCAGATAGTTTTGGACGTAAACCTCTCGTATTTATTGGTTTTTTAATTTTTATTATTGCCAGTTTCGTTTGTATTTATTCTACCTCATTAGAAATGATGATTTTTGGTCGAATCCTACAAGGCATTGGTTTGTCTGCACCTCGAACAATTAGTTATTCTATGATCAGAGATTCGTTCGAGGGAAATGATATGGCTCGTATCATGTCTTTTGTGACAGTAGTATTTGTATTGGTGCCCATTTTAGCTCCAGCTATGGGAATGTTTATTCTTGAATTGTATGGATGGCAGTCAATTTTTTATTTTCAGATGCTCTTTTGTTTTATTGTAGCCGTATGGTTTTATAGTAGACAAAAGGAGACCTTATCTTTTGAAAATAGAATACCCTTTACCTCTAGTTTATTTACCAATGGTTTTTTCGAATTGATTAAGTACAAGTCGTCACTTATTTACACGGCTATTTCAGGTATCGTTATGGGCTCTTTTATGTTGTACTTAAGTGCTTCCCAACAAATATTTCAAAATCAGTATGGTCTAGTAGATGAGTTTCCTCTAATTTTTGCTGGATTAGCTGTAGCATTTGGTATCTCTACTTTTTTAAATGGAAAGTTGGTTATGTTTTTTGGGATGAAAAAACTTATAAAAATTTCCTTAATTAGCTTTACTTTTTCAGCCTCAGTCTATTTACTATTATTTTTCGCTCAACCTAATCCATCTATCGAGATATTGTGTTTTTTTCTAGCACTCGAGTTTGTTTCCTTAGGTTTCTTGTTTGGTAACTTAAAGTCTATTAGCCTGCAGCCAATAGGTCATATAGCTGGAATAGGTGCCGCACTAACCGGGTTTATTTCTACTTTATTTGCCGTGCCTATTAGTGCTTTTTTAGGTTCTTTTATTACTGATTCTGTCTACCCAATGTTTGCAGGCTTCTTTTTTTGTGGTTTCTTTTCTTTGTTTTTATTTTTCAAATTAAACTCGAGCAACCTAAGGTTTTTTAAAATCAAAAAAAGCTAGCCTATATATTTATATAAACTAGCTTTGTTTTTGATAAAAGTGATGATTTTTAATCTTCTGCTCTTAATATCTGGTTAATAGAAGCCATTTTTATTGCTGCAACAGCACATTCAGTCCCCTTATTCCCTAGTTTCCCTCCAGACCTATCTATTGCTTGTTGCATGTTATGGTCCGTTAAAACGCCAAATATTACAGGTATTTCTAATGTTGTGTTTAAACGGCTTATTCCGTTACTTACTCCCTGACAAACAAAATCAAAATGCTTTGTTTCTCCTTGTATAACAGATCCAAGCGTAATAACAGCATCTACATTAGTTGTTTCGGCAAGCATAGCTGCTCCAAATGTTAACTCGAAACTACCTGGTACGTTAATGCGTATAATGTCTTCTGCTAAAACACCATTTTCTAATAATGCATTTTGAGCTCCATTGTAAAGCCCTTCGGTAATTTCTTCATTCCATTCAGAAACGACAATTCCAAAACGCATTCCTTCTGCATTAGGTACCGAGTTTGAATCGTAATGAGATAAGTCCTTAGTTGCCATCTTTAGTTTGCAGCATTGATACGAGCAATGTATTTCCCAATGTTCTGACCTTCTCTAGATGAGCTGTAATCGTCTTGAATACGAGTGTAAAGACGTAGTGCAAGTTCTTTGTTTTCTAGAAAATACGCCGTATTAGCAGCTTTCATTAAGAAAATTGGAGTGCTAAAGTTGTTTTCTCTTAAATCTGCAGCTTTAATGTAATAGTTTAGCGCTTCTTCATTCTGATCTAGATTTGAAAATGCATCTCCTATAGCTCCTTTAGCTATGGGTGCAAGAATTTCGTCTTCCGAAGAGAATCCATCTAAATACTCTATAGCTGTTTCATTATCTCCTAAGTTTAAATAAGATATACCCGCATAATAATGAGCTAAATTTCCAGAATTCGTACTTCCGTATGATTCAATAATTTCGAGTAAACCAGCAAATTGTTCATCTCCATCAAGAGCTTCTTGATATTTCCCAAGTTCAAAGTTTTTTTCTGCCATATACAATTCTGTTGAGGCATTTTCTTCATTTGGTTGAACGTAAAAGCGATCGTACGCAAAGAAAGCACTAAAACCTACAGCTATTGCTAAGACAATAACCATTAAGCTGTTTTTGTTTTTCTCCACGTAAATCTCAGCCCTAGTCAGGCTTTCTTCTATTGTTTTTAATTGCTCTTCTTGGTTTTGTGTTTTATTTTCAGCCATCTTGATCTGTGTTTTGCGTTTTAATGAAGCACAAAAATAAAAGAATTTATTAAATCATGACTATAAATATAAAATCAGTCTTATTTTTACCGAAATTAATTTATAAATGCACCTCAATTCACTCTCTTTAGTATCCTTTAAAAACTTTGAGGAGTCTCTCCTGAAATTTTCTTCTAACATAAATTGTTTTGTGGGTAACAACGGTTCTGGTAAAACCAATTTACTCGATGCGATTTATTATTTGTGCTTCTGTAAGTCTTATTTTAATAGTGTAGACACGCACAACATTCAACACAGTAAACCTTTTTTTGTTGTTGAAGGTGTTTTTGATAGGAATGAAGGTATTGAAAAAGTCTTTTGTGCTGTAAAAAGAGGCAAAAAAAAAGTTTTTAAAAGAAATGCAAAAGAATATGAGAAATTGGCAGATCATATTGGTGTTTTTCCTCTTGTAATTATTAGCCCCTCTGACAGAGATTTAATTGTTGAAGGAAGTGATACACGACGTAAATTTGTAGATGGAGTGATCTCTCAATCAGATAAGATTTACTTGCAGAATTTACTTAAATACAAGCAGGTTATAGCACAACGTAATGCCCTGTTAAAGTTTTTTGCTGCAAATAGAACATTCGATCCGCTCAGTCTTGATATTTACAATGATCAAATGATTGATTTAGCTTCAAAAATTTATGCTACTCGAGTAGCCTTTATGAAGCAATTTACGCCTGTATTTCAAACTTATTATAAGGCTATCTCTGGTTCTTCTGAAGTGGTTGATCTCGTCTATAAATCTCAACTTCATGAAAATAGTCTCTCTAGTTTATTAAAAGAAAACCTCACAAAAGATAAAATTCTTCAATACACTTCATGTGGAACTCATAAAGACGATTTATTGTTTAATATTGGTGCACATTCTATAAAAAAACAAGGTTCTCAAGGGCAGCAAAAAACGTATTTAATTGCGCTAAAACTTGCGCAATTTGATTTTATAAAAAACGTAGTGGGTTACAAACCTCTTTTGTTATTAGATGATATTTTTGATAAACTCGATCATACTAGAGTAGAGTCCGTTGTTCGTTTGGTGTCTGAACATCATTTTGGTCAAATTTTTATTACGGATACTCAAAGAGAAAGAACCGAAGAAATTGTCCGTAAAATTGACGAGACTTATCGTATCTTCGATGTAGAAAATGGTGTTGTTTTATGAGGCGATCAAGAGAACAATCAATAGGGGAGGTGATCAAAGACCTCTTAAAAAACTACGACATAAGCTCAAAGTTTAACGAAGCTCACATTGTTACTTTATGGGATACATTAATGGGGCCCTCTGTTGCCAAGTACACGGTAAATATTGAGGTAGAAAAAAACGTCTTATTTGTTCAGTTAAATAATGCTGCATTAAAACAAGAACTCACTTACAAAAGAGACGAAATTAAACAAATGCTTAATAAAGAAGTAGGTCAAGAGGTGTTGCTTGATATCCGAATTTATTAAGTTATCCTCAAATTCTTTTTTTTATGATTGGCATGTCTTTTGTTCTTCTTGTTTAAAAATTTAACCCTCCGATGCTAAGATTTATTCTGTTACTTCTTTTTTTGCCATTTTTTGCAACTGCTCAAACCACGCGCATAGATTCTATTTTTAAAAATGCGGGGGAAGTTTATTTTTCTTTTGAGGTAAACTCAAAAGAAGAACTAAACTCAATTTCAAAAATCGTCTCTTTAGATCATGGTGCTAAACTCCCAAAAGTTTTTGCCTATGCAAATGAAACAAGTTTTTCACAATTTCTAGCTCTAAATATTCCCTATACGCTGGAAGCCTCTCCAGGAAGTCAGTTTAAAGACCTAAACATGCTCCTTTCTCTTGATGCCAAGCAACTAAATAATTGGGATTTTTATCCGTCTTATGATGTTTACCTAGAGATGATGTATGCTTTTGAAGATCAGTATCCAGATTTATGTAAAGTAACGTCTATTGGAAGTACTGTTGATGGAAGAGAGCTATTGGTTGCAAAGTTGACAGACAGTCTAACGGTGGCTCAAAATGAACCTAAGGTTCTTTACACCTCATCTATGCATGGTGATGAGATTTCTGGTTTTGTACTCTCCCTTCGTCTAATAGATTTTTTACTTAAAAACTACGAATCAGATCCCGAAATACGTTCAATCTTAAATAATGTAGAGCTTTGGATTAATCCTCTGGCAAATCCAGATGGTACGTATAGAAACAATAATAATTCAATTTTTAATGCTTCACGTTACAATGCGAATTGGATAGATTTAAATAGGAATTATCCCGATCCTGAAGACGGTCCGCATCCAGATGGCAATCCATACCAACCAGAAACCATTGCATTTATGAATTTTACTGACAGTGTTGGTTTTGATTTGTCCTCAAACTTTCACAGTGGAGCGGTGGTAGCCAACTATCCTTGGGATACATGGTCAAATATTACGGCTGATTTTGATTGGTGGCTTCAGGTTATGACTCAATACGCCTCTTTAGCTCAGCAAAATTCTTCCAATGATTATTTTTCTCAATATGAAAATGGAATTACAAACGGGAATGAATGGTATGAAGTTGCTGGTGGAAGACAGGATTATATGAATTACTATGAGCATTGTAGAGAATTTACATTGGAATTATCGGATGATAAAACACCCATTGGAGCTGATTTACCCTTTTATTGGGAAGCTAATAAAGCCTCTCTATTAGCTTATATTCAACAAAGTGTTTTTGGTCTGCGTGGTGTGGTTACAGATTCTTTAACTGGTGAAGCGCTATTGGTAAAGGTTTTTATAGAAAACTATGATATTGATAATTCCGAAGTGTATTCTCATCTACCTATTGGAAACTATCACAGGTACCTTTCGTCTGGAGTTTATTCGTTAACTTTTTCAGCAGATGAGTATGTTAGTAAAACCCTCAACAATATTTCGATATTAAATAACGAAACAACTTTTTTGGATGTGCAGTTGGTTAAAAATAATTTAACTATTGAAGAATTAACAACTCAACTAAAAATATACCCTCAGCCAGCACGTGACTTTGTTTTTGTAGCTGGAATTCCTGAGCTAGCAAATAATGTCCACCTTATTGATGTTAAAGGTACCCTAGTAAGGCCGATTAAATTAAAAGGTACAAGCATTGTATTGACTAAGCGTAACATGAGTGCAGGTCAATATCATTTTGTTTATTATGTAAATGGTGTTCAATATTCAAAGCCGATTATTTTTGAGTAGTTTGCTTTTCCAAATACATATTATAGCATAAGTTTTAATTTGTTTTTTTTACATAAAGATAAATAAGTCAGTATTATAGTAGGTCAATCATTTATTCTGTGTAATTTCGCAGTCTTAAAAATCGACCATGAAATCAATACGAAATATTGCCATTATAGCACACGTTGACCACGGTAAAACAACCTTA
>Ga0209533_1004631_pt1 | contig 11865 bp, 8 predicted proteins | sample COG_04_FD_184748 | JGI IMG/M metagenome (GOLD analysis project Ga0209533, IMG submission 184748) | Pelagic Microbial community sample from North Sea - COGITO 998_met_04 (SPAdes) (version 2) | ecosystem: Environmental > Aquatic > Marine > Neritic zone/Coastal water | place: Helgoland, sampling... | reverse complement strand
CTGTCGGATTGGTGGTAGCGATGCGACGCCAGTCGTGTCGATCTGTGCGGTCGTATGAGTCAGGCCCCAAAAAAGGCGCGGTCTCTGATGAGCCGCGCCTTTGGTTAAAGGAGGAATGCTGATGCAGTTTATTTGCCGAACAGGCCTTTAATACTGTCGGTGGCTTTGTTGAGTGCGCCTTCGCCTTCTTCGAGCACTGCTTTGCCACCGTCGCCGACGATATCACCTGCATCTGCAATCGCAGGGCCGATCGATTTGAGGACTTCGGTGAGGACGAGGTCGATGACCTCTACCATGCTCTTTTCGTTGCCGGCTTCGCCGATGTCATGCATTTCGATGCGTGGCAGTGGCACGGTGGTGCCGGCTCCCATCAGACCTACGAAAATCGTGCCGTCTTCGATGATGAGTTCTTTGATCACGACTTGCTTTTGAGCGCCGTCGGGTGCGGGTTCTTCGGACTCTGCTGGAGTGTCCGCTTCTTCTGCGCTTCCGGAGAACGCTTCGATGTTCTTCAAGAGTGCCTTGATGTTGGAGCTCATCAGGGTCTTTTCATAGCTGATCTCAGGCTTCTGGATGTGGATTTTATTAATGATGATCTTGTCGCTCAGTAAGGATCCTCTTTCGAGGTCTACATCGATTTGGCCAAGGGCAAAGATGTTTTCGCTCTTATAGCCGTCGGGATTGCCGACGTAGAGGCCTGTAAGGCTGGCGTTACAGGCCAAGATGGAGATGTCGACGTCGTCGAGGGTGACGGATGTCTGTGTAATTTCGGGGCCGTATTTCTCAACACCTGTCTTAATACCCTTATTTAGGAAGCTGGAGCCGAGAAAGTAAATCGCGGCGACACCGGCAACGATGAGAATTACAAGGAATAGGAATATTTTTTTTATCATATACGTGGTAGGTTATTGGTTGATTGCGTGTTGAAGACTAGCCCATGATGGTAATATGGCGAGCTTGAAAGCGATAGAAAATAGGCATGAGCCGATAGATTTGGTTGATTTCGAGCCGGATGAGGGACTGGTCGCGGTGGCTGTGTTTGATGATTATATCAAAGCGGGGGAGGCTGGACTGGCGATTTTGGCGATGGGCAATGCGTATTGGATGATTTTACACGAGGAGCGCTATGTGATGTGTGTGGTGGAGGCGCGGGTGGCTTCGGTGTGTGCCGAGTTGGATGCTTTGGCGGCGCTTGAGTCTAGGCGTGGCCGCCGGGGTGGGCGGTTTGAGTATGAGGAATTTGATTTTGGTTGGCTGTCGTTCGGTCTGTATGCTGCGGTGCTGATCATCTGCTTTGTCTGGCAAGGGCGCTCGGATATAGTGACGAGTGGGCAGACGGATGTGGTGGTGATGGTGGATGGGGCGCAGTGGTGGCGGGCGGTGACTGCGCTGACGTTACACGCGGATGTGGTGCATCTGGTCTCGAATTTGATTTCGGGGCTGGGTTTTGCGTTTTTTGTCTGTCGTTTTTTTGGCGCAGGTGCTGGTTGGCTATTGGTGTTGCTCAGCGGGATTGCTGGAAATGTGCTCAATGCGGTGGTCTATTATCCGGAGCCGCACTATTCGATCGGGGCTTCAACCGCGGTGTTTGGTGCGTTGGGTGTGTTGACGGGGGTAGGTGTCTGGGCGGCGATTTCTGCGCCGGATCGTCGCTTGTCGTTGCCACGGTGGTTGATCCCCTTCTTTGGTGGGCTGACGTTGTTGGGCTTATTTGGAGTGGGCGACGGAAATGTCGATGTGGCTGCGCATATTAGTGGTTTCTTGTGCGGTGTCGTGCTTGGGGGGCTGGGTGCGTGCGTGCAGCGTTGGTTCGTGCTTTTGCAGCGTTGGTCGATGTTTGTGGGGGGTGGGGCACTGCTGTTAATCGGGCTCGCGTGGTGGACTGCTGTTGCGTCGTGATCTAGTTGGCAAATAGCTTTACCTTAACTAGGGAGCTGGTTAGCTCTGTGATATGAGTAATTTAGGTCTGAATCGACTAGAGGTCGGGCGTCAATCGATGCAAGCAGAGGCTGCGGCAATTCAAATTGCGGCAGAGCGTTTGGATGCTTCTTTTGAGCGTGCGCTGGATGTGATCTTAGAGTCAAAGAGCAAGTTAGTGATATGTGGCATCGGTAAGTCTGGGCATATCGGCACCAAGCTGGCCGCGACGTTGTCGAGCTGCGGCATCCCTTCAGTCTTTTTACATGCGGCCGAGGCGATTCACGGGGATCTGGGGGTGTATCAACCGGGCGATCCGACGATTGTGCTTTCAAAAAGTGGTAGCACCTCTGAAGTGCTGCGTTTGATGCCGATGTTTAAAAAATTCAAGTCTCCGGTGATTGCGATTGTGGGGAATATGGATTCGCCGATTGCGACCGCGGCCGACGTGGTGCTGGACGGCAGTGTCGAGCGTGAGGCGGATCCGTTGAATTTGATGCCGACATCGAGCTCGACGGTGAGTTTAGCAATTGGTGATGCTCTGGCCGCGGCACTGGTGCAGGCACGTGACTTTACCAAAGAGGAATTCGCGACCTACCATCCGGGTGGGCAGTTGGGGCGGAATTTATTGATGACGGTGGGCGATGTGATGCATGTCGCGGACCAAGTTGCCTGCGCGCAAGCTGAAGAGACGCTGCGTGAGGTGGTGATTCGGATGACGAAATATCCACTTGGTGGGGCTTGTGTGGTCGATGCGGATGGTTGTTTGGCTGGGATTATCACGGACGGTGATATTCGCCGCATATTGTCCCAAGCCGGCGATATTTTGAGCCTGCGAGCCGGAGATTGCATGACGAAGTCTCCCATCTCGACGCAGTCGAGCATGCCTTTGGGCGATGCGGTGCGGATCATGGAGGATCGAAGTTCGCAAATATCGGTGTTGCCGGTGGTTGCAGCTGAAGGAGGGAAATTGATCGGGCTACTTCGTTTGCACGATGCGTATCAACCGAGTTTTTCGTGAGTTCGATGATGGGATCTCCTTCTGTTGCGCGCCGTGAATGGGCGGTGGTGTTGGTCGGTGGACTGACGTTGGCCTTTACTGCTTGGGGGCTGGCTGGTGTGCGGCTCTGGTCGTTACATACCTTGTTGGCTGGCGGTCTGTTGACTTTCTTGCTCTCGATTGTGCCGCTTCCGCAGAGTTGGAATGGCACGGATGGGGAGCATGGGAATGTTCAGAATTTTAAGCGTTTACTGCGGTTTCCAGTCTTCTGGTTGGGCGTGGCCTTTCTGGTTTATATTTGTATCCAAGGGCTGAATCCGGCGTGGGTGCAGGTTCGGGATGACAGTGGTTGGTGGGTCGATGAAGTGAAGGCGATCAGTTGGTTGCCTACCAGTGTCGATGCCAGTTACGACCCGATGGATGCCTTTCGAGTGCTATCTAGTTTTGCTGCGACGTTTACTTTGGTGTGGGGGCTTTGGGTCGGCGTGCGTCGGCGTAGTAGTGCGGTGCTGTTGCTGTGGACGCTCGTGATTAGCGGGGTGTGCATGGCGATTGTGGCGATCTTGCAGAAATTTACCGGCACGAACCTGGTGCTGTGGACGGTCAAATCGTCGAACCTTAATTTTTGGGGCACATTCTTTTACCGAAATGAGGGCGCTTCGTATCTGAATCTAATGATCTTCGCCTGTGGGGTGTTGTATTTTTATCATTTCAATCGAGCGGAGCGGCGTGGCCTGAGTGGCGGGCCTCATTTGTTACTCTTTGTCTTTGTGGCCGTGCTGTTTACTTCGATTGGCTTGGCGCTTTCACGGGGTGGCATTCTGTTTGGCGGCGTGATGACGGCGTGCTTTTTTATTGCTGCTGCGGGGCGTTGGCTATTTTCGAACTCGGTGCGCAACTCGATTCTGTTGACGTTGGTGATTGGCTCATTGCTCGGTGCGGGTGGCTATATGGCGTTTCAATACGTCGATGTGCAGGATATCGAGAGGCGCTTTGGTGATATCGAGAAGACGATTGAGACCGCGGATCAGGATTCGCGTATGATTTGCACCAAGGTGACGTGGAAAATGGCTCAGGAAGAGCTGTGGTTCGGTTGGGGCGCGGGCTCATGGCGCTATGTTTTCCCGATGTATCAGAAAAGCTATCCGGAGATTTTCTACAGTCGTTACCACCCTAGTCGTGGTTGGATCGGGCGTAAGTTTTATCACTACGCGCACAATGATATCGTGCAGTTCCTCTGTGAATACGGGATCGTCGGTTGTAGCTTGCTACTGCTGATTTTCGGCTACTGGGTGTGGTGCCTGCTGTTTCGAGCTTCGGGCAATAGCCTGAGTGCTGTGATGCTGCTGATCGGGCTCGCCATGGCATTTGGCCATGCCTTTGTGGACTTTATCTTTCAGAGTCCTGTCTATTGGATGGCGTTGAACGGCTTGCTTTGCGTCAGCGTGAAACTGCTCTCACTACATAGTGAGAGAGTGTATCGCTAGGGCGTCGAGGTCGGGCCGCTACGATAAGTAGCGTTCTGTTAATTGCTGGATGATGCTGTCGCGAGCTTCCTCGACGGTATCGACAATGGTAAATAGATCGAGATCCTCCGGCGAGATGGTGCCCCATTCGACTAGGGCATCGAAGTTGACGACGCTATTCCAGAAGTCGCGGCCAAACAGCACGATCACTGGGCTTTCAGCGGTTTTCCCTGTTTGCACCAGTGTCAATGTCTCAAAGAGTTCGTCCAACGTGCCAAAGCCACCTGGGAAGGCGATCAGAGCCTTCGCCATGAGCACGAACCAGTATTTACGGACAAAGAAATAGTGGAATTCGAACTGTAGGTTCTTGGGGATGTATTCATTCACGCCTTGTTCAAAGGGCAGGCTAATGCCTAGGCCGATGGACTTGCCGCCTGCGTTGTGAGCGCCACGGTTCGCGGCTTCCATGATGCCAGGGCCTCCGCCGGAGCAGATCATGAATCGGTGTTGCTCTTCCGGTGCGAGGCTCATCGTCCATTTGGTGAGTTCCTCTGCGAGTTCGACCGCCATGTTGTAGTAGGGCGCTGCTTTGACCACACTCTTGGCAAGGTGTAGGGCGCGTTTCTCTTCGGCAGTGGGCTGGTCACTGATCTCGGCCTGCACTTTTTTCAATTGAGCCTGAGCGACTTCGAGCGGCACGATTCGAGCGGAGCCGAATAGCACGATGGTATCTTTGATTTGTTCTTCTGCGAAGCGAATGCCTGGTTCGGTCATTTCGCACAGCACTCGGATGTTGCGGGCAGCCTCGCTGTTGAGGAAATCGAGGTCTTTATAGGCTCTGATCGGCCATTCGTCGCGGGAGCATTGTGTGGAATCGGACATAAGTAGTGGGGCTGGTTGAATGTTCGGGTTAATTTGAGCGTATCCGATCTCTCTAGCAACCATTTCCCCATTATCTTTTAGGATTGCGAGCACTGCGCTGGGCGATTCTTCTAGCTCTTTTCTACCCATCTTTCGCAGCCCAAATAAGTATCCATGTATCTCAAAGAGATCGTCATCAGTGGTTTTAAGAGTTTTGCCGATCGCACGCGCCTTGATTTGCGTCGTGGGGTGACGGCTGTGGTTGGGCCAAATGGTTGCGGTAAGAGTAATATCGTCGATGCGATTCGCTGGGTGTTGGGCGAGCAGAGCGCGAAGGCGCTGCGCGGTGCGTCCATGCAGGACGTCATTTTTGAGGGCACGGATAAGCGCAAAGGCCTGCCAACTTGCGAGGTGTCGCTGACGTTTACCGACTGCGAGGCTGAGCTCGGCACCGCGTTTAATGAGGTCGAGATCGCACGTCGCGTCACACGTGATGGCGGAAGTGATTATTATATCAATGGTAAGGTCTCGCGGCTGAAGGATATCCAGCGCTTGTTCGCCAACACGGGGGTGGGGCGCGTGTCTTACTCCTTTATGCTGCAGGGCCAGATTGATCAGATTCTATCGACGAACCCTTCTGAGCGTCGCACGATTTTCGAGGAGGCTGCTGGCATTACATTGTATAAAGCGCAGCGCAAAGAGGCGCTCAATAAGCTCTCGCTCGTCGATGCCAATCTCGCCCGTGTGACGGATGTGATTGAAGAAGTGAGCCGCCAGATCGGTTCGCTTAAACGTCAAGCCAGCAAGGCGCTCCGCTACCAGCGTATCAAACACCGCCTGACGCACTTGGACTTGGCGTTTAGCGCGTATCGCTTTACATCGCTGAAAGGCTCGATTGATGCAGTCGCTGGGCGTGCCGAAGAGCTGCGTAAAAAACTAGAAGCGCACACCGATTCGATGGCTGCCGACGAGGAGGCTTTGGCCGTTCAAAAAGCAGCGCGTGCAGATCTCAACGAGAAGATGCAGGAGCTTCAGCAGCGCGTGTTTAATTTACGATCGGAGAAAGAGAACTCTGAGAATCAGGCGGAGTTTTCCGGCATTCGCATGAAGGATCTCGAAGCCCGCATTGCGGAATATCAAAAAGAGATTCAAGGCCTCGAAGCGCAGCAAAACGAACTGGCCGAGCGTGCCCGCAGTGAGTCTGAAAATAAGCAATTACAGATCGACGTTGTCGATGATTCGGATCGTATCTTTCGCGACCGTAGCGACGAGTTAGTTCGAGCGCAGGAGCAACTTGGCGAGATGGAAGCGCAGCTTCAGCAGCGTCGGCAGGCGGTGCTGCATGCCGAGAATCGCATTAATCGCTCTCGCTCTCGATGCACGACACTTGAAGTCGATTTAAAGACCTATCAGGTCAAACATGCCGCGCTGACGGAGGCGATCTTGACGTTAAAGGAAGAGGTGGTCGTTCTGGAAAAAGGGCATGTCGAGATTCAGCGCTTGCTCGCGAAACGTCGCGAAGAGCAACAATTGAGTGAGTCTGCATTGGAGAAAGCTCGCGTCGATTCGAAGGAGATCTTGCAACAGTTCCGCACCATCCAAGAGCAACTGCAAGAGCAAGATCGCGGCATCGCGCGCAAGACCGCTCAGCTCAACGTGCTCGAGAATTTACAGGCCAAGTTCGAAGGCTTTGGCGAAGGTGCCAAGGCGATCCTCGGTGATAAGCTCGGTGAGGTCGTGTCGAAAGACAGCGTCTCGATTATTTCGAAAGAGCTGAAAGTTCAGCCTGCTTACACCAGCGCGTTAGAGGTCCTCCTCGGGCAAGCAGCGGAAGCTCTGTTCATCGGCGATCCGAAACAAGCGCTCTCGGTGATTGATAAGCTCGATGCCGATCAATTGGGTCGCGCCTGTCTGCAGGTGAATCTGGAAGCCGGGTATAGTAAATTGCCTGGCGTGAAATTACCTGCCGACATCGTGGCCGCATCTGCTGTGGTGCTGGCTCGTGAGTCTAGTTTGAGCGAAGCAGTGGCGCGTTTACTAACGAATTGTTACTTTGCTGATAGTCTTGAAGGGGTTGTTCAATTTTGGAAAGCACATCCGGAGTTTAACTTCCTTCTGGTTGCGACCAAGAATGGCGAAATTATTGACTGCCGCGGTTTGATCCACGGAGGGCGCACCTCAGGTAAAAAGTCATCCAGCGTGATCGAACGCGAATCTGAGATACGTAAACTTCGTAGCGAAATCGAGACGGAGCGTAAGGCGCTCAATACGTTACGTGAGCAATCCACCACTTTGGAAGATCAGCGCCATGCTGCGGAAGCGACGGTCGAAGCGCAACGCCAACGCCTGGGCGAACTCGCCAGCGAGGTCTCTGGACTCGTAGCGGAGGAGCGCAATCAAGGTCAGAAGGTCGAGCACAATGCCCGCTCGCATCACAAGAACGAAGACGAACTCGAACGGCTGGATGCGCATCATGGCGATTCCGTGCAAGAGCTCGAAAAGGCGCAGCAGGAGCTTGTCGCTTCGGAAAAAGGTCTGCTCGAAGAGCGCCAAAGTGGCACTGACTTGGAAGATGCGATTGCGCATACCCGTGAGACGCGCGATCAAAAGCGTGAAGCCCTTGCCGATGTTCGTCTCGAATTGGCGGAGAAGAAACAACGCCTCGAATCAGTTGATCGTGTGCTAGGTGAAGTGCAGCGCGAGACCGCGAGTTTACAGAATCGCATCATTCGTCGTAACCAAGAAATTGATACGATCAATGAGCAGATCGGCCAGCTCAAGGGCAGTGGTGCCCGCGAGCGTGAAAAGAGTCTCGAACTGGAGAAGACTTTAACGGTCGCCTCTGGGAAATTGTCAGAAGACCGCGCGGGCATCAAAGAGATGGATGCAGTGATTGCCGGTATTGATGGCAGCTTGGGGGGGCGGCGTAATGAAGGGCGCACGTATGATCAAGAGATGACGCGCCTCGAAATTCGACTCGCCGAAGAGCGTTCGCAGATTGGTTTTATTGAAAGTGCCGCTCACGACGATTATCAGATCGAGTTGGAGCGAGTCGATTGGAAGGCCGAACTCTGGGAGGGCAATGTCGAGTTTGATAAACGAGTGAACCTCGATGATTTGGATGATCCTGATAAGCTCGCCGCACAGCCAAAGCATGAACGCCGTGATCCGACCGAAGAAGAGCTTGCGGAGATGGAGTCGACGAATTGGTCGATCATTGAAGAGGAAGTGTCTGAGTTGAAGAGCCGCATTTCGAACATGGGCCCCGTCAATCTCGATGCGATCAGTGAATATACTGATTTGAAGGAGCGTCACGACTTCTTGAAAAATCAGAGCGAAGACCTTTGGAATGCGAAGAATGCGCTGGTTAAAACCATCGATGAGATCAACGAAACCTCGCAGAAGCTTTTCCGCGAGACCTTTGAGCAAGTGCGTAAGAATTTTTCCTTCACATATGAGAAAATTTCCGGTGGCGGTGAGTCCGATCTCATCTTGGTGGACTCCGAGGATGTGCTTGAGTCCGGAATTGATATTATTGCCCGCCCTCCGGGGACTCGCCTAAAAAGCGTAACACTTCTTTCCGGTGGGCAACGCACGATGGCAGCGGTGGCGTTGTTATTTGCGATCTACATGGTCAAGCCTAGCCCGTTCTGTGTGCTGGATGAAATCGATGCTGCGCTCGATGATGCGAATATCGGTCGCTTCTGTGAGACGCTGCATGGCTTTACTGATAAGTCGCAGTTCTTGATTGTGACGCACAATAAGCGCACGATCTCTAACGCGGATACGGTATTTGGCGTGACGATGCCGGAGAAGGGCGTGTCTAAGCTGCTTTCGATGCGCTTTAACCAAGATACAAATCGGCCTGAACTCGCAGGTGCGGATAATTCGCAACCGTTTTAACGCACAATCAGCTGTCGCCTTTAGTTGGTGATGATGCGTGTTGAATTTTGAGTCGAGCGCTGGAATGGCAGGTTGAAATTCTTATAGTCCCAACAGTTTGGGTTGTAGACCTTCCTCTTTTGATAATTCTTGGAGTGGATGATAATGCGCTGCGCCGGATAATTGTAATAGGGAGTGGTGTAGTAATCTCGTATGCGGAAGTTGGAGGCGTCGTTACGTGCTTTGGTTGCTTCGCGTAGTTTCTCGGTTTCTAGGCGGGCGGCTTCGGTTTCTTTTTGGGCAAGTGCGACACTGGTTTCCAGCTCTGCGATACGTTGCTGGGTTTTGAGTTCAGCGATCTCGGTTTGGTAGCTCTCCAAGGCGCGAGCGATTTCTGCAGAGACGTCAACTTGTGGGAACTTGATTTGAAAACTGCGCCAGTAATCAATGCGGTCTTTGGCGGGGAGCGCTGCAAAGGTGCTATTCTGCAATTTGAAGGCCTTCAGTTTTTCACCGGCTTGTATGCGATCGGCTACCAGTTTTTCTTGTTGAACGACCCACTCTGCACGTTCCTGCTTCAGGCGTTCTTGGTCTTGTGCGAACTGTGCGTCGCTCATTAGATCGATTTTAGAGACCGCGCCATCGCGAATCGTTACTTCGCCTTCGGCGTAGAGTAGCAGGATTTTGTCGTTCAGGTTAATGACTCCCTGTGGCTTTCCCAAGGCTTCGATGGTCTGCTTCTGCGTCTGGCCAATCTCGACTTTTGAGTTGGCGGCTAGCAGTGCGATCGGCAGCAGTAGGGCGATGGCGACGATGTGTGGTTTCATCATGCCCACACTATGTGTCAAAAACACCGAAATGGCAAATCCGTGTTTAGGCCTCCGTTCGAGTCGGCCCCTTGAGTAGAATCCAGGTCAAAATTAAGCAGCCCCAGTAGGTGATGGTGCCGACGATTTCATGCATCAAATGGTAGTGATCCATCATCGAGGGTGCCAGTAGCACGATGATCAGAATGCGTAGCGTGTTGAAGATGAAGCCAAGCGTGATGCCTGACAGTATGTTGAGGCATGCATCGACCGTGCCAACTCGACGGTAGATTGTTAGCAGGACCGAGAGTAGTAGGCTCGTTAAAATGACGCCGAAACCGTTACACTCGGACGCTACATGGAAGGGATGCTCGTTGACTAGTAAAATGAGCTGAGGTGGCTCGGTCGCAGTATTGTCAACCACGCCTAGTTCGACGGTTTTGCCGAGTGCGGAGAGGGCGGCACCGCTCCATTTACCTGCGAGTGTGCGCAGCGGCCAGTCCAGCGGTGCCATCAATATACTGAGCAGCATGAAGGCGCAAAAAGTGCCGGTCGCGGTGTAGGTGATACGGCGCAGGTCGCGGCCGAATACGAAGAGCACCGCAGAGGCGAGCCCACAGCAGTAGGCGGGAATGACTAGCAATGAGCCGACCCGGCTGAGTAGTGCGGACGAGGGCGGGATGACATTGGGCGAGAGGACGCTGAGCATCAGAAGGCCATACGCTGCAATGAGAGTTTTACGGGCGCTTTTGTTGAGCGTGAGCGGCTCGGTGACGTCGATCCGAGTGTAGAGGAGCAGCGTGAAGATCGCCATGACCAGCACGATGAGTGCGTGCAAGATGCGGCTTTGCTGGTTGGCTGTTGAGGCGACCCATAGCGTAATTGGTAGTAACGCCACGCCGAGGCAACCATACAGCAGGCAGTTGATCCAGAACTCAGTCTGTGTGCGCTTTGCTTGGAAGCTGGCTAAAATTTGGTGACGTTTGGACATGTTAGAATCAATCTGGTGGGCGTCGGAGTAAAGACAAGGCTTCGGCTGATTTGTTCAGTCTTCGTTTTAAAAGAAGAACTGAAGCGAGCAGCGAAACTCGTTCCACGTTTGCTCGAACTCGTGGCTACGGCCGAAGCTGACTTGCAACGCGGTATGTTCGCCCAAGGTGTAGGCGGCTTTGGCTGTAAATTCTGTCAGGTCGTTGTCTTCGCCTAAGAAGTAGTAGCGTTGACGTAGCTCGAATTGACTACGCCACTTCGGAGTCCATTCGCTGAGTAGGCCGACTGCGCCACCGCCGCCAGCCATGTGGTTGGAGGCGAGGCTTTTATTCAGATAGATCGCAGGTTCGACCAGCGCATAGCCGATGGAGTTGTCAAAGAGCGAAACACTTACGCCGACACCAGCATCGAAGTAGATCGCCGTGTGACGATCATCGCTGTCTTCCTCTTTGATCGTCGTCAGGCCAGTATTCAGTTTCCACGATTTGGATTTAAAGAAGGTATCAATCGGTGAGAGGGATTGAATGCTGATGGCATCGAGCTGCCGAACCTCAAGTTTCTGCTCGTCAGTGTAGTAGTAAAATTCACCGCTGAGGAATTCGATGGCGCTGCCGAGCGTGTAGCCCTCGCTGGGATCCATTAAATCGTGATAAGCGGGGCGTAGGCTAATTGATACGAAGTCTTTGCTATCATAACTACCGAATCCCGTGGTGATGCGGCTGGAGTCGTGCCCGATGTGAGGCGGCGGAGGTGTGGTGTGCGGGTAGAAGTCGTCGTCCACTTTACCGAGTGGGGCGCGTTGCTTTAAGATGGTTAAAAACCGATCGGCGTAGGTCTTCTGGTCGATCTTACCGTCTGCCTGATTCATCTGTAACAGCTCTGCGGAGAGATCCAGGGTGCGGATCTTATCTTCCCGACAGTCCAGACTTTCAGTCAATTCAAT
>Ga0209533_1004628_pt1 | contig 11870 bp, 14 predicted proteins | sample COG_04_FD_184748 | JGI IMG/M metagenome (GOLD analysis project Ga0209533, IMG submission 184748) | Pelagic Microbial community sample from North Sea - COGITO 998_met_04 (SPAdes) (version 2) | ecosystem: Environmental > Aquatic > Marine > Neritic zone/Coastal water | place: Helgoland, sampling... | reverse complement strand
TTAGCTTTAAACCTGCTGACATTGTAGAACAACTAGACCTACTCAAGCCACGCTACTCATCATCCACTAATTTCGGCCATTTTGGACGTGATCACGCAGATTTAACATGGGAAAACCTAGATAAAGTAGAAGCACTAAAACAGGCCTGTTCATCCACCTAATCTCACAAGAAAAAGAGCACGCAAAGACGCAACGTCGCAAAGAAATAATAATACAACCTGTCTCACTTTTATTTAAATTAGCGGCTTGGCGCCTTAGCGTGAGACTCATTACTTGCCAACTCTTCCTGTATTTAGCTTAACGCCTCACATCATTCCGTTTCTTTTTCATCATGTCTTTTGAGCTACATCCTCGTCATGCTGCAGGCACTATTAAGTTAGGACAATCTCAAAACTGTCAAATTCTAATTAAAAATAATAGCTATTACCCTTGGTTTCTCATCATTCCCAAGGTAGATGAGCACATCATCGACCTACATCAGTTAGATTTAGTCACTTACCAACATATCTGTGAGCTACAATACCAACTCTCTGCCTTCGTTAAATCAGAGTTTAACTGCTATAAAGTAAATACAGCTTGTATAGGTAACGTCGTTGAGCAGCTCCACATCCACATCGTAGGACGCAACCAAGGACTCGCTCATGACCCAGCTTGGCCGGCCCCGGTTTGGGGGCATGATGCCAAACAAGCCTACACAAATGCAGAAATAGTAAGCATCCAACAAACATTTAAGCAGGCATTCCAAGATATATTGTCAACTATTTAAGCCAAAGCAGCTTTATCTTTTTGCTAACTATTTTAAAGTGGTAGTTTTAGGGATAGTTCTCACTTTAATCCCATCGAGGCTAAACCCATTACCATGTACCCACGTCAAAGTAAAACGCTCCATCTTTGCTAATTTTATAGGTTCATGATTCTTATCTTTTAGGTAATAGACATCTTGTGCTTCGGGTCTTGCGACCATCTCAAACTCATAGCCCGCAATCTCAAGCTTGGCTCGCTCACTATTTTTTCCATTATCTGTAAACGAAGACAATCTAATCTCTAAAACCTCAACAGCTTTGCTAAAATACATCACAAGAGACTCTGGCTTATCACCCTTTATATAACTCTTGCCATCAATGAGGCTCACGGCTGAGCCTAAATCTTCATCTGTAATCCCAAACCGAGTGGTGGTTTGATTAATTTTACCCTTGGCTGGCCTAAATTTAAGCCTAACATCATCAACCATCAACTTGCCACTCTCCACATCATCAACCTGACCCCAATCAAGCAAATCAAAATAAAGCTCCTTATTTAGCTCTTTCTTACCTAAATAAATCTCTTTTTCTAAAGAACTCTTAAGTCCCCCTTCGTTTGATTTATCCTTATTTTTAGGATAAATAGTATTCGGCCAAGCCAAATTAAAAATGCCAAAAACACCTACAACATATAAACAGACACACCCAACGAATCCATAAATAGTTAATTTTTGCATGATTTTTGACCAAATAAAATCCAAATTTTAAGGACTTTAAATCAAAAAACAACCAAATTTTTTTACCTTCAATCAAAAAGTAGAGAATAAACGCAGACTAGCCATGCTCAAACTTAGCTATACGTAAGCATCGAAAGTAAGGGTTTGCAATATATACAATTTACTAATAGCGTTAATAACTCTTAGGTAAGCTTAGCTTAATCATCTCCTTAAATCTACGTTTCGCTTTTATAGCAAAGGCAAGTTTTAATCTCACTATCATAATTTTAAATTTGTCTAATTTATTAGCTGGCAATTGTGGTAAGTCCATCCAATCGCGATAAATTCTAATGCTTTCTTGATATTTAAGTTTATTGCTTGCTCCCCAAGGTTTAAATCCACCAATAAAATGGATATTAGTATCGCCTTTCCATGTAGATAAATAAAGATTGTAATTACGTGTTACATTAAATGACTCGGGCAAGCTAGTGACTCGCCCTCTAAGTAAAAAGTTTAATACTGTCTGATCGTAGTATTTTAATGGTTTATTACAGTCACTGATGAGTTCTAAACCTTTGCGAGTGAACTCATCACTACGAGCTTGCTCTAAATTGAAATAAATCAAGCCTGCATTGTAATAAGGCAACACTTTTTCCGATAATGCCAGCTCATCATGCCATGGACATTCCTCAGCTAGAGTCATTCCAATTTGATCGATACACATACCATAGTGAGCTTTAGTTGCTCTTGCGTAATCTATCATGGCACTCACATTAAGCGCTATAATCATATCTGGATCGACATATAAAGCGTCTTTATATTCAACTAATTCTGGAATGAATAATTTAGAATACGTAGCCAATGATTGATTATACAGCCCCTCTAGATGCTTAAATTTGATTAAATCAATCTGCTTAAACTCTATTGTATAGCAACTTTCATAATTTTTATTAATAGCTGACACTTCATCTTGAGCCCACTGTATCTGTTTTGGTTTTAAGCCATTATCTAAAATAATAATATTCAGTTGGTAATCTGCTACTGCTTGTTTTTCTAAATTTTTGATAAACAGGCGTAACCCTGCTTCATAATTAGCATCTACAGCTGTGATAATGTGATAGTTCATCTTATTTAGATAAATAAGTTGCTGTAATTTGAGTTAAATAACTATTTATTTTTAATTTTTCATGAAGATAAGCTTTTTTCTTTAAATAATAATTTTTATTAAATAAAGCTGAGAATATCATCTTTATTTTCCATTTAATTGATTTTGTATAAGATATATCCTTTAAGTAGTTTAACTCTTTTGAGTTATTTGTTTGAAAAAGTAAATTTTCTAAACATAAAAATAAAAGATGCTGAAAATAAAAAAAAGCTTGAAAGCTATTAATTGCCCAAGGTTTAAGCTCTCCAGTTAAATGTAAATTACATTGTATCCAATTTTCTTTTAGGTATTCATTTGCTTTGACTCCATGTAAATTATAATTATAATTTCGTGGTAAAATAGTTATCTTATCAACTGCAAAAAAATTAATTGCGGATTGATCTAGCCATGTGAATGATTGTGGATTTTCACACATTGCTTTAATAGCTCTATTCCCAAAGTTTTCATCTCTCCATTTTTGTAGATTTATCAACATAAACCCAGCATTAAAGTAAGGTTTACTCACATCCTCTCTATTGCCAAATGGGTATTCAATTTCTACAAAGTCTTGCTCAAGTGTAGGCAAATGAGGCTCAATAGATGCTGCTAACATATTGCCATCTAATATATTAAAGCTTGGTAATGGTAAATTAATAATAAAATCACTATCGATCCAGTATATGTAATCAGTCTCAGGAACCAATTCAGCTATTTGCAGTCGAGCTAATGTTAAATTAGATTTACCCCATAATTTAGGTACTTCATCTAAACTATCTAAATTGGGTATAATATAACTAAACTTTACTTTATACGTGCTAGTTAATTTATTGGGTAATAAATTGATTTTGTTTTTAGTGTCATTAGACAGGCCTCCATCAAGAATAATTATTGATAGCTCTTGGACCTCTAACTCTTTATTAGACTTAAGCAATGTTGCTAACATAACTAGTAAGCCTCTTGCATAATTTTCATCAGCTGCGGTCGCTACATATATTATATCACTCATGAATAATTTCTTTAATTCCTTGTTTAAGATCATATATAGGCTCCCAACCTATATCTTGCTTAGCAGTTCTCGATGATAATCTAACATGCTTTATATCGCAAGCTCTGGCTGGCATAGTGCTTGTATTAAGCTTAGAGCACATACCCTCTTCAATATAAGATATGACATCTAACAATGTATAGCTCTTTCCTTGGCATATATTATAAATACTATATAGCTGATTTAACTCTTTATGAAGAACTTGAATGATAGCTCTAGACACATCCTTGATGTATATAAAGTCACGTGTATTTAAACCATCTCCATATAGTATGAATTCTGCCTTAGTATTAACAGACCTAATCAAATGATTAATCAAATCAAACCCTTGAGTTAGCTGTTTTCTGTAGCCAAAGACATTACTTACTCGCAAAATAGTTGCCTTGATATCAATTGATTCTAGTAGTTCTTGCTTAATAATGTTCTCAGCCATTAATTTACTCTCTCCATAAAATGATATAGGTGAACACGTAGTTTTTTCAGTGATAACTTCATCATGATCTCCATAAACAGCACCCGCAGAAGATGTGAAAATTAGATGCCCGTAACCTCGTTTTTTCATAGCGCGACACAGCCCTGTTATAGCTCGACAATTTATATTCACTCCATTTAATAAGCTATCTTTAGAATTGGATGGGTTTCCTATCCAAGAGAGTAATATAATATCTTTGTAATTCTGAATATATTCCTGCCATTGATCTAAATTATAATTTAAGGAAAAATCAAATCCATCTTTTCTATCTAAAGTTCCATACTCTATACCTAACGCTAAAAAGTCTTGTGCAATTTGCTGACCTAATAAAGATGTCGACCCTATAATTAATATACTCATCTATCTGCTATTTTTTTACAGGGATTCCCGACATTAATTGTGTAAGGCTCTACTGATTTAGTTACAATAGAGCCAGCTCCAATAATTGCTCCATCGCCTATAGATACACCTGGCAATATAACGCTATTTGCTCCAATCCACACATCATCACCTATAGTTATACCGCTTTTTTTATAATTAAATTCCTGTTCTATCATTGGCTTATCTTTTGATATTCCATGATTGCTAGCTACCATCGTAATATGTTGAGCTATTAAACAATTAGTTCCAATGGCAATAGTTGCTCCTGCTGGCCGTATATTATTGAATTCACCTATATATGTATTATCTCCAATGATAAGTTTACTTTTATGAGCAGAGTTAGGTTCATTCCAAAGGGTTATGTAATTAAAGTCAGCAATATTAACACCCTTGCCCAAAATAAAATTTTGCTCATTAATACCAAATAAAGTAGATTCAATAGATATTTTTGCTCCATACTTATGACTATAATATTCTGCTAATTTAGCTTTTTTATAGCCACTAGTAATTTGTTCTTTTATAAACCTTAAATACTTCATAAGTTCACTTTAAACTAATTTAATAGGATTGGTATACCAAGACCAATCTTGTAATTTGTCACTTTTATTAAAATATTGTTTAATTTTCTTACGTAAACTCATTTTAAAACTCATTTTTTGGTGCGTGACTCCTAAATAATTATCTATAACTTCTAAATCCTTGAACACTAGTCTAGTAAAAGTACCATTACATTTGGCCGTACTCGTAGATAACATATTTATCAACAGCTGCGCATAATACTCAATAGCTTGCGATTGAACCTCTCTATACAAACCTTGTTCCAACATAACTCTATATGATTTAGCCATGTTGTATTTAATTTGATCATCAGTCTGAGAGCTCCACACACCACCACTATGTTGACGATAACAGCTCATCACCTCTTTAATTGCGTACATTTTACCTCCTCCTTGTAATGCAGTTAAATTAAGAGGCCAATCTCCCATCGAAGTCTGCCAAAACCATCCATCTAATTTAGCAGAATTCATATTTTTCATGACTACGCTACTCGCTGTAGCTCGATTAGTCTCGATCATCTGCTCTATCCCTGCAATTTGAGGAAAATTACTAGGCATCATAGTTTTACCTGATAAATTACCATATTCATCAACAATCTCAACATCATGATGCACCAAAACTATTTCAGAATTATTCTCTAATATATCTATTGATTTTTGCAGCTTAAACTCATCACACCAATAATCATCTCCATCGATAATAGCTATATATTTGCCCTTACAAGCCTTTAAAGTATGGAAGAAATTATATCTGCCAGTCGCTCTACCATTTATATAGTAGACATCTTTTCTGTCTCTGAGAAACAGTCTGATTTTATCTGGATGCTGGCTCGCTAATTCTTGACAAATTTCACGAGTACCATCGCTTGAATCATCTTCCCCCAAACAAATTTCAAACTCAAAATTTGTTTTTTGATTAAGCACAGATAATACGCACTGCTCAATAAAAGCAGCGTGATTATAAGTTGTTATGCAAACTGAAACTAACATCATTTTAAAAACTGCTCTAATGTTGTTCCTTTTAAATCACCTGCAATATACTCAATAGCCTCAGTATCTAATGAAAAATCAATAGTTTTTTTTGTATCTATTTTATACACTGAATAGGCACTTTTTATTTGTTGTTTTTTATTAATTGGTCGATTACTGATAAAATCTTTGGTTTGTTGGCTATATTTCAAGTCTAAAAAATCATAGAGTAATTTCACCTGTTTTGATGTGCTCTGTAACAACTCTTTGTAGCTAATTAACTGTACTTGTTCTGGGTATTTAGCAGCTAAGGCTAAATACATCAACGCGACGGCTTTCCATTTTTCATAACCGTTAAACTCATGTTTTAAATCTTGATTTTTTAATCTAGCATAACGCCATTCTTCTTTAGGCTTCCAACCTAAATCAGCTCTGAACTCTCTAGGAGCATTAAGCCATGAGTTTAAAACATCAATAGGATTTCTGATAATGAATATGTACTTAATATTTTTATTAGCCATTAATAACGATGGCAATAAATTATGGTAACGAACTTCCTTGTAACCAACATGGGTTATATCTTTTTTGGTGAAGCTCGGCAAAATTCCAGCCTTTCGAGATTCTAACTGATTTAGAAAATTATCTGTTTCTTCTAATAATAATTTTTGATAAAAAGTATCAATTTCTTCTTTAGATGAGTTTTCCGTTAAAGCCCCTTTCAAGCAATATGAAAATAATGGTTGATACTTATAGCAGACATGTTCAGATGCATTAATCAATTCACCTAACCAGGTTGTTCCGGACCTAGGCGCTCCGTATATTGCAAATTTAGTCATAAAATCAACTAGTTAAATCATACTGTTTTAGCATTAACCTAACTTCTTCAACAGAGTTAAACATCAAAACATCAATAATAGATAAATAGGGTACAAAATCAGCATTAAATTGTTTATATCTGATTTCATTCATTTGTATAAAGTTTAGATCTACTCCTTGTTTTTTAAATGTTTCAGATTGATAAAGATCTTTGCCATTAATCGCATTGATATAAGTTTTTGCAGATTCTCTATTACATATATCTATAATTCTATCTTGCCCTTTTAGCTCATTTTTTGGGTAAATAGATGAGGTTTCTATAATTTGGGTATTAATGTTTAAATATTGAGCAATACCTTTTATGTTATCAACTAAATATTTAGATAGATTAGTTTCTGAATGATTAATTAAAGTTTCTAATAATGGATATACCTCTTTAAAATAAGGTGCTTTTTTATAATTAAATTCTATGGTAGTTAACAACTTTTTTTGCCACTTTTTTTCATTTACTTTTAGCTCTCTTATTTCAACAAAAGAGCTAGCACTGCTCACTATTAAATTAATTGGTTTAGCTTGATTTTGAACCAAAATATTATTTCTATTTATCCAACCTTGCTTAATAAAATTAACATCATCTAATATAATAAACTTATCCACAGCTGCAATTAATTGCCAATAACCCAAATAGGGGAAAAAGTAAGGCTGCATAATACCTAATTTCATGCGGATATAATCTGATTGATGGTTCGCGTTATTGCCCGAATATCTTGTCTATTCAGTTGATAATAAATTGGTAAACACAATACACGCGATGAAATACTTTGCGCTATAGGTAACTCTTTTGAATTCACATAATCCAAATCTGATAACAATGGATAAAAATACCTGCGTGCATGTATGTCTTGTACCTTTAATGCTTCTAATACAGCCAAGCATTGCTCCTCATCTTTAAATATTATGGGGTAATAAGCGTAATTAAATTTTGCTTGCTCATTGATTTTAATTTCTTGTAAGCCATTCCCTTTTAACTCATTATGGTAACTTAGATAGTCAGCTTTGCGTTTAGCTAATATAGCATCTGCATATTTTAGATTAACCAAGCCCATTGCTGCATGCATTTCTGAATTTTTACCATTGATGCCAACACCATTATATCTATCTGGTCCATCATGCCCAAAATTACGCAAATAGTTAACTTTTTTTAATAGCTCTGCATCTTTGGTGAAAACAGCCCCTCCTTCAATTGTGTGAAATAATTTAGTAGCATGAAAGCTCGTAATACTTATATCGCCGTATTCAAACACTGATTTATTCTTATACTGCGTACCAAAGCAATGCGCAGCATCATAAATGACTTTTAAGTTATGTTTATCTGCAATGGATTGAATAGCCTCAATATCACAAGGGTTCCCGTATACATGCGTGGCTAATATTGCTGAAGTCTTAGATGTAATAGCGGATTCTATTAAATCTGGATTTATATTTAGGCTTTTTTTATCTATATCGACAAATACAGGGCTGCAATCCTCCCATACTAAGCTTGATGTCGTAGCTACGTAAGAAAAAGGTGTTGTGATAACCTCTCCTGATACAGCTAACGCTTTAATTGCTAATTGAAGCGCAATAGTTCCATTAGCAACAAAGCTAACATTAGACACATCTAAATAATTAATTAGCTTTTGCTCAAATTCCGTGACTAAGGGTCCATTATTAGTCAACCAATTACGCTCCCAAATAGATTCTATATAAGATTGATACTCCTCTATTGGAGGTAAAAATGGCTCGGTGACATTAATCATACCATTAATTTTGAAAAGATTTAATAAGCTTTAATTTGTCTTCTAAATCCGCCATTGTTTTTTCTTTTAATTCCTTATGTTTGATTTGAGATTGATGAGTTATATACTTTTCTTTTAACTTAAAAAGTTTTTTTGACCTAATTTTCCAATTCGCCTTAGTTTCAAATTCATAACCTAATTTCAACATAAATTCACTAGCCAAGGTCTCGACTAGGTTTAAATCTCGGCAATTTAAATATTGCTTATATTTTTTCTGATTAGAACTCATTACAGGTTTTGATAAATTTTTCCACAATTCATTTCTATTAGATTCTTTATTATTAGAGTTTGTTTCAAAGCATTTTTCATCTATCGGTAAATTTATACTTTCTAGTATTTTTGTCATCACCATTTGAGGGTCTTTTATTAAGTCTTCATATTTAACATAAATAAGGTTTAATTTTTGCTGCTCTTCTAAGTCTAAAACCTTTTTCTGCTCAGTCACCCATTTTTGACTTATTTTATAAGGAGTGTGCATAAACAAAGGCGTACGTAACCATGATGCAACGTGGTCTCGAGGGTCTCTATATAAGTATAAATAATAGACATCTTCTAACTCTGTACAAATATCGACATGATTAAACATATGATTATCTTTACACACATAATGTTGTTTGTTTTCCTGATGAGCCTTACTTGAATACAAGGCATCAAAAGCTGTAGCTAAGCTGTTAATTTTATATTTTCTTTTGAGATCTAAAATATCAACCATTAATTGCCAGTCATGGTAGCTATGATTAGCTAGTTGCAGCATATGAGTTAATAACTTATCTACATCCTCTTCATTTTCTAAATGATTATAGACATCTAATATATAACGAAAGGCATCTAAAAAATGCGGAGCAACAGGTGCACAAATATCTTGATGATTTCCCAGCAAGGTGCGCAATAAATTAGTTCCAGACCTTTCCGAGGCTAAAATTATAATTTTTTTCATAACTAAGTTTTGTTTTCCCAAGGGAATTGTTCATATAATGGTTTTAAATTCAAAAATTTACAAAAACTTTTATAAGCATCTTTCTGCTTTAAATTGATAACTAGTAAATTATCTTTAAATCTAAAGTAATCGATTACCATTTGGTTGTGATTATTGTAATAATTAATTAATATTTCTTTCTTATAGGGGTCATTTGGGGGGGTCTCGTGTCTGGCCTGAATATTATCCCAAACTGTTCTTTCTTTTGTTCTAAATGATTTTTTCAACTGTTGAGTTGTAGGTAATTTCCCATTTTCTCCAAATAATTTAGTTTGAAACTTAGTAAAAGATTGATACCATTCTTCATCAGTATCTCTCACTGTCAAAATAAACTTAGATTTAGGAAAAGCTTTATCTAAATGCATAAAAGTATAGTGCCAACTAAATGGTGAGTCTTGAAAAGCATCAGCTGATTTACAAAAATTAATAATACAACTAAAATCTCTTATTTTATAAGCTTCGATTAAACTTTGAGCTTTATTTTGATTACCGAGTCTAAACCCTTGATCTATCAGGGCTTTTTCAACAGAGGTCGTTCCTGTTTTATTTGCTCCGATACAAAATATTTTTTGTTTTTTTAATCCAAACATAGTTCTTTTGGTTGATTCATACCTTGAATAATACTAAGCAAGTCATGGTTTTCTTTTTGATAAAAATTTTGATAGAATTTCCTTGTTTTGGCATCTAAAGTTGTCTCATAGGTGCGCTCATGAACTCTTGTAAGACTTAGCATATCCCAATCAAACTCGTGTAAATGCAAAAAGCTACTTAATTTAGATAAATTGTCAGCTAAATCAAATTCTATACTTTTATTAGTAGTGATGAAAAACTGTTCTGAAGGAAAATATTCTAACCATGATTGAATTTGTTTTTTATACAAACCTCTCCTTAAAATACTTGGTTCCAGAAAATTCAAGGAATTGAGTGCATCTAACTCTAATTTCATAGCTTCTTCAAATGTAGGAAACCCGTTCTCTACATATAGCTTATAAAATTGATGTTTTTTATTTAACTTTCCTTTTTCTTGCCACATTTTAACTGATTGAGAGTCTGAAGCCATTTGCCTGTACATATTCCAAGCGGAATAAGCCCTATCAACTGGATCTCTTAACATCAAAATAAGCTTAGCTTTCGGATTAAACTGATAAATACGTTTAGCTATTTCTGGAAAATACAAATACCTAGGTGTTGCCTCCAAAAGAATCTTATTGCGAGATGATGGCTTAAAGTGCGACATATACCATTGATCTCCTTTTTCATAATAATTATCAAAATAATGAATTTCTTTCACAGATGAGCCCTGTATCTGAGGGTGCTTAATTAAATAACTAAATAATGCTGTTGTTGCAGATTTTTGAGCACCAATAATAAAGGCGTCTACTTTCTTTTCTATCCTGTTAAAAACACCCATTATTTTCTTTAAATTTAGATAAATAAATAAAACCAAATATCCATTACTTTTTCAAGATGCAATGCACTAATTTATTATAGATGGATTCAACCTGATAAAGATTTTTTATACAATTCTTCATACCCTTGCTGGCTAGCCATAAGCTCGTCATGGGTGCCTGTAGCTACTAACTCTCCTGATTCGAAGTAAAAGGTGCGTGTGACTGAGCGTAATGAGCTGACGCTAGATACTATTATTTTTTGAGTGTTAAGTTGGGGCATAAGTAAGGTGTGGTGATATCTGTAGTTTAGTTTTACGTAATAAATTGCCTGAAATTTTCTCGATGTACACACTGTACTTGTGTTTGGTAATTTTGCAAGAAAGGCTTAGGAGTTTTGGCTTTTTTGCTGGTCCATTTAAATTCAAAAGCTCTAATTTCATCTTGGTTTTCTTCAACAAAATCAATCTCTTGTTGTTGTTTGGTCCTCCAAAAGTACATTTTAACCATAGGATTTTGATAACTATTGAGCTTGTAACGCTCTGCTATTAAAAAGTTCTCCCATAGTGCTCCTTTATCAGTTCTTAGATTGAGGGGGCCAAAATTGCCTATAAGCATGTTTCTTATACCATTATCATAGAAATAGATTTTGCGATTTTGTTTGATTTCATTTCGTGCGTTACGACTAAAGCTTTTGAGTTTAAAGATTACATAGCCTTTTTCTAGTATATTGATATATTTCTGTACTGTTATTTTATTAATACCTAGTAATCTGGATAGTTCATTATAGTTGACTTCGCTCCCTACTTGTAGGGCTAATGCTTGGAG
>Ga0209533_1004623_pt1 | contig 11874 bp, 13 predicted proteins | sample COG_04_FD_184748 | JGI IMG/M metagenome (GOLD analysis project Ga0209533, IMG submission 184748) | Pelagic Microbial community sample from North Sea - COGITO 998_met_04 (SPAdes) (version 2) | ecosystem: Environmental > Aquatic > Marine > Neritic zone/Coastal water | place: Helgoland, sampling... | reverse complement strand
GGCGATTTATGGCTTGTGCTTCTATTTCTAAGTATTAAGTTTATTACTATATTTATGATAGAAGCTTTGTATGTGCATAATTTAGATCCGGTGGCCCTTTCTTTAGGAAGATTATCGATTCATTGGTATGGTGTGGCGTACTTGTTAGGGGTTGTCGCTGCTATTTGGTTGCTTAAATTTTGGGCTCGTTCGACTGTGCAGCCTTGGGTGTTGCCTGAGTCTAAAGTGATGGATTTTGCGACTTATGCGATGCTTTTTGGAGTGTTTCTTGGTGGGCGTTTGGGCTATACGTTGTTTTACTGGATTCCCGATGTAGGTTGGGCGGAGGCTGCGGCTAATTGGACTTACCCTCTGCAGGTGTGGAAGGGGGGTATGGCGAGTCATGGAGGGATTCTAGGGCTGATTGTATTTTCGTATTTCTATGCCAAAAAACATCAGATTTCGTGGCTTGGCTTAGGTGATGGATTGTGTTGGACGGCTCCTATTGGTTTGTTCCTTGGGAGGTTAGCTAATTTTATCAATGGGGAGCTTTATGGTCATGTTATACCGCAGAGGAGTTCATTTAATTGGGGGATGAAATTTCCCAGTGAGTTGACAGAATCAGGGTCGATTAAGCAGGCGGTAGAGGTGTTGATGGATGAGAGAGTGCAGCCATTTTTGCAGGAGAATTTAGCCATGCAATCACAGATGTTTGCGCTAGTAGAGCAGTCACGCAAAAGTAGTGAGTTATTGGCAATTCTGGCAGAGTATGTGCCGGTGCGTTACCCCTCTCAGTTGATTCAGGCGTTATTAGAGGGTTTAGTGTTGTTCTTGCTCTTGTCTGCTATTAGGTGGTGGTTGCGTTATAAGAGAAATAACACGCAGGGGATTTTAGTCGTGGGCTTTTTTATTGGGTACCCAATTTTACGTATGTTAGCTGAGCAGTTTAGAGTGCCTGATTCAGCTTTAGTTTGGGGTTTGACTAAGGGGCAATTTTATTCAGTTTTTATGTTGTTACTCGCTGCTTTTTTTGTTTTCTTGATTAGAAGAGCTTCACATAAACAATCTACCCTATAATTCCACGTCATGAAAATCAGCTTAAACTTACCGTTATTTTTAGTCCTCATTATAGGAGGGCTCACTATCTCATGTTCAGGAACTAAGCAACCGACTAAGAGAGAGTTGCCACCGATGACGAAGGAAATTGATGGGGTTAAGTATCGTTATGGTAGTAGAACATTGCCATATATTGCTTTGACCTTTGATGATGGGCCTCATCCAACTCTGACTCCCAAGTTATTGGATATTTTAGCTCGTGAGCGTGTGCCCGCGACCTTTTATGTGGTGGGTAGAAATGTGGTGCGCTATCCAGATATTACAAAACGTATTCAAAATGAAGGGCATGAGATAGGTAACCATTCTCATACGCATTGTTCATTAAAAAACTTACCTAAGGAAGAGGTGAAAAAAGAGGTGGTTTCTCTGCAGTATTTACTCAAGAGAGAGTTAGGCAGTTATCCAGAAACATTTAGACCTCCTTATGGTGCTTTTACCCTCTCTCAAGCTCAATGGCTTAAGAAGGATTACAATTTAACCTCAGTGCATTGGGATGTAGATCCCCTTGATTGGAAACGCCCTAGTGTCTCTGTGTTATTAGACCGTTTGGTGAGTAAGGCTCAACCGGGTAGTATTTTGTTACTCCATGATATACATCCTAATTCAGTGGCTGTGGTTCCTTCTCTTGTTAAAGCGCTTAGAAAGAAAGGCTATCAATTTGTGACAGTCAGCGAGTTAATTAAGATGACTGAGTACGAGCAGAAGAAGCAGCGTTAAACCGTCTTTTAAGTCTCTAACTCATTAAGCGGCAACTTAAAACTTGATATTTTCCCTACAGGGTTTAATGTCTGATTAAATTAAGTATTTTTTTTAATATGGCCACCTTTCAATATATTGCATTAGATGCACAAGGACAACAGCAACAAGGTACGGTAGTTGCTAATACAGTAGATGAAGCCAGCGCTCAGGTGCGTGAAATGGCTCTCTTTCCCACTCAAGTGACAGAAGTGGCCTCAGCAGCTAAGGCAAGCAAGGCATCAAGAGCTAAAACAAAAAATATCAGCACTCGTAATGTAAGGCTTAAGCCGGTGCAGGTGATGAACTTTACCCGCCAGCTGAGTATTTTGATTAATGCAGGGTTGCCACTGATAAAAAGCTTAAGCATTCTTTCAAGCCAGCAGCCAAATAAAACTGTAAAAACGATGATTGAGCGAGTGAGTCAGTCGGTTCAGTCTGGAGGCACTCTTTCTGATGGTTTGGCTCAATACCCACGTATTTTTGATGATTTATTTGTCAATATGGTAAAAGCTGGTGAGTCAGGTGGTATAGTTGATGTCGTACTTGATCGTTTAGGTGATTATAGAGAAAAAGCCGAAGCGCTTAGAAAGAAAATTAAGTCAGCTATGACTTACCCTATTATTGTTTTAATTGTGGCGGCATTAATTATGACTATTTTGATGGTTGTGGTGGTTCCTCAATTTAAAGAGATGTTTGAAGATTCAGATTCAGAATTGCCTGCATTATCTACAGCCGTGTTTAATTTCTCAGAAAACATGATTGCTAACCCTGTGCTGGTTCCTAATGTAGTTTGGTTAGGAGGTTTTATTTTCCTTGTAGTTATAGGCATGAAAGCCTTTGGCAAAACATCAACAGGTAAGAAAGTTTGTGATAGAATGGTATTAAGGCTTCCTCTTTTAGGTGATGTGCAGCGCAAGAATGCCATTGCTAAATTCTCAAGAACTTTGGGTACACTCATCACTTCAGGTGTGTCTATTTTAGAATCCTTAAGAATCACGAAGGAGACTGCGGGTAACGTAGTGATCGAGGAAAGTATAGGGATGATTTATGATAAGGTTAGAGAGGGTGACTCTATGGTTTCGCCTATGAAAGCGGCTAATATTTTCCCTGAAATGGCTATATCAATGGTAGAAGTGGGTGAAGAAACAGGTCAGCTACCAGATATGTTACTCAAAGTAGCAGATGTCTATGAAGAAGAGGTCAAAGACTCTGTAGATACGATGACTACAATCTTGCAGCCATTAATGATTGTTTTCCTTGCAGGTATTGTAGCTGTGATTGTATTTGCTATCTTCGCTCCTCTTGCTCAAATCATCAATGATTTGGATTCAGCTATGGGTTAATGTTAATTAGTTACTCAAAACAGTGTATATCTATTTATGAAATTAAAACTATTACTTTCACCTAATTCAGTGAAGCTAGGTTTTAGTCTCATTGAAATATTGGTAGTCATTAGTATCATCGCTGTATTGGCAGGCTTAAGTGCAACTGGGTTTAATTTATTTAAACAACAACAAGCTGCATCACAAGCAAGGTTACAGTTGGTGTATCTAGAAGATGGTTTACAGCTCTACTATGAAGATTATGGTACTTATCCAGAAGGTAATGTTACGAACTTGTACCTTGAATTATTTGGAGAAGTGGATGCCAATGGTAATTTACCTAAAGAGGTGGACCCTTACCTGCCTGAATTACAAAGCGGTTCTATGAAGCCTGAGTGGGTGATGAATATACAAGGCAAAGGATTTGTGATTGTTGATCCATGGAAAAACCCTTATCAATATAAGTTTGATAGTCGAGAAATGGAGGATTATGAGCTTTACTCTTTAGGGAAAGATGATAAAGATTCTTCAGACGATATAGGTCGAGAAGATGACTATTAAGCAAGCTATTCAACAAGCCCAGAACAAAACTGTTCAACCTCAAGCTAAAGAGCTCAACCATGTTGCTGTTATCATGGATGGTAATCGTCGTTGGGCAAAAAAGCATAATAAAACTGCTAATGCAGGTCACCAGCAAGGCGCACAAGCTTTGCAAGATGTCGTCAAATATTGTTTAGAAGGTGAGATAGAATGGCTAACTGTTTACGCGTTTTCTATAGAAAACTGGCAACGCAATAAAGTAGAAGTTGATGGTTTAATGGAGCTGCTCTATCAGTTTTTAAAAAATAAATCTAAGGTGCTCATGGAGCATGGCGTCAGACTCAATGTCATTGGAGATCAAACATTACTACCTGTTAAGCAAAGACAAGAGTTAAACAAGGTCGTCGAGCAGACTCAAAACAATGATAAATTAACTTTAACTTTGGCGCTTTCCTATGGAGGTAGAGATGAAATACTTAGAGTTGTACAAAAAGTAGCTCAAGATGTTTCTAATCAGAGTTTGCAGGCGGACAGTATTGATAATTCAGTTTTGGAGAGTTATCTCGATACGGCAGGGATGCCTGATCCAGATTTACTTATTAGGACATCTGGTGAGAAGCGCTTGTCTAATTTCTTACTTTGGCAACTTAGCTATGCAGAGCTTTACTTTACCGACGTTTATTGGCCTGACTTTGATGAAGCAGAATTCAAAAAAGCCATAGATTGCTACTACAGTCGAGAGCGCCGTTTTGGTCAAAGGGTCGAAGATTAGAGCCATGAAAAAGCCTGTAGAATTCTTGCAGTCTTGGCCGTGCCCGGCGTCAAATATTTGGGTTCATTGGTTATACAGATTTCCTTTAAATCACCAAAGCTCAGATAAAGAGGAAGCCTTGAAATTACTTGAGCCTTACCATGAACAGGCATTAATTCAGCATAACCTAAGCCTTGCTGATATTTACACCTGTGAGCAAGTGCATGGAGCTCAAGTGCAACTTATTGAACCGCAAAACACAGCTAAGTATGCTCTAGGGGTAGACGCCTTGGTGACGACAACGCCCAATCTAACTCTAGGTATTTATGTAGCGGATTGTGCCGCCATCTATCTTTATGATGCACAAGCTAGGGTGATAGGGTTGGCTCATTCTGGTAAGAAGGGCACAGAACTTAATATACTGAAAAATACGGTACAAGTCATGTGCCAGCAAGGAGCTACTTTAGAGAATATACAGATGCTTATTAGCCCCTGTATTAGACCTCCACATTACCCTGTAGACATTGCAGCACAAATTAATGCGCAAGCTATACAGTTAGGTCTAATAGTAGAAAATTGCACAGACTGCATGATTGATACCTATAGTGATGCTAAGCTCTACGACTCTTACCGCAGAGACCAAGGCAAAACTGGGCGTATGCTCGCTTTGTTAGCTTTGCGCTAGCTTTGTGCTAAGTATTGTTGAATGGCTTTTTTGTAAGGTGCACCTAGAGGGATGCTATCTAAATCTTCAATATCAGTCCATTTTTCCTCTGTTTGAGGTTGAGCTATATCTAATTGAGACTCAACGGCATAGAGATACAACTCTACTTTGTAACGGGTGATAGCATAATTAAGGCTCAAGGTGAGTCTGTGTGAGCCTAGTGCTTGAGCTGTGCGGTTGGGTAGTTTCCAAAAACCTTTGCGTCTGGAGCCTGTTTCTTGGGCTAATAAAATCTGATGATCACGCATGCAAATAATTGCATGTTCATCTATGTGGGTGATTTTAGGGCGAGCTTTTTTAATCGGTAGCAGTTCAGGTTGCTGGTCTTTGGCTTGGCAAAAATCAGCAACTGGACAGATGAGGCATTGCGGTTTTTTCTTACAAATTTGTTGGCCGATTTCCATGATAGCAGCATTGTAAACACAGGCGTTTTTCGTATCGAGCAGTTCAGCAGCCCAAGTCCATATCTGACTTTTTCCAGGTTCTTTATCAATAGCTTCTTGGTAGTTATAGAGGCGGCTGAGCAGGCGAATCACATTGCCATCTACAAGAGGGTAAGCTAAATCAAAGGCAAATGCACTCACAGCAGCAGCCGTGTAATCACCTATGCCTTTAAGGCTGAGCAGGGTGTCATAGTCTTGGGGTAATTGACCTTGGTATTGCTCAACGATGGTTTTAGCGAGCTCATGGAGTCTGCGCGCTCGATTGTAGTAGCCTAAACCCTGCCAAGTAGCCAACACTTGCTCTTCTGGTGCTTGAGCTAGGCTCTGCCAATCAGGAAAGGTTTCTAGCCAACGTGTGTAGTAGCCACGTTCAAGCACGGTGCTAATTTGGGTTTGTTGGAGCATCAATTCAGATACTAGTATGGCATAGGGGTCTTGAGTTCGCCTCCAGGGGTAGTCCTTGCGGTTTTCGATAAACCAAGTATTTAAGGTCATGCGAAAACTTTGGCGTTGCTTGGATGTTTGCAAAAGAGAGGAACTCATTGATTTTCGAATAAAAATACCTTAGGCTTTGCCAAATAAAATGACTAGTTACACTCATCCTCTGACTTTAGAACAAGTTAAGCTGCTTAAAGCAGTTTTAACTGAACTTAATTTTGATTGGGTGGAGCGTCCTTATACTATTTATTCTGCTAAGAAAGGCAAGCTGAACGTCAGTGTTTATGAAAAAGGCCCCAAAGTCCTCGTGCAGGGCTCAGAAACTGAAGACTTTGTAAGGTTTAATCTTGAGCCTCAAATTCTAGGAGAGGCTAAGCTAGGCTACGAGAAAGTGCATGACCCACAGCAATACCTACCTCATTTTGGGATTGATGAAAGTGGCAAGGGAGATTTCTTTGGCCCGCTGGTGATTGCCGGAGCTTACACAGACGAAGCTATTGTTGATCAACTCGTTAAGCTAGGAGTCAAAGATAGTAAACAAGTGAACTCGGCACAAAAAATTAGAGCTATTAGCACTAAGATAAAGCGTGTCGCAGGCTTTAAATATCAAATTATATTTATCTCTCCGCAGCGTTATAATGAGCTCTACGCTAAATTTAATAACCTTAACTCAATGTTGGCTTGGGGACATGTTAAAGTGATGCAAGAGTTACAAAAACAATGCCCACAATGCAAGGACTCTCTTTCTGATCAATTTGCTAAACCTTATGTGATTGAAAGTATGGCCAAGCGTATGGGAGTCGAAGGCATTAATATCCGTCAACGAACCAAGGCAGAGTCTGATATCGCTGTAGCTGCTGCCTCTATCTTAGCACGCGAAGCCTTTATTGATTGGATGGATAAAACTAGCCAAGAATTAGAAGTTAAAATCCCGCTTGGCGCAGGAGCGGGAGTTAAGGAAATAGCCAGAGATATTCAAGCCAGACAGCTTATGCCATTAGAACAATTAGTCAAAACACACTTTAAAACGTATAAAGAACTTTAGAAAAAGTTAGCAAGAGATAATAAAAAAGCCTGTAGAAATGAATCCACAGGCTTTTTAATAAAGATAATTAGAATAAATTAATCTTTAGCGCTACAGCAAATAAGGGCTCCAAGTACAAACCCAATACCAGCTGCGATGAGTACAGATTTAGTAGGATTTTCTTTGATGTATTCTTCTCCTGCTTCATGGAGCTCACCTGCTTTGTCTTTAATTTCACAAGCTTTCTCAGTGGCAACAGTTTTAATTTCTTGTGCTTTCTCTGTAGCTGCAGTCTTAATTTCTGCGGCTTTTTCAGTGGCAACAGTCTTAATTTCAGCTGCTTTTAATTCAGCACCTGTTTTAAATTCTTGTGCTTTTTCTTTAGCAGCTTCCCCTAGAGCTTGAGCTCTTCTTTCTAAACTAGCAGTATTTTCAATATCATTCATGGAAATAATTCTGACAAAGTTAGGTTTAAAAGTAAAACAAAATTTATAGCTTTAAAAGTTGAGACTTTTCATTTCATTGAAATCAGTTATTAGTTAGAGTCTTTATGATGGGTTTAACTCAGACGACACCAAAAAAAATTATAGCAGCTAAATTACGCTATTTAGCAGGCTTAAGTCTGGGTGTATTAGCTAAACTTATGTATAAAACCTTGAGCTCTCAGTTAGTGATCACTCAAGAGCATTATCAAAATCCACAACAACAGGTTATCTACGGGATGTGGCATAACCGAATCTTGGTATCTGTAGTGACCTACATAGAATACATGCAAAGTATTAAAGCTAATAAAAGCCTCTATGTGTTAACCAGTGCAAGTAAAGATGGAGAACTCATTGCGGGGATGATGAAGGTCGTGGGAATCAAGACCATCAGAGGCTCTAGCCATAAAAAAGCTAAAGCAGCAGGGTTAGAAATTTATAGAACACTTAAGACAGGCAAGGATATTTGTATCACTCCCGATGGTCCCAAGGGGCCTATTTATCAGTTAAAGCCTGGTTTAATTCAAATTGCTGCTAAAACTCAAGTACCTATTTTACCTATTAAGGTTGAGTACGCTGACTATTGGGAGTTACCAACTTGGGATAAGTTTAAAATACCTAAACCTTTTTCTAAGGTTAAAGTCACTTATGGAGAGTTGCAATGGGTTCCAAGTGATTACGATGAGCCTGTAGAAACTCAAAAACTCACTCAAAGCTTAAGTGATTAGTTGTTTGTTTTGTCCTAGCAAATCGATAAGCGGAGTACACCTGTTAGTTCAGGACTAGACACAAAAAAAACCTGTGGAAATAAATCCACAGGTTTTTTTATATTAAGAATCGCTAAGAGTCTTAAGCTTCTAAAGGAGCTACATTGATGCGTCCACCTTTTTTGTCGAAATAAACATTGCCATCTGTAAGAGCAAAAATAGTGTAGTCTTTACCAAGACCTACGTTTTTACCAGGATGCCATTTAGTACCTCTTTGACGAATGAGGATGTTACCTGCGATTACTGATTCGCCACCGAATTTTTTAACGCCTAAACGTTTGCTTTTTGAGTCTCTACCGTTTTTAACGCTACCTTGACCTTTCTTATGTGCCATCATGATATTTGTTGATTAAAGTGTGAATGAATTAAGCTCCTTTGATTGCTGTGATTTCTAAACGTGTGAGTGAACGTCTAAAACCAGTAGTTTTGTGATAACCTTGACGACGCTTGAATTTGAAAGCTACGATTTTTTCACCACGAAATTGTTCAACTACTTTGGCTTCTACAGTTGCACCCTCTACAGTTGGGCTACCAAGCTTGATGTCTGCACCTTCGCCCAAAGCGAGTACTTCGTCAAAAGAGGCGGTATCACCTACTTCGAACTTAAGCTTTTCGACCTCGATGACGTCACCTTTGCTGACTCGATATTGTTTTCCTCCAGTTTTAAATACAGCGCTAGACATAATAATTGATGTAAAATTTTGAGCTCTTGTTTTCAGAGCGGGAACGAATAAAATCACATTTATCCGCTATCGACAAGCTTTTTTTGTAACTTTATTGATTTTTTTAAAGTCAGTCGTTAGTTTAGCTTTATGTCCAATCTTGAAGAGGTATTTGAAATCAATTCTATTGCTGAGCTTAACGAATTAGCGCAGGAGTTAGCAGGGCGATTTCAAGCTGGCGATGTGATTGCACTAGAGGCTGATCTAGGTGGGGGTAAAACGCATCTAACTAAAGCGATGATGCAGGCTTTAGGTGGTGCAGGATCTCAAGTAACAAGCCCTACATTTGCTTTATTTCAACAATATGCTTTGGAGCACACTGAGTTTGAAGCTATTTATCATTGGGATTGGTACCGTATTGAAAGTCTAAGCGAATTAGAGCGCATAGGCTGGCATGAGTATTTAGAGCATGATGCTTTACACATGATAGAATGGCCATCTAAGTTTCCGGAATTACTGAATTTTCCACATTATCAAATCACCTTACGCCGAGCTGAGTCTAAGAGAGACACCTACCGCAAAGTGAGTTTTAAAAAGGTTAATTATTAGGTCTGCAAAAGTTATTAACAACTTTTTGATTAAATAAGCCTTGCTATAATAGTGTATTCGGGATTTTTCCCTTGACCAACGGGGGTAAAACATAGAGTATACCCGCCTCAGTAAAGAGGAATCCAAGGATTCATATTCAATTAAATACTTATGTCTACTAACATTTATAACGATAAAGACGCAGATTTAGGCCTATTCGAAGGTAAAAAATTAGCTGTTATTGGTTTTGGCTCACAAGGTCACGCACACGCACTTAACCTTAAAGAGAGCGGTTGTGAAGTCATCATCGGTCTCTACGAAGGTTCAAAATCTAAGCCGGTAGCAGAAAAACTCGGTTTCGAAGTGCTCACAACAGAAGAAGCAACTCAAGCTGCTGATGTCATCCTTATGGCAACACCTGATACTGCTATTCCTAAAATTTACAAAGAAAGTGTAGCTCCTTACCTCGTAGAAGGTAAAACATTGCTTTTCTCACACGGTTTAGCTGTACACTTTAACTTCATCGAGCTTCCTGCTAACATCGACGTAGCTCTCGTAGCTCCTAAAGGCCCTGGTCATACAGTACGTAGTCAATTCGTAAGTGGTCAAGGTGTTCCAGGTCTTATTGCGATTCACCAAGATTACACAGGTAACGCAAAATCTATTGCACTTGCATGGGCTAAGGGTGTAGGTTGTACACGTGCCGGTGTATTTGAAACAAACTTCAAAGAAGAAACAGTAACCGACCTCTTTGGTGAGCAAGTCGTACTCTGTGGTGGCGCATCAGCACTCGTGCAAGCAGGTTTCGAGGTACTTGTAGAAGCAGGCTACCAACCAGAAATGGCTTATTTCGAATGTTTACATGAGCTAAAGCTCATCGTTGACTTGATGAATGAGAGTGGCATTGCAGGCATGAGATTCTCAATCTCAGAAACAGCTGAATACGGAGATGTAACTGTAGGTCCTAAAATCATCGATGCTTCAGTTAAGCAACGCATGAAAGACCAACTTGCAGAGATTGAAAACGGTAACTTTGCGAACGAATGGATGGCTGAATACGAAAATGGTTCGCCAAACTTCAACCGCATCCGCGAAGAACAAGCCGCACACGGTATCGAAACTGTAGGTCAAAAACTCCGCAAAACAATGAGCTGGATTGATAGCAATAAAAAGTTAGGTGGTTCGCAAGCAGACTACGTTTCTTCATCTAAATAAAATACGCTATTTTATTATTAAGCCAACCTTGGAAACAAGGTTGGCTTTTTTTGTTTGGTGATTGAGTGTGCAGTCTCAAGTCTTGTTATGTATTGCTAAACACGAGTTCAGAGTTTTCATCCATGTCTACTTGAATAGTTGACCCATCTAGGAACTCCCCAGCTAATAAAGCATTAGCGAGTTTGTTTTGTAGTTGTTTTTGAATCACACGTTTAAGTGGTCTAGCTCCATATTCTGGACTGTAACCTTGCTCGGCTAGGTAGTCCAATGCGGCATCACTTAAACTTAAAGTGATGTCTTTATTATCGAGTAACTTTTGTAGGTAGGTGAGTTGGACTTTGAGTATATCTTTCATGTGCTCTTTTTTGAGTCGGTGAAAGAGAATAATCTCATCTAAGCGATTCAAAAACTCAGGGCGGAAGGCCTGTCTAACTTCTTGCATTACTTGATCCTTGACGATGTCAGTGGATTGATTTTCAAGTAACTGGCTCAAGTACTGACTCCCTAAATTAGAAGTGAGAATGATAATGGTATTGGTAAAATCTACAGTTTTGCCATGACTATCAGTTAATCGACCATCATCTAAAATCTGGAGTAAAATATTGAAGATATCAGGATGGGCTTTTTCCACCTCATCGAATAAAATCACTTGATAAGGTCTGCGTCTCACAGCTTCGGTGAGGACTCCTCCTTCATCATAGCCGACATAGCCTGGAGGTGCTCCAACAAGTCTAGATACAGCATGTTTCTCCATGTACTCACTCATATCAATACGCAACATGGCTGATGAGTCATTAAACAGGAATTGAGATAGAGTTTTACATACTTCAGTTTTACCTACACCTGTTGGGCCTAAGAATAAAAATGAGCCAAGAGGCCTGTCAGGAGATTGCAGTCCAGCTCTTGAGCGGCGCACAGCCTCAGAGACGGCAGTAATTGCTTCGTCTTGACCTATGATATACTTTTGCAACTCAGCTTCCATATTGAGGAGCTTGTCTTTTTCTCCTACTAGCATTTTATCCATAGGAATACCTGTCCACTTGGATACCACATAAGCGATATCCTCTTCGAGGACTTCTTCTTTG
>Ga0209533_1004611_pt1 | contig 11889 bp, 8 predicted proteins | sample COG_04_FD_184748 | JGI IMG/M metagenome (GOLD analysis project Ga0209533, IMG submission 184748) | Pelagic Microbial community sample from North Sea - COGITO 998_met_04 (SPAdes) (version 2) | ecosystem: Environmental > Aquatic > Marine > Neritic zone/Coastal water | place: Helgoland, sampling... | reverse complement strand
CTAACATAACGCGCCCCCAATGACCGCATCATGTCTCCCAGGCTTGTTTCAGTGTTTGGCGTGGCGACTATGTGCACATGATTGGTCATCAACACGTATGCGTGAACAGCGCAGCCTGCATTGGCTGACGCCAATTTCAGATCGTTGAGATAACGCCAATAATCATCATCGCAAAAAAATACCGGCTGACAATCGTGCCCACGCTGAATAATGTGAACTGGCAAACCCGGTACTACAACCCTCGCCCTTCTTGGCATAACACATCCCTCCTTGGATGATTGTATTAATATTTTACTTTACGACGTTGACTTCAAGACATCTACTTCAAGACCTCCGTCCCCTTGAAACCCTTCTTCTTGAGAACGAGTGTCGATAGCGTAAAGGTTAGCGCGGTTTGGTCACGCTGGTTTATCAGGCTGAACCCTAGGGTCACTACGCCCCGGTCCGGTTTGGAATTGGACTCACGCTTGTCAATGACGTCCGTTATAATTCGCAACTCATCTCCCGCCAGTACTGGACTGAGAAAACGCACATTGTCCCAGCCCAGTCCTGCGACAGCGGCGAATTCCTCATCCAGTGAGTTATGACTGAGCTTTATCGCCGCGGCAATAACATGCGTACTAGAGGCAAACAGTGAACCCAATGGCGACGCTTTTGCCGCTGCCTCGTCGATGTGAAATGGCATCGGATCCCACTTCTTTGCGAAGGAAATAATCTCCTCGGCCGTGAAACAATAGCTTTGATTCGGTGTGCTTCTGCTGCCCACCTCGAAGTCTTCGAAAAAAATAGTGATAGTATGGCTCCGGATAGATTTTCTTGGCGAGGATTTGGGCTGATATCTGATAAACATTTATCCAGCGACGGCCCAAACCCTGTATCAATAAGCTCGCCTAGTATAACTAACCAAAAGGCAAGCGTTATGAATTTATCGTACTTCAAGACCTCCGTCCCCTTGAAAGCTCATTGGTTGTACACGACGAAACTTTGATTACACTACTGTAAATACGTGCTTAAGCGGCATCTACTGCGCTTTGATATCTAACCACCTTATGGATAGCCACAATATGACTACAAACCGCATCTTACAGCGTATTTCAAGTCGTGGGTTGGTCGACTTTGACACTACTCTAGAAGCCTCTTATCAAGACTATCGACATCAAAAGCTCACACATGTGATTCCGCGCACGGCGAGCATAACCTCAGCAGTATTAGTTATTTTTGCCTTATCAGATTTGATCGCGCTGCCCGAGCATCTGGCTTTCAACTGCGCGCTCATGCGACTTTTAATAAATGTACCGCTAGTGTTAGGTTGCAGCCTTGCCGTCCAGTGTCAACTTCGACGCGGTTATTTTGAATTACTCTTTGCGCTTGCGTATCTGTCTGTAGGGTGGGTCACCACCTACATTATCTACCTTACCGAGTTGAGTAATTTCCCTAGACCCAGAGAAGGTTTTTTGCTTGTTTTAATTCTCGGCTACTTTCTCTTACAGTTGCGACTACGGATAGTGTGTTTGTTGTGTGGTATTACCTCTTTAAGTTATTTGGGTATGCTTTATTCGCTCGAGAAACCGTTGCTTGACATAGGTTATGCTATTTTTCTTGTGTTCAGTTTTAATTTCGCTGGCTTAGCGAGCATCTATCTTCAAGATCGCAGTCGGAGGGAACTCTTTCTAAATGAACAAGATCTGATTGGCCGTAAAGAGAAAGATCGGCAAGATATCGAGCAACGTAAACAGCTGGCGGCAACGGCCAGTCATGACTTGCGGCAACCTTTGCAGGGTTTAAATTTACTCATCGAAAATTGGCTTCAAACAAGCGAGGGTAAAGACCACCGTATCGCTCAGAAAATCAAGGACGGCATCGGACATGTGAATCGTCTGCTGAATGGTTTATTTAGCTTGTCACATATCGAGAATGGGGCTATCCAAGTACGGTACGAGGAAATTCAGTTGCACGAGTTTCTGGCGGAGATCGTGAGGGAAGAGCGTGCGCGTATGGAAGAAAAAGGGATTGCGCCAATGCTCTTCTGCGATCAGTCGATGCACGTCTCCACTGACCCAATATTGCTGGGCAGAATTGTGCGCAATATTTTGCATAATACGATAGATCACTCGGGTGCCAGTGAGTTCAAGCTGTATGGCCGGGCTGAAACAGATTTTTGTATCCTGGCGATTTCAGATAATGGGCGAGGCGTTGACCCATCGCAGTTATCCGCCCTTAAAGCGCGATTCACAAAGGGTCCATCGACGACAAAAACCGGCTTGGGCGTAGGGTTATTCATTATTGAAGAGTTATGTGAACGAATGGGTACGCCCTTAAAAGTGACGACGCAACTTGATGGCGGGTTCCGGTATCAAATGTCTTTACCCATGGTGTCGGAGCGACCCTTTAAGCCTAAGATACTCCCGAAGAAATATCCTCATCCATGTTTACAGGGCAGACTGCTGCTGGCGGAAAACGATGTGATGATTTTGGACGGCCTCAAATCGCTGTGCCAGCAAGATGGGTTTTCTGTAGTGGCCTACTCTGACGTTGCCACTGTGTTATCAACTCGCCGATTGCCTGAGTACAATTGTATTGTGACGGATTATCACCTAGACGCACACACAGGCGCGGAGCTAATCAATCATGTGAGAGCGCACGCGCGTGTCACAACGCCCGCCATTGTTTTAACGGCAGATACCACGGTGACAGCGGAAAGCGTTGCAGCATTGATTACTGTCGGGCCCGTAGTTCCGGTCTATTATAAACCGATAACGCGAGATGCCCTATTTGCAGCCATAGCGTCAGTAACGGAGCATCAGGGTGTTTAAAATAGGGCCACACTAGAGAGACCAAACCCGTATCAAAGTTTGTTCAGACTACCCAGATGGGTAGGTGAAATAAATTCGCGCATGCAGTAACGTATCCACAGTTCAAAGCGTTTCCTTGTAATTACTATCCGTTGCATGAATCGTATCGCGCCCATAGTTAACCATGCACAATGCGGGAGTGTGATCAAAGTTTGCCAAGAGGCATGCTTAAGGTTTCTAGTCTTAAAGCATCCCTTTGGCTTTTTGGCGGCTCTGCCGCCTTTTTTTATGCCTGTTTTCTTCCGGGCGGGTTCGCTTGGCCTATTTCAGCAACACTCAGTGGATCTTGCCTCAATAAATAATTGTAACGCATAGGTAGTCTGGCTGATTAAAAACAATCCCCGCCGCTCGCAACGAACGACTCTTATTTTTGTATTATTTGAAAAAAATTAAACGAAAAAACTACACTGCAAAAATCGCAAGACTACCCAAACGGGTAGGTCACTCGGGCGTTACAATCTGTTACCGTTATGCAGCTTCTAATAACGGAGGCAAGTTGCAGCGGACGCACCTTAAATTAATGGATGTTAGTCGATTTAAAAGGTGATACCTAATGAAAAAAATAAGCCTGTTTAGTGTAAAACGATGTCAAAGTAAAACGGTACGATTCGTTACATCATCTAATGATGTCAAGCCGCCGGACCAACATCGGTATAAGACGCGAGATCTCCCGAGTCACAATCGTCTTTTTTGGAATCCAATTTCTAGCGTAAACGAGACTATTGCTCAAATGATCAAAGACACAACCAGTGCCGGTGTTAAGACAGGTCTGGCCGTTATGTTATTTTTCTGTGCTGGCATCAGCCCTGCGGTAGCAGTAGTAGATAGATATCAATCTTCTGTTTTTGAGGACGAAATTATCGAGTGTTATGCGAGAATGGCGGCAGCTGCTTACAATGATATCCCGGATTTGAAAAACAGAATCACGTGCGATAGCCGGAAATTCTCTGATAACAACGACGGCCCCTTACGTCATATGACCTGGCATTACACTGATTTTCAGGAAATATATCATGAGTATGACTGGTGGCAAATAAACGGTGGACAATCCATCACTGACGTATACGAACGATGCGACGGCGAATGTAATAGTGAGACGGCAACTGTAAAGGAACTTGTGTTTGCTTTCAGGGGAACAGAGAATAAATTGGATCAAGTGCTTGATGGAGAGGCACTTACAGGTGGTTTAATTACGATCTCAAACTCCGCTGGTGGGATTGTCGTTGGACCTTCTGACAATCAATATAATTTTAGAAATCCCATTGAGTTATTTATCACGCAACAACACACACTCATGAATCATTCAGAAAATGATAAATTAGTTGTCGCGTTTGACAAAATTCCATATGGGCCGTTCGACCCTCAACAGTTTCCTTTGCTAGATCAAGGTGAAGACTTGTGGTCAGGATACCAATCTGCTCTCGATCCAGCTAAGTTCAAACTCCCTCGTGGATTCAAAGAACGCGCTGACAGTCATTGGCCGTTTCTGAAAGAAAAGCTCGATAAAGCGATAGAGTGGGCGCGAGAAAAAAAGGGCCAAAGGAAGCTCTATGTTAGAACGACAGGACATAGCTTGGGCGGTTCTCAAGCGAGTATCATGGCGCTTTATGCTCTCATGTATATTGAACAGGTGCGTCAGGCTGATAATTCCAATCTTTCAGAATATTTTTATAGCGTTGAGGCGTTCCCGTTTACTCCCCCCCGCACGATGCCGGAGCAAATGGCTAAATTGACGCAGGCGCTGCTGAGACACCCGTACTGGGCCAAATTCTTTAAGATGCATATCTTCAGCAATGACCGAGACCCAGTAGCGCGCGCGCCTCACACCATCAAAGACAATTGGGGAGATAACGTTTACCACCCAGTGCCAGAAAACTTTGTTGCCGGTCCTCACGATTCTGAATTCATAGATGGTAACGAGACAAAGCATTATGTTGCTCACGTTAAGCACGATTCTGCTTATGATGCATATCTAACGATTGGTTTAGATCCCTACGGTACGTCAGAGGAAACGCTTTATCATAATTTGGGTCTACAACAAAAACACTCTATAAATCAATCCGGTTCACCAGCCTGGCCTGAATGGCGAAAGATGTTCCCGATGCCACCTAAAGGACCCAAACCGGTTTGGCCGGTTAACTATATGGCATGGGCGGTTAGCGACGCAACCAATATGCCTGCTTTTCTTGACCGCGCGCACGGCATCACACAGTTCTTTAAAGGCCATTGGTCTGATCAGGGCACGCCAACTCAGCGTTACTACACGACGCGGATGATGGACGAGGCTTACGGCTGTAGAGAGTACGACGTATCGGCAGGTTGTCGACAATACCATGGAAGTTCAATCGTTACTTATGAAGATGGTAGACTCGGTGATCAAAACCTGCCAAGGATTGCTGACTGGCATCGGGTGGAAGGCAATGTGTCGTTAAAAGCACAAGGCATGTACCTAATTCGATCCGCCTCAGATACGTCTCTTTGTCTCACTGCAGATTTTGATTCAGGCGGCAAAGTATCGTTTCGACGATGTGCGTCGGGTGCGGCGTTGCTACACCAGATCGTGCGAGTTCATAGCACCGGCAAGTTACATTTTCCTTATTCTACAGTAGCGGCCAACAGTGACGATCAAATGTGTCTTCATAATACTACTACGGAGGCTTTAGCTAAGCCCTGCAGAGACGTGCACGGATATGGTGCGCTCGGAGATTATAAAAAATGGGAGGCCAAACTGGATAAAAGAGGTTTTGCTACAATCATATCGGGTGGCAATTCTCAGTGTTTAAGTGGAAATGGCGATGTACATGAAGATGGAGATGAACTTTCAGTCAGGGATTGCGTTAACAATCAATCAGACTCCCAAGCAATTGCCTCGCAGGCATTTTTGATCGAGCCTGCCGTTCAGCACCATACGTTTGGAGATGTTCGTGGTAAAGTATTAGCGTTGGCGTCAAAAGCAAAACAAGACTTATCTTGCCTAAAAGCGAATTTGGAAGCAGTAGCAATCCGTATGTCTTCTCATGCAAACACTAGCGAGTGTGAATTTATAAAAGGTAATACATGGGCCCCAGAGTTAAATAAAAGATTTGAAAGACAGCATGCTCTTCAATTTTTGCATAGCAGTGATGACAGTCCGGACGGTCGTAATAGTCAATCCCCGAGGTATTTCACTGCACAGGGCGCACATCGCAAGAGAAATTCAGACGGTAGTGACAAGATAATATTTTATTGTTTTGTTCCAACTACAAATGCCAGCGGCGCATCATTGATGGTCAGGCCGAACGCTTGCAGAGAAATAACAAATGATAATAAGTTTGTTATGCCAATTATGACGCCGAGTGGCAGTTTGATGCTGTTTGTAAATCCAAATAGAGAAGACAAAAAATATTACGAACCACAACTCTGTTGGGATAGCCCTGAAATGACTGCTTTAAAACGCAATGTCGGAACAAAACCAAATCGAGGCCAGATCAAGCTTAGAGGATGTTCCTACAACAGAAATAATTTTGCGGTTGGTAAGCCGAGTAATGTGGAGTGGTATGCTGGACGTAGCTTCACCGACTATTATGTTCGCAAACAAGGAGAAACAGCAAACCATAAAGTAGCAGTCCCTGTCCAGGCTAAAAATAGCGTTCATCACGGTACTAATGGAACTCCTGGTGCAGATCACTGCGCTGTGTCTGCACCCGCCGGCTCAACCACGGTGCCATTTGGCCAATCCGCTAACGGTGAGCCTTCACCTACGTCTGACATCTACCAAGAACCCGACCAAGAAATTTATCGCGTTATCCACCCTATCAAAACGTTGGTAAATGCTAGCTATACGGTCTATAGCAACGGTCCGGTAACGGTGACTCCGAAAAACGAATTTATTGTTACCGCAGAAGGAGCCACATCCAATTGTAATCACAACCGTGTGCTTCATCAAACAATAGAGTATGGGGTCACAGATGAGTTTGGAAACGAGGCAAAGGGCACAATCGAGCATTATATGACGGACAACCTTGCTTACGGCAAGCCGGCAAAGCAAAGCTCTCATTTCGGTGCTAATAGCAAAGCTGAAAAAGCAGTTGATGGTAACAAGTCGTCAGATTACGACCAGTTGTCTGTGGCCTCAACTGCAAAAAATGATGTTGACCCGTGGTGGGAGGTGAATTTAACCACCTTAAGCAAGGTGAGAAACGTCCGCCTGTATAATTACGCACTGACGGGCACCGGAGATAGTGCCTTGCCCAAGGCAAGTTTGAGTTCTTTCATCGTAGAAGCACTTTCGCCTACCAGAGAGGTCATTGAAAGAAGTGGCTATGGAGGGGTCGTCAATGATTATGTCGATCTGCCTATGACCGCCGATGGGGTGATGTACGTGCGAATCACACTGCCATACGAAGGTATGTTGCAGCTAAACGAGGTTGAAGTAGCTGGCTGGGAAGACGAAGATCTTCGTAGCACGCCCCCAAAAGATGACGGTAACGGGAACAGTGTATATCTCGATCGGCATTTACTTTCTTGCGGAACAAGCGGAATTTCTCAGTTCCAATTAAAACGTCAGGGTTCAACACAAATTTATTACGACTATGAGTGTTCCGTAACGGCAAGCACTGACCGTTCATTAAAGATGACTGCACCTAACGTGGATGGTGGAGGAGATACTCGTTACCTCGACAGACACGCCATAAGTTGTAATAACAAACCCATCAAGGCATTTAAGCTATATCGCAATGGCCAAGGCAATAAAGTCCGATACAGATACCAATGCGGTTCTCAAACCTTATTTGATTCGACTACGTACTATACCTCTTGGGACACGGCTTCAAACAAAAGCTGGTACCTTGATCGCCATAACGTGGAATGTCCCTCCGGCCAAGTGCTATCTTTTGTTAGGCCACAAACTAATTGGGGCGAGAATAAAATGCGATACAAGTTTATTTGCGGGTCACCGTTTGACTGATGGGAGTTGGGGTTCATCTCATTTGGTAAAAGAACTTGCTATTCAGTGAGAGAATGAGTCATAAAACCAATTTAAAGCGGCCTAGGCCGCTTTTTTTCTTTAAAAATGCAGTGAAAAGCCAGCTCCAGCTCTAAAGGACCAGCAGATTATTGTGGATCACGCTTGCTTAATTTCCAATTCTTCAGCAATGTAAATCCAAAACCGTTAGGAAAAAATCCCTCTCCGGCGCGGTGCTGACAACGCATTAATTTGACATTGATTGACACGGTGAAAGTGATTGCCCCCACAGGTGAACTACCCATCCAGGTAGTACTGACTCACGGACGTTTTTGGTAACCTTTTTATGTAATCTTTCAATGTCTCAATTAGTTAAGTGGCATTATTGTGGTGGCCTAATCAGGGCCTGAGTAGAGGAGTGACGAGATGATTCAACTGGCAGAGTTTGATATCGCAGCGCATACTGTTTACGATTCTGAGATGAAGCGGCATCGGTTCGTTAAGGAAACCGAGCGAGAATTGCTACGACTTAGTAAGTTATTGGGCGGTGAGCACAGTCGCGGTCGTCTGGCGTATCAGTGGGTGTTAGCGATCACCGAAGCCATTCCACAAATCAAGCGAGACGATTTATTACCTGCAACGCATTGTCAGCAATCGCTTCGGCAAGTGAGTCTTAAGTATTTGGCAGAGATTCCTTTGACGTTCGATCCATTCCTATCGCTGTCCACAGAACATTATAATCACGGCACGTTTTTGTTGCGTATGATGTTTACTCGGCCCAGTGATGTGGAAGTATCTCATTGAGGAAAGTCTCACCATATTTAAAGAGTATCTCGCTCTGAATTTTCGTTAGGCGATTTTTCACGGGAACAGTCGTGAACATGGTTTTGTCCCTGTTCGAGCAGATTTTAGACGTTATTTGAGACACGTGCTTACGCCCTGCACTAGCCGCTAACCTATCAAACCGAGACGAGATGCTTGCTTAAGGCACTCCGTGCGAGACCCTACCGCTAGTAATCCGTACAGTACTTTAACGTGATACTTGACCGTGTTCTCAGATATAAACAACGTTCGAGCAATCTCTTTGTTGGCCATGCCATCCGCCATACAGTCGAGCACCTTACGCTGTCTGATGGTGATCATGATTAACGCTTCTGGTTTGCACGGTAGAAGTTCGTTTTGATCGCTATTAGCTTGACCTTGCGTAAGGTACTCCAAAAGCGTATCGCGCAAGTGATCGCAGCTAGCCGCTTTACTGAGATAGCCGCAGGCGCCGAGGCTAAGTGCTTGATCCACAGCGCTCCTATCATCGGTCCCGCTGATAATGATAATCGGCGTGAAGCTTGGGCCCGGTTCGATAGCGTTCAAAAAAGAGTGACCAGTGCCGTCGCTCAACGATAAGTCGAGCAAAATAAGATCGAAACGTTGTTTTTGTATATGAGTTAGGCCCTCCCCGATAGTCCCAGCGCATGTCGCTTGAACCTTTACTGACAACGAAGCCAATAGTGAACACATTCCATCTGTGTAGATCGGATGGTCTTCAATCAACAAAACCTTCTTTTGGTCCGCTCCTTGCTTGAGATGCGCTATCTTGTGTTTCATTATTAAATTACGGTTAGGAAATGAGATCAGACTTCTTTTTATATTTTTAATTAATTGTATTCTCAGCGAAATCCCAAACGTTCATTTACCTTAGTCTTGTTCTTGTTCTTGTTCTTGTCCTGAGTTCAAACCGCCTTTGGCAAAAAAAATAGCCCCGTTCGTTAAGTCATGATGCAGGTTTCGGCTCTTAACGTACCATGAGGCCAAGCCACCAGAAAAACCGCTGCCGTATTAAGCGTTTCCGCCTGTGCGAACCGTTTTCCACTCAAAAACAGGGTAGCACTTACCAATCTTTCATTACCGAAAGAGTCCATTAACTCGACACTTAAGAATGACTCTAAACCCCAGCAAGGGTAGATGGTCATTTCTAGTGATCCGTCTTCGCCCAAGACAGCAAAACCATTGCGTACCGCGAGTATCTTTGTGATAACCCCGAAATCTGAGGCGATTTTGTATGTCAAACTTGCATAGTACTTATCCAGACACTCACCTTAAACCTTGACACACCCAAAATACAGCTGTACATTTAAACAGTACGCAATTCAAGGAATGACTTGCCATGCCCAAACCCAGAAAAGAACTGATCTCACTCGAAGCCACCCCGTATTACCACTGTACCTCTCGTTGCGTGCGACGTGCTTTTTTGTGCGGCAATGATCATGTCACCGGCAAAGACTATGAACATCGTCGCCAATGGATTGAAGACCGTATTTTATTGTTAGCCCAAGTGTTTTGTATTGATGTATGTGCTTATGCGGTGATGAGTAATCACCACCATGTGGTGTTGCATATCAATCAAACGGACGTTGATGCCCTTAACGACCATGAAGTGTGTCTGCGTTGGCATCAGTTGTATCAAGGCACCCTACTCACCCAACGCTTCATTCGGGGTAATAGTATGGACGCTGCTGAACGTGAAGCTGTCGGCCTTAAAGTGGCTCTGTGGCGCTCACAGTTGTGTGATATCAGTTGGTTTATGCGGGCATTGAATGAACCTATTGCCAGACAAGCCAATAGTGAGGACCAATGCACCGGCAAGTTTTGGGAAGCTCGGTTTTCATCACAGGCCCTATTGGATGAAAAAGCCTTAATCGCCTGCATGGCTTATGTTGATTTAAACCCCCTACGCGCCAAGATGGCGGCAACCCCTGAAGATTCTCAACACACCTCTATACAACGTCGTATACGTGCCTTTAAAGAGCAACAAGAACAACCTAAAACTCTCGCCCCGTTTGTTGGCAATCCAAGGCAAGCAATGCCTGATGGCCTACCCTTTGCACTGCAAGATTATATAACGTTAGTCGATTGGACAGGCCCACAACATCGAGAAGACAAACGCGGCGCTATTAATTCACAACTGCCCCCCATACTGGATCGCTTAGCGATTGAACCCAAACAATGGTTAATACTGACCAGCCAATTTGAAAGCCGTTTTAGTATTTGGATTGGTGCCGCTCAAAAACTCAAAGCCATAGCGCAACAACTCGGTTATCAACGAACGCCGGGGCTGAGGCAATGCCAAGCGTTGCTTTGACATAAGCTCATAAAAAAATGATTACCTACCCCCCCTGCCTTTTGGTAGCAACAGACCTGCCTGCTTTTGTCGATTATTGTGAGATTTACCTATAAATAACCCCATCGAGCTTGTTTCTTATTTTGAAAGGAATAAAACCAAATATGTTTTTATAAAACGCATAAAATTTTCGTTGATTATATTAAAGTGGGTGTCTTGTTAGTTCTCGTTCTATTAAAGTGGGTGTCTTGTTAGTTCGATGGTTAATACTGACCAGCCAATTTGAAAGCCGTTTTAGTATTTGGATTGGTGCCGCTCAAAAACTCAAAGCCATAGCGCAACAACTCGGTTATCAACGAACGCCGGGGCTAAGGCAATGCCAAGCGTTGCTTTGACATAAGCTCATAAAAATAGGATTACCTACCCCCCCTGCCTTTTGGTAGCAACAGACCTATCTGCATTTGTCGATTATTGTGGATATTATTCATAAATAAGCCAATCGAGTTTATTTCTTATTTTGAAAGGAATAAAACCAAATATGTTTTTATAAAACGCATAAAATTTTCGTTGATTATATTAAAGTGGGTGTCTTGTTAGTTCTCCTCCCACAAAGTGCCTCGACGCTTGTAGCGAAGATTAATAAACCTAACATAACGTGCCCCCAATGACCGCATCATGTCTCCCAGGCTTGTTTCAGTGTTTGGCGTGGCGACTATGTGCACATGATTGGTCATCAACACGTATGCGTGAACAGCGCAGCCTGAATTGCCTGACGCCAATTTCAGATCGTGAAGATAACGCCAATAATCATCATCGCAAAAAAATACTGGCTGACAATCGTGCCCACGCTGAATAATGTGAACTGGCACACCCGGTACTACAACCCTCGCCCTTCTTGGCATAACACATCCCTCCTTGGATGATTGTATTAATATTCTACTTTACGACGTTGACTTCAAGACCTCCGTCCCCTTGAAATC
>Ga0209533_1004604_pt1 | contig 11903 bp, 13 predicted proteins | sample COG_04_FD_184748 | JGI IMG/M metagenome (GOLD analysis project Ga0209533, IMG submission 184748) | Pelagic Microbial community sample from North Sea - COGITO 998_met_04 (SPAdes) (version 2) | ecosystem: Environmental > Aquatic > Marine > Neritic zone/Coastal water | place: Helgoland, sampling... | reverse complement strand
TAGATAAAAGCTTATGACGATGTCTTCTTCTCTGGTATTTCTTGCATTTGATGCAAACAATCGGCTCTTGGTCAAGTTGTCACCAAGTGGTTTCTCTGGACCGACCTATTATAGCGAGAAGGATGGTTTTGAGAATCCCACCGTTGATCTGGTTGAAAAAGTAATCGGAGTGCCTGGAAAGGCGCATTTATTAACCCAAGCCAATATCGATAGTAAGGTCGTTGATATTTATTGTGCACTTCATAGCGAAGGCATAGCTGAGGGGGATTACTACAGCTTGGATCAACTCGACCAAAAAATTAAAGTCGAAGAAATCCTACCGTCGCCTGTATTGGTGGAAGTATTGAAGGCGATTGAACCGCATTTGGTTCGTATTCCATATCTGGATTTTAGTGAGACTGAGTATATCTATCGATTCCGAACCGCGAAGGAGCGAAATCGTGGAGTGTATGTCGATCAGCAATCAGAAGTGTTGTATCAAAGTGAGCTGTGCCGCGCAATTAAGGTGGCTCGTCGCACAAAGGAGAAAAAATCGGGCGCACCGGCCGTGTTGGATTTCGGTGCCGTGAGCTACGTGATTCCGAGCCATTTTGGATTTTGCCTCGGTGTGCAAAATGCAATCGAGCGTGCTTATGAGACCGTGGCTTCTAATCCGACAAAACGCGTATTTATGCTCAGTGAATTGATTCATAATCCATTTGTGAATGAAGATTTGTTGGCGCGTGGACTTCGTTACTTGCAGACTGATAAGGGTTTATCGATCTGTAAGGACGGTAGTGTGACCTCAGATCCAAGCGACTCGAATGCGCTATGGAATCAATTAACCGCTGATGATATTGTCATCATCCCTGCATTCGGAGCGACGAATGAGGATAAAGTCCGCTTATTGCGCCGTGGGCTCAGTATTCGCGAAAATGATGCCACGTGCATGCTGGTTGAAAAGGTATGGAAAGCGGCTCGGCGGTATGCCGAAGCAGGCTTTACCGTGATCATTCATGGTAAGTCAGAGCATGAGGAAACAAAGGCGACTTTTTCGAATAGTTCAGCACATGGTCCGGCTTTGATGATTCGCAATATGGAGCATGCCAGACTCTTGACCCAAGTGATTCAAGCAGAAGGCGCTGAAAAAACACGTCTCTTTGAAGACTCGTTTAAAGGCTTATATTCCAAGGGCTTCGATCCGAAAAAAGATCTTCAGAAATTGGCGGTCGTGAATCAAACCACCCTACTTCGAAACGAGACGCTGAGTATTATCGATTTTTTGCGTGCGTTCATGGTTCAACGCTATGGCGAAGCGCAGGTAGCTGAACATTTATGGTCTAAGGGCAAGGGCGATACGCTCTGCTATGCGACTCAAGTGAACCAGGATGCCTTACAAAAAGCAGTCGAGCAGCCGATCGATGCTGCACTAGTTGTCGGTGGAAAAAATAGTTCAAATACCTTTCAGCTTTATCGCGTCTGTGAAAAACGTTTCGGAGAGAATGCGCATTATATTCAATCAGAGGCCAACATACTCTCTTCAGAATCAATCCAGCATTATATTTTTCCCTATCAGCTGACTGAGACGCCACAAGTCAGCGATGTCGTGCGTCCTTTTCTTGAGACGACAGCACAAGCAAAGCGTATTCTACTTACTGGTGGCGCGTCCTGCCCGGATGGAGTGATCCAGCAAGTCATTCATAAAATTAACAGTTTTTTCCCTGCTGAATCGATTCGGCCGATTGAATCAATTCTCGAAGCATTTAAGTCAGAGACTTGAGGAATTAACATATTCGATTAGCTTATAGGTATGTTAATCAGAATTACAGACTTTGAGGGAGGCGGCGCAACAAGCGTTGATTTTCCGCTCGGTATGGTAGTTAAACACAAGCTTTATCACTATCGGGGAGTGATTGTGGCGCATGATATGCAATGTGCAGCAGGCGATAAATGGTATGAGGCTAACAAGACCCAGCCGTCACGTGATCAGCCATGGTATCATGTGTTAGTGCATGAGACCGGTGGGCTCAGCACCTATGTTGCCCAATCCAATTTAGAGTGTGATGTAAGCGGCCAACCGATCAATCATCCCCGACTCGGAAGCTATTTCTCGGAGTTCAGAGACGGTGGTTATGTGGCCAAAGAGAGTCATTCCCTTGGCGAGTAGCCGTTCAGGTTTCGCCCTATTCCGATGGCTTTAGCACCTTCCGATTACAATGGGCGAGTGTCGCAAGTATGGAGTCTAGAGTAGTGTTTAATTCCTTTGATAGATCTGTTGTGAGAAATCGCATCACCAGATAACCGTGCCTTTGTAGGAGGAGATCTTTTTGTCGGTCACACCGCCACGCGGCTTCATCTTGCAAATGCTGAGAGCCGTCGAGTTCGATGGCCTCAGTCAGTAAATGGGTTCCGAAGCGCCGCGCTTGAATCGCAGGAATGCTGTGTTCAAAGAAAAACCAAAGGTGCCCGCCATGACCGGAACGGGAGCGTTCGAGCACGATGGGTAGGTTCAGCTTTTTAACCACTGCGATTAGCGCCTGCGAGTCCTCCTGCCAACCTTCGCCATCCAGATCAATTGCTAGAAAATGACAGGATTCATCTAAAAGCATGGGATAGACGCCCATTACAAAAGGGTAGCCGCTGGAGTCTTTGCCAGAGAGGTGCCATTTTAGGCTGCGCTCCGTGACTGGTATCCAGTCTTGATGTGAGCAGTTCGAGCATTTGATACGGGGCTTCTCACAGACTCCGCGTATCCATTCGTTGCTGCAAGCGGGTGAATAACCGGCACGACCTGTCTTTTTGCTTTCAAAGCGCTGCGGAAAGACATCGATGCGTCCATGAAAGAGGGAGCTGATACAGGCGATCTTTTCAGCTGGCGACGAGCGACAATTCAAGGAATCCGAATCGGGCGCAGCAGCAGTTGAACTCATTAGACCGTTCGAAAAAGGTGAAAAATACGGAAGACGCGCACAGTCAGAGTATGGATCGTTTCGTCAACCGAACTGTCTGCGTGTGGCAGTTGTGAAGTGACGAGATGATGCGGCGCTTTGCATTTTAGTTGCTCAGCATGTTTTTGGATCTGTTGAGGGGTGCGCACGGGGGAAATCTAGCTGAAAAAGTAGAACTTGAAATAGTATTATTGATACACTTAAAACAAGTGAACAAAAAAACACCTAAATTTCAAATGTAGGAAGCAATTACTCCGCTTAAGCGTCAGTTGTTGCTGCTTCAACTGCTTCCTCTTCTACGCCCTCTAGCACGAGCTCACCAAACAGTGTGCTTGCGGTGACGCGAGTGAAGCGGACGGGCACGATTTGACCGACTAGACGTGTGCTGGCTTTGACCAATACTAGGCGATTTCCGGGAGTTCGCCCTTGGAACATGTTTTCACCCTTCTTTGCGGGGCCTTCAAACAGCACATCTTCGACTTTACCCACGAGTGATTCGTTTCGGGCTAAGGAACTTTTACGTAAGCTTTCCAATAAGACCTGATTGCGCTCTTCTTTTTGTTCTTTGGTAATCGGGTCGCCGAGTGGTTCGGCTGTTGTGTCAGGGCGCACGCTGTATTTGAAGAGATAGGCCATATCGAAACCGACTTCCTCGAAATGCTGACGCGTGAGCTCGAAATCTTCCTCAGTCTCACCCGGAAACCCGACGATGATATCGGTCGAAATATACATATCCGGCCGCACGGCGCGGAGCTTGCCGATGATTTCGTGGAATTTCTCGATGCTATACGGTCGGCGCATCGCTTTGAGAATGCGGTTACTGCCGCTTTGCATTGGGAAGTGGATGTATTCAACGAGTTTCGGAAGACGCCCGTAGCAGTCGATCAAGTCTTGCTTAAAGCCGACCGGGTGCGGGCTGGTAAAGCGAATACGATCGATCCCTTCGATTTCGTGCACCTTTTCTAGCAGTTGCACGAAGGGGCTTTTCTTATCGACGAATGGAAACTCTCGAATGCCGTATTGATTGACGATCTGGCCTAGCAATGTGACTTCTCTGGTGCCATTGGCAGCCAGTGTTTTGACTTCATCAATGATTTCGTCCATGGGACGACCGCGCTCGACCCCACGGGTTTTGGGAACAATGCAGTAGGAGCACTTCATGTTGCAGCCTTGCATGATGCTGACGAAGGCGGTCACTTGACGTGTGTCACTGGTATGAGACTTAATGGTGTTTTGAGAATCAACCTCTTCTCCGAGATCAACGATCGAAGTCGGACGTGGGCCCTGTCCCTGCATCGTCGCGATCATATTCGTCAAATGATCGGGGACGCGGTGAAACTTCTGCGTGCCGATGATGAGATCCAGATCCGGGAGGCTATCGAGTAGCGCACTGCCACGATTTTGAGCCATGCAGCCCATGACACCGATAATGAAATTGGGATCTTTACGCTTACGCTTACCAAGGTGACCGGCCTTACCGATGGCCTTTTGTTCGGCCTGGTCGCGCACGCTACAGGTATTGAGAAGAACGACGTCGGCCTCTTTCTCGTTATCGACGAGGGCATAGCCTTTCCCCCGAAGCATGGCCGCAACCGCTTCGGAATCTCGTTCGTTCATTTGGCACCCGTAGGTTTTGATATAGACCCGATTCATGAGGAGTGCGGAGAATGTTGAGGTAGAGCGGATTGTAAACCTAGAAGTCGCCTCCAAATCGTGGAGAGTTGTTAGAAAAGTTTAAAAGTCCCGTAGGTCATGGTGTAAACTTGCCCCCATTCTATCAGTCGATTGTTTTTAAGAGATGTCGAAAATGCCTCCACGTGAACTCATTCTGGCCAAAGCCGGAGAACTTTTTCATCTCCGTGGATATGGAGCAGTTACGGTCGAAGAGATTATCGCGTCGACGGGCTTGTCGAATGCGGCATTTCATCAAAACTACAACTCTAAGGAAAAATTAGGTTGTGCATGGCTGGAGCGTTTAACGAGGGGCATGTCGATCATGCAGCAGAGCTTTTTGGATAAGCCTGGAGATCGTGACCGCCGTCTGCGTAAGTATTTCTATTCGATGCGTAGCTGGGTGGAAGCGAATGGCTTTCGCTCCTGCCAATTTGCCAACACGGCTGCGAGTATCAGCGCTGATGAGGAAGATCTGGTTCATTTGATTGATCAATTTAAGCGTGGGCAGCGCAAGTTTTTCGTCGAGGTCGCTAAGACGCTGGTTGAGGAGCGTGATGCTCAACGCATCGGGACTGCAATTTTCCTCCTGTATTCGGGGGCAATGACCGAAGCGCAAAATCTGAAAGCGACGTGGCCACTCGAAGATGCTTTGGCCTGCGCAGAGGATTTATGTGGCATTAAGCGCTAGCTTTTTGGTTCGAATAGTGGCTTCGTTCAGAGATGCTTTCGGATCAATCAGTCTTCGTGTATGGCACGCTTAAGCCTGGCGGGCACTATTGGCCGCAGTTTTGTGAGGGAAAGGTGTCGGATGTGGTGCCGGCTAAGATACGCGGTGAGCTCTATGATCTACATGTCGGGTATCCGGGTGTGTTTCTGCGTGGCGATGGCTGGATTCAAGGCACTGTGTTGACATTTCCGCGCACGCGTGACTTTGCACAGCTCGATGTATTGGAAGGCTTCGAGCCAAGACGGACTGCGGAAGAAAACGAATACCTACGGTTGCGAGTCGATTGTTTCAGTCCTGAGGGGGAGCCACTTGGTCAGGTGTGGGCTTACGAAATGACAGAGGCGACTTTTCAACGATTTTCAGGCATGCGGATAGAAGATGGTCATTGGCCGATAGACTGAATCTTAAGAGGTCAGAGGTTGAGAATTAGTGATTCTACAGTGGTATCGGCTCTAGCTATCTCATAACTCCTTGACAATCAATTCCGGCTTCTGGTCTCCGGCTTCTGAATTGTGATTCATCGCTTGCGGTGTTTTGATTTTTAAGTTTTTCAATTTCTGTGCTGTTTACCAAACCTACGACCTTACTTTTTGTTGGCGACTCAATCACTGATTGTGGTCGTGACCGCGACACTAATGGAGCTGACCTTGGATCGGGTTATGTTGCACAGGTGCAGGCCTTATTGGGCGCGCATCATCCAGACTTACAGATTCGTTATTTGAATACTGGTATCTCCGGTAATCGTGTCACGGATTTGGAGGCACGTTGGGATGTCGATGTATTGGCACACCAGCCGGATTGGGTATCTGTGATGATTGGAATTAACGATGTTTGGCGTCAGTTTGACAATCCACTGGTGGAGCAGGTCTCACTGGAAGCGTATCGCGAAAAGTTGGAGGCTTTGATCCAAGCGACATTGCCCAAGGTTGAGGGGATGATCGTGATGTCGCCGTTCTTCTTGGAGTCGAATCTCGATGAGCCGATGCGTGCACTGATGGATCGCTATGGCGCTGCTGCGCGAGCGATTGCTGAGCGCAATGGGCTACGTTTTGTCGATGTGCAGGCTGCCTTCGATGCATGGCTGGCTCACAACCATACGTTACAGCTTTGCGGCGATCGGGTGCACCCCAATGCCGTCGGGCATAACATTATAGCCAGTGCATTTCTCAATGCAGTCGGCTTTGAATGGTAACTGAAGCGCCCTGCCCTATTCGGCTTTTTTAGCTGTTTTCTTAACGGCTTTCTTAGTCGCTTTTTTTGCCGCCTTTTTGGTGGCGGTTTTTTTGACGGCTTTTTGGGTCGCGACTTTTTTAGCCGCTTTCTTGGCTGGCACTTTTTTGGTGGCTACTTTCTTGGTCGCTTTTTTTGCGGCCTTCTTGGTAGCCCTTTTCTTCACCTTAGGTGCCTCAGCAGTTAATTCGAGCTGTTGTGGTTTAGCAACTGGAGCCTTCTTCGGCTTGGTCTTGGCAGACTCTTTCTTCTTTTTAGGTTTTGGGGCTTCGATGGTGACTTCCCGAGGTTGGAATGAACCCTGTTTCGGTTGGTCTGAAAGTGGTTTGCTGGGTTCACGTGCTGGTACGCTTGGTTGCTCGTAAGCAGCGTATTTTTCTTCGGGACGAACGACTGGCTTACGACTGCGATTACGGCCGATACGTGGTGCCTTCTCTGGTTTATGGTCCGTTTTCGGTTCTATCGATGGATTTTTGTCACCGATAGGGGACGACTGATCCTTGGAGTCTGATTTATTGCGATTATCGCTACGTGTTGAGGTGTGATCCTCTTGTTGCTCGCGATTCTTATTACGATTGCGTCCGCCACGACGACGGCCACGGCGCGATTTCGGTTGGTCGGACTGTTCGTTGTCTTGTTCAGTGCCTTGCGCTGAGTCTGTCGTATCAGAATCGGTAGATTGAGCGCTTGGTTCGGAGCGCGAGTGTTTTGGCTCACGATCTTTGCGCTTATTCTTATTCTTTTTGTTCTTCTTTGGCTCCTCGTGGCGCTCAGGTTGCGACTCGTAGTCTTCGATGGCAGAGGCGATTTTCTCTTCCATTTCTTCATCAGTGTAAGGAATGGTGCGCTCAATCTGATCGGGCTCTCTGGTGACAATCGCCTCTTGCTCTGGCGGGCAGTATTCCTGAGGAGGAAGCACGACTGCATTATATGGATCGATTGGTAGTGCGCTCTCTGGAAGCACTTCTTCGGCTGCACCGCTGAGGCGCGGATACAGTGTGATCTCGTTGGGGACGTTCGGCTCGTTCGGGTTGAGGAGCTGCTCCACCGTGCGGGCCACGTGCTCTGGGTCGATGTGCGTCTGCAGGTGTTTGTCTGCGAATGTTGCGTCATCCGTCACTGTATTTTGGCGAAGGATGAGATTGGTAACGCGCAGGCCGGCATCACGGGCTTGGTCAAACAGAGCGGTATTCATTTCACGCAGGCCGCCTTCGATCAAGGCGTTGACTGCACTGGCAAGATGACCGCTCTTGTTGGCTGGAATGATGTTTATCAGCTGTCCACGGAAGCGTAGAAGGTTTGGCAGTGCCATGCGGGTGAGCATGACAGGGCCGAGTAGTCCGACCTTGAGGATGGCTTCGAGGTTGCCGATCGGCAGTTGCTCAAAGGCGGCGCCAGGGGTCACATCGATGGCATGAATCAGGATGTGGATCGCCTTTTCCTTTTCGAGGATGGCTTCAGCGGTGTGGGCGACTGCTTCGAGGTCGCTCAAGTCGATGGCATGCGCGATAAAGTGTTTATCAGCGAAGGTGACGTTTGAGAAGTTGTTACCGATGCCGTGCACGCGGCACCCTTGGCGGATAAGGTCTTCGATCAGGCGAAGGCCGAGAGGAGTCTCAGCTCCAGTGACAATTGCAATGTCCATAAAATGGTGAAAGTGGCTCTGCTCGCGGAGAACGCCCGTCGTGGGGTTCGTCAAAGACGCGTGAGAGGGGTTTGCTTGTTAGGCGTTAACAGCGCCGTTTTCAATAAGTCGGCTAGAGCACGTTCTAAACCAACTGGTGGCAATGGTTTTTTGTGTTAAAATGAGACTTTAGAGAAGGTCACTTTGGCGGTGGCGGGCTTTGAGGTGGTGGAGATTGCGACTCTGAAGGTTTGGCTATCCAGATTTGAGGCAATGGTATTTTTCCCAAGAGGTGCACCATTTCGTGTTCTCGACCGATTTGCTTTCAAGGTGATCAAGCCGCGCTTATATGAGCGGAGATTCGGTAACTTTCCCTGTTCCGCATACGGTTTCTTTTTACAATGCGTATTATTATGAAACCTGGACTTAAGAATCCGCTCATGCGGACAATCAATTTTCTCCTGTATCTTTCCTTTTGCGGCTTAGCCGGCACGGGGGCACTGCTCACTTGGAGGTTGGTGCCCGGATCACGCGGGGGGCGTGGTTTGAGTGTGCTGGACATGGGCAGACATGACTGGGGTGATATTCACTTCTGGCTCGGAGTCGTATTTATTGCGATGACGGTGGCTCACTTGCTGCTAAATTGGCAGTGGCTGAAGAAGATTGCCTCAAAATCGTATGCGTGGCGTCTGTGGCTGGGTCTAGGGCTGGGAGTTGCGATCATCGTTGGTATTTACACGCTACCAATGAAGGGAGGAGCCGATGAGGGGCACTCTCATGGTGATGCAGTGGAGGAGGGCCACGATCACTAGGAAATTAAAGTTACCTGTTAGTGACTCTTAGCCGCTGAACCAACTCACGCAGCGACTGGACGACTGGCGCACCCGTTTCGGTGAGTCGTTCCGTCGTGTGGTGGCCGTGCCCCATCAGTATGCAGCGTGTGCCGATCGCTTCGGCCACTTCGAAATCGTGCAAGGTATCACCAATTAGCACGACTTCTTCGGGTCGCCAGTGCAATTGCTCGATCCAGCGCCGACCTTGTGCGACCTTGCCTTCGGCATAGATATTATCCGTGCCGACTAGGCCCATGAAATGTTCACGAATACCAAAGTGTTGAATGCCAGCGTTCAGCGCTTCCTGTTTCGCAGCTGAAAGCACCGAATGGGTCATGCCAAGCTCTGCAAGATCAGACAGCACGTCTGAGGCCTCGGGGTGTAATTGGCATTCCTCAAACCAGCGCGCTTCGTAGTCACCGATAAATTCACGGCTGATCTGATCAAAGCTATCTGTATCGGTATCGAAGCCGAGATAGTCGTAGAAATGCACGACAGGGAAACCGAAATTCTCACGATAGTCCTCTTCGGAGATCGGTGCCCTGCCCCGTCTTGCGAGTAGGCCATTGAGCACCTCGACGCAAAGCCATGTATCATTGAGTAAGGTGCCATTCCAATCCCAAATGGCGTGTTTATAGTGTGCTCCCATCTAGTCGAGCAGGTTGGGCTTACGCTGAAAGAGCACCGCAGGCACTTGTAGCAGGGCGATAAAGATCAAGGTGCCCTCTAGGCCCGGCACGCCAAGTCGTTCACCACGCTCTGCGGCTTCCATGTAGTTATACATCACGGATATCACGATGACAAAGACGAAGGCGACCGAGCAGGCGATGAGCACGCCGTATGCCCATTTCCAACCAGTATCAGAGATCGACCGATATGGAATGTTCAAGACGAGACCAAAAACGATGAAGTAGCAGGACTTAAAGATATTAAAGCCGTCGCTGACTCCTTCCATGAGGGCTACAACGCCAATAAGGATTAAGACTGAGCCGAGTGCATTGCCAGCCCAGCGGGCATAGCGCACACCTTCGGGCACTTGTGAGTTTGGTTCGTCGGTCGGCATAGTTTTATTGAAAGAGTTGATCGAGGCTCGTGCCTGCGATTTGTTCGGCTTCGAGAAGGGCTAATTTACGGTCTGGTCCCCAGCGATAGTTACCCGTTCCGCCAGATTGAGGGACGACGCGGTGACATGGTATGAGCAGTGCGATGGGGTTTGCAGCGATTGCACTGCCGACTGCTCGACTCGCAGTTGGCTGACCAATGTTCGCGGCGATCTGCTTGTAGGTCATCTGGGTCCCAATCGAGATGTCGAGTAGTGCACGCCACACAGACTGTTGGAAATCAGTGCCTTGTGGACTTAGAGCACTCCACTGCTCATCTGTTGACATACTTAGGAAGGCTCGTAGCCAATCCATAAAAGGGACTCGGAAAACGCTGTCGTCGGTGGTCTCGGGGCGTGTGTCGTCTTCAAACGCAAGCGCTTCCAAGCCCCTTGGGGTGATGTTTACTTTGAGTGCACCCCAGCGGGTCTGAAGAGAACAGCCAAATTCTCGGGTAGTAGTGTAGTTCACTAATGTAGTGAACAAATTATCATTTAAACTTGCCATGGTCTTTCGAGTCTCCAATCTGATATCCAATCAACACGTAACCACTAACTCATTACTGATATGGCCGCAAAAGCACAAATTAAAAAAGTCCAACGTAACCCGGAAGCAGATCGCAAGAACTTGGATTTAGCGATTTCTGGTATTAACAAGCAATTCGGCAATGGTGCGATTATGCGCCTCGGCGAAGCGACGAAGATGGAAATCGATGTCATCTCGACGGGTTCCATCGCGATCGATCTCGCGATTGGTATCGGTGGTCTACCGCGTGGTCGTATCTGCGAAATTTATGGCCCGGAGAGTTCCGGTAAGACGACATTTTGTTTGAGCATTATCGCTCAGGCCCAAAAGCAAGGCGGCAACGCGGTCTTCATCGATGTGGAGCACTCGCTCGACCCACGCTATGCGAAAGTCGTCGGCGTCGACTTGGACAATCTGATGGTTTCCCAGCCCGAGAGTGGTGAAGACGCGCTGAACATTACTGAAACCCTGATTCGATCTGGTGCGGTCGACATTATTGTGATCGATTCGGTTGCAGCATTGGTTTCGAAGAATGAGCTCGATGGTCAGATGGGTGACGTGACTGTTGGTTCACAAGCTCGTATGATGAGCCAGGCGATGCGTCGCTTGACAGCTTGCATTAGCAAATCACAGTGCGTGGTGCTCTTTACTAATCAGATCCGCGAGAAGATTGGAGTCATGTTTGGCAGCCCAGAAACACAACCAGGCGGACGTGCATTGAAGTTCTTCTCCTCTGTTCGTATGGACATCCGTCGTATTGGTCAGATTAAAGAGTCTGCTGGTAAAGTCGTCGGTAATCGCACTCGCATCAAGATGGTTAAAAACAAGGTCGCTCCCCCCTTCACGGAGACTGAGTTTGATATCATGTATAACGAAGGGATTTCTCACTCAGGATCACTTGTTGATCTGGGTGTTGAGCATAAGCTTCTGGATAAGAAGGGCTCTTGGATTTCCTATAAAGGAGAGATGATTGGGCAAGGCCGTGAAGCAGCAAAACAGCACATTAAGGATCATGCAGACCTAGCAGATGAGTTGACAAAACTGATTATGGATAAAGTCCATGTCCGTGGAGGTGAGTCACTTACAGGCCCTAGCGAAGTAGACGAAAGCTAAGTTTTTTTACAAAGCCGCCGCACTCTATTTGGGGTGTGGCGGCTTTTTTGTGTCAATATCACCGCATTATCTGTAGCGGACTGGCGAAGCCATTTCGACCGCATCAGCCTAAGGCACAGCACCGACCGTAACCGCATCACGGGATCCGCT
>Ga0209533_1004603_pt1 | contig 11904 bp, 15 predicted proteins | sample COG_04_FD_184748 | JGI IMG/M metagenome (GOLD analysis project Ga0209533, IMG submission 184748) | Pelagic Microbial community sample from North Sea - COGITO 998_met_04 (SPAdes) (version 2) | ecosystem: Environmental > Aquatic > Marine > Neritic zone/Coastal water | place: Helgoland, sampling... | reverse complement strand
AACGACTTTGATCAGCGAGACTTTGATAGGAAGTTGGTAAAAAAAGATAAGAGGGGACGCCCTTTTTTTATTACTATTCATTCGTATAACAAAAATGAATAAAATTGAATAGTTTATTCATTTTTTTATAATTACATATAAAACTGGCAATCTAATAAATAAATACCACAACCACGAATCATGCAATCTGTTACGAACGTCAAGGACATTCATAGCGAACACGCGTCTACCCCAGTAGACTCAATCGCAGTACTACTACTTAACGCATATATCGAACCTGATTGGGAACAACTTTCCAAGTCCACAAAGCGCTCATTATGTGCGAAAGTAAAGGTACCTTTCAACAATATGAATTGCTCGACATTTTACGAGAAACTGCATCAGACGTGGGCATCCAATAAGAAGAACACAGAGAACGTGTGTGAAGAGTGCTCCAAACCATACCAACAAAACGGGAATAATAAGTTCACGACCTTGTTATGTGGACACCGTTTTTGTTCCCAATGTATTTTCAATCACATTGGAAAAGAAGAGTTCATACCATCCTGTCCGTCACACTACGAAGATTTCCAAACACAGTTCCTCCCAACCTGCCCAGTAGATGGGTGCGGGCGTTGTGTGTTCGATGGGTCTTCCTCCCCCTCTACCATTGCAACCCGAGTGTAGATTCCACCCACCTGTATAATTGTATTAAAAATAAAGAAAATTGATATGTTTTTTTGATACTTGATGGAAAGTATCAAAAACAACTTTGAATAATATCAAAATACCGACAACGCTCGCGTGAACACAAGACGATGTCCATCGAAATGACGATTATGGCAGGTACCCTACTCAGTGTGGATAACGAACCTCATTGGACACGACTTTCCAAGCCTATCAAGCGCGTGTTATGTACCCTTGTAGATGTTCCAATCGGCAAGATACATTGCCAGACATTTTACAAGAAACTCCATGAGACGTGGTTGGATAACACCGCAGTGAAGTCCACCACCACAACCAGCGTCGAATGTGCTATATGTATTGAGACATATCAATTGGGGGGCAGTGACAAGATCACCACATTGTTATGTGGACATCACTTCTGTAGTGATTGCATATTCAAACATATCAAAACGCGGGGGCGTGACAATGTGTGTTGTCCCATGTGTAGGTCCAATATTTTCGATTCGGCGAAAATGACTGACGCCGAATCAAGGAGGATAGAACAACTATTTCTGAGTGGAAAAAAGAGACGCCGTCGATTCGAGAGATGGGCGAAACGGGATTTAGCACGAGACGCAAATAGATAATGCTAACACCCCCTGAACATATTCTCACGTATACAGGATTATATACGTGATATAATAAACATATATTTTACATTATTTTTTTGATATATCGTGCAGAATAAAATGAAACAATTACTGCAACACCACCAATAAATAACGATTCTAGCCCTTGTTTTAATTGTCCTTTGCTGTATCCAAGTAAAAATAGTACAATAGCTAATATAAATACCGCAATTTCAAAAGCATATTCCACATTGAAAACGAAAGGCGTTAATGGGAGTGACCCGATAACGATAAATGAAATAAACGTGGATAACCCGACATATTGAGGATGTTTTTTGTTAATTCTCATTTTTTCTGCTAAATAACTGGATATACCCATACTAAACCCATCAGCCAATAAAGATGCAAATCCCAAAATCAATATAATATCATGGGACAATCCAGCACCCAATGAACCTGCAATAATAGCAAATGTTGTAATTAGTCCATCTACGCCGCCATAAACAATTTCCGAACTATATTTGTCGATGATCATATATATTTGGACGAGATTTTACATCAAAATCTTCAAGAGTGTAAAAATAAAAAGATAATATTTTTGAAATGACATAAAATGTTATTATTATAATATACCAGTTTAGGAAAATGGCCGAACTTTCATCCAATTCTGAAATTATTCTTACACCTACTGCCAATCGCTACGTAATGTTTCCCATTGTCGATGATGATATATGGAAGATGTATAAAAAATCCGTCGATAGTTTTTGGGTACCCCAAGAATGTGATCTTTCAAAGGATTTAACAGACTGGGAGAAGTTAAACGATGACGAAAAACATTTTATAAGCATGGTTCTTGCATTTTTTGCCGCATCAGACGGTATTGTCTTAGAAAATTTAGCGGTGCGTTTTATGAGTGATGTCCAGCTATCCGAAGCCCGGGCGTTTTATGGTTTTCAAATAGCCATGGAAAACATTCATAGTGAAATGTATAGTTTATTGATTGATACATATATTAAGGACGTAGTTCAACGTGATAAATTATTTAATGCTTTGGAAAATTTCCCGTGTATACAGAAAAAAGCAGATTGGGCAATAAAATGGATCAATGATAATCGCAGTTCGTTTGCGTCTCGTCTTGTCGCATTTGCAGTAGTTGAAGGTATATTCTTTTCGTCAAGTTTTGCGTCGATTTATTGGATAAAGAAACGCGGATTGATGCCCGGACTTACGTTTTCCAATGAACTTATTAGTCGTGATGAAGCTCTTCATACTGAATTTGCGGTTTTATTATATGGTAAATTACAGAAGAAATTATCAAAAAAACGCATTCACGAAATCATCTGTGAAGCGGTCGAAATCGAAAAGGAATTTATTACAGAGGCAATTCCGTGCAGAATGATTGGTATGAATTCTAAACTAATGACACAATATATTGAATTCGTTGCTGATCGTTTATGTTTACAGTTGGGTTATGATAAAATCTATAATTCAACAAATCCTTTCGATTTTATGGAACTCATTAGTGTAGAAACCAAAGTTAACTTTTTTGAACGCACGAATTCGGAATATTCATTGGCAAATAAAACAGTAGACGAGAACTGTTTTGATTTTTCTACTGATTTTTAAACATTTCGTCATTCAAATCGATGGCAATGTTGCCGATAAAAGAATTAGAGGATGCGATTGTGCGTTACAAAAATTAAATTTCATTATATACAATAAAATTGATTATAAATAATGGGATTGTATTCGTTATAATAAATAGTGTAAATGAATACTACCATAAGTGACCACAAATATGCAAATATTGCATCACAGGAAGCGCATAAATCTAAAATGACGATGCATCATGGATGCATTGCTGTAAAATGTGGTAAAATTATTGCACGTGGTCACAATAATTATAGAACATATAGTAACGATGGAATGATTAAAGGGTGTTCTTGTCACGCAGAAATAGACGTGTTACGTAAATGTTTGAAACTGGGGATAATAAATAAAATAAATTTATACATTGTGCGTGTATCCCCTCTTAATACATTTTCAGACAGTACACCGTGTAAGGAATGCTACACAACAATGAAAACCTTGTTCACAATAAAGTATATTGTATATACTACGACTTCGGGTCTAATTAAAAAAAATTTCAAGGATTTCATAAGCATTCACGATACAAGTGGAACAAAAGCGATCGTCGAAAAGCGAGTCAATGTATTGTGACCTTTTCATATGTTTCCCGATCACATTTTTATAGGGTATTATTATTTTTTTTTGTATGCGTCAAGTGTTTGTGCAGTTGCATATGTCGCCTCTATACAATGTGGCCTCCATTAATGATTTATTAAAATTATACACATTATATTTGTTAATAAAAATATAATGATATTTATATAATGTTCACGTCATACACAAAAAATAATAAAATAACGGATGATCGTAAATTAAAAAAAAAACAGGTGATAGATTTAACGAAATTAACCAGTGAGGACAATCTTATAGGTTCTTATAACAATCATGGTGAGCCTAATTTTGAAATGATTTTAAATCGGGATGTTGAAAATATGGAAAATATGGCATTTTACGCAGTTGACCCTACCAAACACGACGAAGATACGCAAGACGATAAAGACAAAGATAACGAAGACGATAAAGAAGACACGGAAGAATTATTACAAACAAATGGGGAAAATATAGTTAAAGAGTTTCTAGCTGAGCACGTAACTGGTCAAATCTATTTAGGTGCTTTGAGTATTGTTGGTCTATATATTGTTTTCAAAATGATGAGACTTAACAAATAAATAATTAATTTTACTATTTATTTGTTTAATTTAATTTAAATCGTTTATACAATTCGAGTGCAACTAACCCACCGAAGACTTGGCTCAATGCATAAGGAATTATTTCGGAAATCGGTAATTTATCAATTGACCCCATAACAATTGAAATGGCGGGGTTAATATGTCCACCCGAAACATTCTGGGTGAGTAATAACACAAGCGCCAACGTTCCACCAATGGCCAATGGATTGCCTGTGGCCAATACAACATAAACAAAAATAGCACTACCTATAAATTCAGCTAAATATTCGTACATTTATATAGTAAAGTCATATTTTTATGGGGTACCATAAATACGCCCCTTTGTAACATTCTTCTTGGGAGGAACCATATATCCACCGGCACGTGTACGTGCAAGAGCCTGTTTTGTATCATTAATATTTTTTGTGGAAATTAAAGACATCGGTTCACCTGACGTATTTACAACAGATTTACCCATTGCTTGATATTTTCTGCGCGCTGTAATCGAAGACGCGTCACGATTACCCATATATCTTTTTGTATAGTCCTGAACATTTGTATTACTATGTGTAGCTCCTGTATACAACATTTTACCCCGAGAGAATGATGAAGTACCGTCACTAACACCACCTTTCATTGGACTACCATTTACGGCAGTCGTAATTGCATTGTTTAATCCATTTAGTTTAGGCAACATAATTTAATATATTAAATAGATATATTAAATTAATTTTTAAAATCATCATAATTCTTCATTGTCGCACTTTGACGCTTATAACGAGCGTAATCACTGCCCGAAGACGTCTCGTGGTTTCCTAAATTTAAAACCTTTCGATGGGGAGTGTTTTGTGTATGAGTACCAGTTGGTGTCCAAACCATACGCAATGTTCTGCGCGAATTAACTTCTTCCGATGTTTTACTTGAATTTCCAGTTGGGCGAGGTGCAATACCACTAAATGACGCTTTATGATTTCCTGACATTTTATATAATAAATATATATAATTATATGAGTAAAGATACATTTATAGAAAATTTAGAGAACCTATTATTAGAACAACAAGAAACGCAGTATAAAGCGAAATGTATCCAAAAAAAACAAAATTTCACAAAAATGGAAAAACAATATAAATTTGATCACGAAGATTTTAATGCTTCTCAACTACTAAATGTTCAGCCATATAGTTCTCCAAAAGGAGAAGCGCTTATAAATAAAATTAAAGACTTAGATGCCGATGATATGAAAACGCACGGAAAATTATTTAAACACTTTATTTTTAGCCACGTGAAATCCAGTGCTCACGGTGCTAATATGCTTGCGTCTCTTATGACGGCAAATGATTACACCTGTGGATTTTCATCTTCTAAAACATCTGTTAAAAATAAAAAGGGCGAAGACATTGTTAAATATGGTCCTCTTGTATTTAAAAATTCCAATACATTAGAGCAAACAAAAAACAATAACTTTTATTTATTATGCTCGACAACCGTTTATAATCAAAAAATAAGTGTAAGTGCGCGTAAAAATATGTTGGCTCGGTTTAATGACCGTACAGATAATGTAAACGGTTCTCAAATTCGTTTTATGGTAATGGATAGCGGTTTTAAAGAGGGGATTGATTTATTTGATGTAAAGTATGTTCATATTTTTGAACCGTCTACTTTTTATAGTGAGCAAAAGCAAATCATTGGACGTGCTACGCGTACGTGTGGCCAAATGGGACTTGAATTTCATCCCATAAACGGTTGGCCATTAGACGTATATATATATGATTTGGAAATTCCAGAACAATTACAAGGTTATTTTAAAGGTCGTAGTACTATGTCTTCTCTTATATTGGATTCAATGAATCTTAATTATAAATTAAACACATTTCAGGAAGAATTAGAAGATGTCTGTATAAATGCTGCGGTTGATAGAGAACTTACACACAATATTCACGAGTTTTCTACAATGAAAGGGGGGTCAAAACATAACACATTTCAAAAATCAATAATGAAAAAATATGGACATTTTACCTGGGACCCAGTAAAAATGGAGGACCAATGTGGAAATATGCCGGATAATAAATATATCGATTTAAATCCAACCCAAAAATTCATCAAATCATATTTTACACCATATAGTGAACAAAAAGGATTGATTTTACATCATAGTGTGGGGACGGGTAAAACGTGCACCGCAATTGCAGCGGCATCGTCAAGTTTCGAAATGGAGAACTACACCATATTATGGGTTACACGCACTACATTGAAAAATGATTTATGGAAAAATATATTTGACAAATCGTGTCATTCACAAATAATGGAAATGTTACAAAAAGAGGATTTTGTTATGCCGTCCGAAGAAAAGAAACGAATGAAATTATTGTCAAAGTCGTGGAAAATTAAGCCAATGTCATACAAACAATTCTCCAATTTATTGTTGGAGAAAAATGCATATTATAGTTCCCTTGTGAACATTAATGGGAAAACCGACCCACTTCGAAAGACATTGCTCATTATAGACGAAGCACATAAATTATTTGGAGGAAGTGATTTGTCTACATTAGAAAAACCAGATACAAGTATATTACATAAAAAAATAATGCATTCATATAGTGTTTCTGGTACTGATAGTGTAAAACTATTATTGATGAGTGCTACTCCAATTGTAGAGAACCCATTGGAAATGATCGAATTAATTAATTTGTGTAAATTACCCCGTGAACAATTACCCATTGTATATCCCAAATTTGAAGCCCGATTTTTAAATAATAATGGAAATTTTACTACACAGGGTAAACAGAAGTTCATTAATCACATTTCGGGCACGATTAGTTATTTAAATCGGGAAAAAGATGCTCGTCAATTTGCGCAACCCAAAGTAATTGTAAATTACGTACCGTTGATAAAAGATGCAGAAAAAATGAAACAGTTTGACAAAATTTTAAACCGAGATGAGATTTTGGAAAGTATTGCAAATATAGAACAAGAGATTCAAAATGAGAACTCGAAATTTACAGATGAATTGTTAGAGGCCAATAAATTTATGTTTGCTCATTTGCACGAAAAATGCGAGAATTTGGATGGTAAACGTATAAAGAAACAATGTAAACGCATTGTAAAACGAAATATTAAATCTTTATTGGGTGAGATAAAGGATAAACAAAATGAAATTAAAACAAATATTGCTGTTTTGAAGGATAAGATTAAGTTCTCCAAAGAAATGAAAAAAGATATATTTTTACAAATAAAAGCAAACATGGAAGTTGATGAAGATGAATTTATATTGTTTAAAAATAGTCCATATTATACTATACGTCAAAAATGTGGGAAAAAGACTAAAATGCTTGCAGATTTGAAGGAACGATTAAGAGAACATCCCAAAATCATTGAATATGAACGTCGTATAAATAATTATAACATGGAAATTGAAGATTTACGAGTTCGATTAGAATATAAAATAGTTGCACATAAGGAAAAAGTGAAAAAAATCAAAAACATGTTAAAGGATGATTTTAATGAGTTGGAGAAAAATGTTCTCAGTACAAACATTCGAACCCAGCAAAAATTAAATAAAGTATTGGTCAAACATAACAAGCAGGATACTCGAAAAGAAGTCAAACATTTAATTAATAAGCGAAGAAAAACAATGAAGAAAATTAAGACGTTTACTGCGGATAAGAAAAAGTATTTTAAACACAAATTAAATCAACAAAATACCAAGAAAAAGGAATTATTAGATAAAGAACGTAAGTTGCGCAAAACATTACGTAAACAGGGAGAATATCAGGACGAGTTTTCAAACGATTTTATAAAGTCACTTTTAGACAAATATGAAGTCACTATTAATCGAGAATTGACCGAATTGGTGTAAATCGGTGAAATAATATATTTAATTTATCTATATGGAAGACAATATAGATAATTTAACATTGCAGTTTTTGTTAAATAATAAAAGTTATCAGAAAATAATGACTCGAAAAGAAGACTCAGTATATAATAAACAATCGAAAATGAAGGAACATAAATCAACCATACTGAAAATTGTTGAAAATATAATTAATAATGATGCAGAAGATTGTAGTAATGAAATGTTAGATACATTTAATGTCTTTGTAAAATCTATTTATAAACATTGGGAATTAGTAGAAATCCAAAATAATAATAATTTTAATAAAAATGAAAATGAAAATGAAAATGAAAATGAAAATGAAAATGAAAATGAAAATGAAAATGACGAAAAGCCATATAACAATGACGATGACAATGACACAATGTTTGACAATATGCAAGGTTCATTATGGGGGAGTGAAAAGGTTAACAAAATTACTTAATATTTTGATATTCCCCATTCCACAAGGACCACAGTGGTCCACATTATTATAATCCGTTTTTATAATTGTTTTATTATCATCGTGATTACCCCAACGCCCCCCAATTGTATTTTTTTAGGTGTATCATATAGCACAAATGTGTACGGAAAAAACGACATAGTTGGGAGTTTAATTGTTTTAGTTAGAATGGGATAATTATACACTGCGAGTGCGAATCGTTGTATCATAATATAAGTATTATAGTGTGCACATATTTATACTATAATATTTATATATATTTTCACACTATAATATAAGTATTATGGGGAAAACATTTAAATTTAAATCGTGTAATCCCGCATTAAAAGGAAAAACAGTGAAAAACAAAAGTTGTATGACGCCCGAAGTTGTAGACGAAATTAAGAATAAATTTAATAAACATAATCCCACAAATATAATTAATGGGTCTAATCCTACCGTTGTATGGGAAGAATTAAAAAATAAATTCAAGACGTGTAACAGTGAATTGTGTTGGTTAAACGAATTCAAAGACCCAATAATGAAAGAAAAAATAAAACGTAAATTGTTTCCACCAAATCGTCCGGGTGAATGGGAAAATGATCCAAATACCTGGTTGTCTGACCAAGACATTTTAAAAGTATTAAACCAATACGAGGAAGGATACAAATGTTTTAAATTTATTGGACCCACCGCAATTGATTATGACTATAAAGAAACGTCTTTTTCAGGCAATGAAACATGCGTTACGGAGGAGTTGTGTAATTTCATTTTAGATGAAATGATAACTAAAAAATATTCTAAAATTGGAATAATATTTAATTTAGATAAGCATAATGGACCTGGTACACACTGGGTGTCATTATTCGTCAATATAAAAGAAAAGTTCATATTTTATTTTGATAGTAATGGTGACTCCCCAAATGGACAAATACAAAAAATGATAAATAAAATAAAAGATGACGGGAAATCACTAAAAAAACCAATATTATTTCAAACAATAATTAATAAATTTCAACATCAACATTCGGATACAGAGTGTGGAATGTATAGTTTATACTTTATTATTACATTACTTACTGAAAAAATAAAGAATAAAAAGGTTAATATTGGGAAAATAAAGCATCATTTTTTAAAAAAACGTATTCCGGATGAATTAGTATCTAATTTGCGATACAAATATTTTATTTAAAATGTCATCATATATTAAATATATAATGACTATCACCGGAGGAAAACCCAGAAAAATAAATGTAAGCGAAACAACAAAGGCGATAGAAAATTTAAAGTACATAATCTTTTTATTACTCCATTTAGATAATAATAATCATAATATAAAATTAACAACGCCGAATATCACAGACAATATTAACGAAGACACGGTAATAACCCCAGGCAACAGACCAATTGACGAAATACAGAAGGTTATTAATGACAAGAACATTTATCTTCATTTTATTAATGAACTCAAGAACGATTTGAGACCGATGAAAGGAAAAAAAGATTTGAATGAACAACCGTTTGTTGATGTAATCAAAACCGTTTTACTTAAACGCGTAAATTTAAACTATCATTATTTTAATGGTTTACCAACAGAAACATTAAACAATATTTTGGACATTACACGAAATATTGTACAATATGAACCCGCGCGTAAGAAAGAAATTATGGATAATGTTATGTTTACTCAATTATCCAAAGAGAATCTTAATAGCGTATCTTTATCTAAGATGATTTCCAATGATAAACCTGCAAATAACATAAACATAATATATACATTACACGGTATATTAAACAATTTATTATACTTGAAAAAAATACAATGTGAGCAATATGCAGAATATGGACGGGGATTTTTTAAAATGATGGATAATAAAAATTATTTTAATAATATAGAAGATGTATTAAAAACATTATACACTCAACTCGACATAATCGAACCTATACCAAAAAGCAAAAAAAAAATACAAACTAACCAATTCGATAATTCAGCATTGGAAGATATTAAGATTTTATTTTCAACTGCGGAAGAAGAAGCAACACAACAACAACAACCAACACCACCTGCACCTCCAACCGCAGAAGAAGAATCAATACAAGAACAACAACCAACACCACCTGCACCTCCAACCGCAGAAGAAGAATCAATACAAGAACAACAACCAACACCACCCGCCCCTCCAACTGTTGAACAACAACCAACACAAGAACCAATACAAATCACAGGTAAGATTGTGGACGATCAAGATGACGATAAAGATGATGAAATAAATACACTAACTCAAACAATAACGAATATGAAACAACAGCGCATTGACAATAATAATATGAAACAACAACACGAAAATGCGATTGGAATAAAAGGTTATACTATTCCGTCAAAAGATGGAACGGGTTATGCCAAAAATTCAAAAGGAAACTATTTATGGAACACTTCGTTAATAAATAACAATAAAGATTTGCCATATAATACAACAGATACGGTAGACGTATATTTACATAGGTTATTTACACAAATCGCAAATGAAACGAATGGACATTTGAAATCACAATCAGACCAAGCTGAAAAACATATTGAAAATGCAAAATCAGTATTTGAATTTAAAACAGGAGGAAAACGAACAACAGGAAAACGAACAACGGGAAAACAAACAAAAGGAAAAAAAAGATATAAAAACAAAAGCCGTCGTAAGTATAAAAAATAAATGTCATTGTTTACAACTGTTGATAATCAACAAATGTTATGGAATTTGATAAATAAAAATAAAACGTTCGCATTATGCTTTACTACCCATCACCAGATGCAAAGTTGGTTTCGAAATATTATAGAAAAATTTCATATAAATAATAATGAACCAGTTAATATGATTCAATTAAAGCAGATGAATACAACTGTCATACAGTATATAATTCAAGATATAAAAAATATTCAAAATACAAATGCGTCAGAAAATGATAAAAACATACCGGTATATGAAAACGAAACTCCGAAACCGAAAACTGACACTGTAACCGAACCAGAAAATAATATATTAAATAGTTTTGAAGAACGCCAAAAGGATTATTATTCATTATTGGAACCCCAAAAACCAACACATATCGACTTTACTGAGACCAAAGACGAAGGTGTATCAATTGATGATTATAACGCGAAGCAAGAACAATATGAGAAAAATATAAATGTAACTAATCCATTAATGGAGGAAAATAAACAAATAAAGGAAACCCTCGTAAATGTGCAAAATGAAATCGCAGATTTGAGAAACATTATTCAACAAATGAAAAATGATTTTATAAAAAATAATGTAAATGATATAGTCGAAGACATAATAGACGAGATTGTATAAAAATTTCGGCGTGCATTATTCTATCTGTATTATTATATTAATACAATAGAATGTTTTGGGATAAAATTTTATTCGACTTTATAGATCAAAATTATGTTTCATTTATTTGTTATTTGTCTATTTTATTATTTATGTATCCAATGGAAGATTTATTAATACCAAATTTATTCG
>Ga0209533_1004598_pt1 | contig 11906 bp, 6 predicted proteins | sample COG_04_FD_184748 | JGI IMG/M metagenome (GOLD analysis project Ga0209533, IMG submission 184748) | Pelagic Microbial community sample from North Sea - COGITO 998_met_04 (SPAdes) (version 2) | ecosystem: Environmental > Aquatic > Marine > Neritic zone/Coastal water | place: Helgoland, sampling... | reverse complement strand
CTCAAGAAAATACTACTCACCCCCTTAAGGCTATGTGCAACAAAACGCACCTGCTGGCAATCTCTCGACTTGAGTGCCAACTCGAAGCGATTGAGTTCATCCGGCAATGTCCTTGAAAAAATTGCAGCAACCGCCAGCACATCCACTTGGTCCTCTGGGTCTAAGGTCTTCAACCGCTCTAGAAATGGGACACGCTCCAACGACTCCGAACCAACCCCTCTATTTTCCACACTTACGCGCACTTTAGCCAATACACCCTGTAAATCTTCAGCTCGAAAAGGCTTCGAGATATAGTCATCCATCCCGCATTCGATGCAGCATTCTCGGTCACCCTTCATGACATTCGCAGTCATCGCGATAATATACATCGCAGGAAGCCCCGACTCTTTTTCCTTAGATCGTATGCGCCGCGTCGTTTGATAGCCATCCATGTTAGGCATTTGAATGTCCATTAAGATACAATCAAACGTCTGCGTCTCATTGAGGCGAAGCACATCTGCACCATTGGACGCAACGGTCACTGAATGGCCCATCTTTTTCAAGCGATGGCTCGCAATTTTCTGGTTCACCTCATTGTCCTCAGCAAGAAGTATGTTCAAACTTCGCGCTTCCATAACATCTGCGCAAGCAGGGGGCGCATCGACTCCTTCGCCTGACACCTTGTGCTTTACGTCAAAGGTTTCCATAATGACCTCTAACAATGTGGCACGACGCACAGGCTTGGTGAGCGCGCGTGAAATACCGAACTTACTCGCTTGCTCGACTTCAGCGCGATTCAGTGCCGAGGAAAGGAGTATTATCCGGCAGTCGTCTAGCTCGGAACGATTCCGAATCAGACTGGCTAAGTCAATGCCGCTCAGGCCGGGCATGTGGTAGTCCAGCAAAATGAGTTGATACAGATCCCGATCGCGTATACTCGACTCGAGCATCGAAAGTGCGTCCTGCCCGTTGCTTGCAAGTGCGCTGCGATAGCCCCAGCCCGCACACATCTGTGCGTAGATATCGCGATTGGTTGCATTATCATCCACGATTAAGACGCGCAAGCCTGCCAGCTCCGGATTAAAAGGAATCGTATCTGCACCACGGCTCGGAGTGAGTTCAAATGGTATTTCTACGTAGAAAGTAGACCCCTTACCCACATCACTTTTTACATCGATCTGCCCTCCCATTAACTCGGTGAGCTCTTTACAAATCGAAAGTCCTAGACCAGTGCCTCCATATTGCCGAGTCGTTGACATGTCGGCCTGGGTAAAACTATTAAAAATCGAATTGTAATACGAGGTATCAATACCGATCCCGCTATCTGTAACTAAAAAACGAATACACACTTCTACTTCGTTTTGTTCAACGACCTCAGCTCGTAAGACGACATCACCTTTATGTGTAAACTTAATACCATTACTCACTAGGTTATACAAAATTTGCTTCACTCGTGTGGGATCCCCCATCACATATTTGGGCACCCCCTCTTCGTAGGACACAATCAGTTCGAGCTTCTTTTTGCGTGCTTGTTGCGAAAACTCAGCAGCCACGTCCTCAATCAAATTGATCGGGCAAAAGTTCAATGTCTCTAAACTAAGCTGCCCTGCTTCAATTTTAGAAAAGTCTAACACATCATTGATCAAACAAAGTAGTGTATCACTACACTGCACAACCGTCTCCAAATAGTCTTGTTGCTCCGCATCCAAGCCAGTCTCTAAACAAAGTTCCGTGGCACCAATAATACCATTTATAGGAGTGCGGATCTCATGACTCATGGCCGCGAGAAATTCACCCTTGGCGCGACTGGCAGCCTTCGCTTCGTCAATCGCAAAACGGAGATTCGACTCCGTGCGCTTGAGCTCACTGATGTCACTCGCGACACTCACCGAACCAATTAAGAAACCGTCACTATTACGAACCGGGACTGTTGTCATTTGCAGCCAGTGCTTTTTTCCATTTTTAAAAGCAAAATGAGTGACTTTGTTCACTGAAGGCTTCCCTTCTCCAATCACGAAATCATCGATTAAGTCTACCCACTTGGCGCATTCTTCAGAAATATAGTCCGACAGTAATTCCCCCGAAGGCGAAGTGTGGATTGGGATCGATGCCGCTTGACGAAAAGCTCGATTCGTCAGAATAAAACGACCTTCCGTATCTCGTAAAAACACATACTCCAAAGTGTTATCGAGCAGTGCCTGTAACAGCTTGATCTCACTTCGACTACTAAACCTAAGGCCACCGTTCACCGATGGATGCTCTAAAGTGTAGAGCCATAGTCGCCCGTCGACTTCTCGATCCGCATAAATCATCACCTCCACCGAAGATATGCCGTGTTGATTAGCCAACGGAACCACTCGCCCTGTCCAGCTAAGGCCTTTTTGTAATTGTTCAAACACCGTGGGCCAACCACCTTTGGAGCGACAGCGAAATTGATCGTCTAAGGACTTCGCATCAAGATTTGAGTCGAAATAATAGGTCAACATGTGCCGGTTGGCCTTCAACATATTCCCACCTGACTCAGAATAGACAGCCATTCCCCATGGACACGCGTCGGGGAATTGGATAGAAATTTCCTTATCTAAATTAGAATCAGCCATAGCACTTACTTTTGTAGGCATGTATGCACTAACGGCTTAAGAAGTCTACAATAGTCGTCATCACCGACTCTCCACCGTCTTCTAAGATATAATGGCCATGTTTCGGAAAGAGTTGCTGCTCTGCCTTAGGAAAGATCTCACTCCAACGCTTATAGAAATGCATGTTGAAACAAAAGTCTTTGCCGCCCCAGACAATCTGGATCGGTTTATCAGCTAACTTCGCTAAATTCGATTCCACCTCAACCAGAGTTGCATAGCTACGATGTCCTTTTCGAAGCGGTATGTCCTTAACGAAATTCCATACCGCTACACGATCCGCCCAACTACGATACGGCCATAGCATTCCACTTTTTACAGTTTCCGTAAGTGGACTCTTGACTGACATAATTGCCGCAGGCCCGGCAAAACCATTTAAGCCACGTATCACCGCTTCACCAATGAATGGAATCTTGATGGAGGCAATGCGCAGTGGGATACGCTTCGACACAAAAGCCGCGGTATTCAAGATCACGATCTTTTCGACTGCATCTGGGCGCCTGCCCGCCAAACCGCAACCAATCGCGCCTCCCCAATCATGCACTACCAGACTGAAGCGTTGAACACCCAAGCGATCTACCAACAACTCAACGTCCTGAATACGCTGGTCTAAAGTGTAATCGTAGTCTTCTGGCTTATCCGACAAGCCACAACCGACATGATCAGGCACGATACAACGGTAGCCCTTAGCAACGAGTGTATGGACCAAGTTTCGGTAATAAAACGACCAAGTTGGATTTCCGTGTAGCATGACCACCACAGGCCCAGTGCCCTCATCCAGATAGTGCATTTGCACACCGTCGCGCACTTCCAGTAAATTACTCGCGAACGGATACTCGATCCGCACATCTGTAGGGAGTTCAGTTGCTCTCGAATTATACATCACTCGGCCACTCCAAAGCCATCATCAAACTACTCAATCCGCTACCGATACCCAATAGCGCTGCCTTCTGACCAGGACGATACGCTCCATCCTCAATCGCACGCGCCAAAGTGATCGGGCACGAAACCGAGCCCACATTGCCCAAAGTCTCAAAGGTGGCGAAATCTTTTTCCAAATCTAGGTCAAGCGCGGCAAACAACTCACGCGTGTGCGCCTTCCCCACTTGGTGAGTGATCACTCGGTCCGGTGTGTCCGCTGTCCACCCAGTCGCTTCAACAAAACGAGCCCACGCCCGCGTAGCGACTCCGATACCCGCGACCAAGAGCTCTTCCGAGTCAGTCAACATTTCCAATGCATCGCCTGCGCTGTCGCCTTGGCAAAGTTCATTGTGCGAAGTGTCGGTTTCGCAGACCGCAGCCGACAAGAGTGGACATGATCGAGACGCTAAATCTTTGCGACAGAGCACTGCAGCCACAGCACCCGCACCGATGGTGAGATTCGCGAAATAGGGTTTAATGGTTTTCCTCGTGAGCTCAGGGTTTTGCAACTGTTGCAAAGTATTCTCAACCAAGGGACGGCCATTTTCACCCGAACAAATCAATGCGCGCTCGATTTGACCGCTCTCAATCATACTGCCAGCGACGACCATCGCGTTCAGGAAGCCAAGGCAGGCGTTTGAAATATCAAAAATCTGCGTGCCACCCGACAGACCGAGCAGCCCGTGCACATACGAAGCCGTCGCAGGCTCTAGGCGATCTCGGCATACTGCCGAATGCACCAACAAGTCCATCTGCTCACGACCGAACGAAGATTTGGCTAAAACCGCCTCGCCTGCTTGCGCAGACGCCACTGACGCAGGAGTGCCTGCAGGCCAAAAACGGCGTTCTTTAATTCCCGTCATTAATTCAAGTCGCCCCTCCGGCAATCGCAGACGTTGATACACGCCAGCAAGCTTAGCCTCCACATCCGCAGAGGTCCATATCTCCTCTGGAAGCGCATAAGCGATCGATTCAATGGCTACATTCCTAAATTGCATAATAGCCCTTCAGACTCAGCACTCACTAATCTAGATGCGAGTGAAAAATTGTAAAACTCACTTTAGGGCCGCTGAGTAAGCTTCTACGCCCCAAAACCGCTCCTACAGTCCTGCACTCACTCGAAATAATTCTGTTGATTTGGGGCATGAGAGATGCCGTTAAGCTAGAATATCTTTCGCGACCTGACCGTGCACATCCGTCAGCCGGAAGCGGCGGCCTTGAAACTTGTATGTCAGTTGCTCGTGATCGATTCCGAGCAAATATAAGAGTGTCGCATGAAAGTCGTGAATATGCATCGGGTCTTTCACCACGTTATACCCAAACGGGCAGGTCTCGCCATAGGTATGGCCCGCCTTCACGCCACCACCAGCCATCCAGAAACTAAAGCATCGTGGATGATGGTCTCGGCCAAAAGTCTCTGGGATCAGCTTACCCTGCGAATAGTTCGTGCGGCCAAACTCCCCACCCCAAATCACCAAGGTATCTTCCAACATGCCTCGGCGTTTCAAATCCTTCACTAGGGCTGCCGACGCTTGATCGGTTTCGAGACACTGCTGCTCGAGCCGCTCCATTAAGTTATTATGCTGATCCCATCCTTTGTGGTAGAGCTGGATAAACTTCACCCCTCGCTCAGCGAGTCGTCGCGCTTGGATGCAATTCGCAGCAAACGTCCCTGGCTCTCGTGAATCCGGGCCATACTCATCAAAAACAAAATCAGGCTCATCCCTCATATTCGTTGCTTCAGGAACCGATGCCTGCATGCGGAATGCCATCTCATACTGACTAATCCGCGCTTGGATCGACTCATCTGGGGTGCCTTTAAATTGATGCTCATGGAGCTCCCTCAGACGGTGCAGCATCATACGTCGCGACTTCTCATCCACACCAGCTGGATTGTTTAAATAGAGCACCGGATCTGCACTCGCACGAAAACGAATGCCTTGGTGTTTTGTCGGTAAAAAACCACTCCCCCATAGACCCGTCTTGAGGGGCTGTCCTTTCTTGTTTTTAGTAGTGAGCACCACAAAGGAAGGTAGGTTTTCGTTGTCACGTCCCAGTCCGTAGTCCACCCATGAGCCGATACTGGGGCGGCCGTCCAACTGACTGCCCGACTGCATAAAAACGGTGGCAGGTCCATGGTTGATCGCATCGGTATATAACGATTTCACCATACAAATCTCATCCGAAATTTGCGCAGTATAGGGCATCAAATTACTCATCCAATGCCCCGATTCACCGTGTTGCTTGAATGTATACGGCGAGCCCACCAACGGGATCGACGATTGGTTCCCAGACATTCCAGTCAAGCGCTGCCCCTGTCGCACACTCTCGGGCAACTGCTCACCGTGGCGCTCGTTCAACAGCGGCTTATAGTCAAACAGGTCTAGTTGCGAAGGCCCACCCGATTGAAATAAGAAAATCACACGTTTGGCCTTAGGCACAAAATGCGGAGCAGATAAAAACGGGGTGTCGCTAGAAGCTTGCAAAGAGTTGGAGCCCAACAACTGCGAGAGCGCAATCCCCCCCAAGCCCAAGCCCACTCGATTGAGAAATTCACGCCGGCTCACTCCGAACGCGTCGGAATGCCCAGTGCATAAGTCTTCATAATCCTTACTCATCATTATCGTTTCATCACAGCCTCATCAAAGTTCATTAAGGTCTGGGCGAGCACCACCGCTGCAGCATGCTGCGCCAGTGACACGGTCTGAGTATGTGCTGCATTGCCCACATTAAGCAAGGCCTCTGCAGCCTCAGGGTTCTGTTTAAAGTGCCTCAACTGCTCTCTATACAGTTGCTGAAGAATACGCATTTCTTCGCCCTGTGGCTCACGGCTGATAAAGCGAAGACTGAGCTGTTGGATCAAATCGATTGAGTCGCCCTGCACGTCTTTCATGACCACTTCGCTCGCCACACGAGCTGCCTCGACAAACTGCGGCCCATTCAACAGCACCAAAGACTGCAGCGGTGTATTGGTAGTGATGCGCCGTGCCGAGCACACGTCGCGCTTCACGCCGTCAAATGCCATCATTACGGGCGAAGGCGCACTCCGCTTCCACAACGAATAAACACTACGATGGTATAGGCCCGCTCCCTCGCTCACCTCCATCGGCACAAAGGCCTCGCTCAAATCATAGGGTCGGCGTGGTGCTGCATGGCTCGCCTTGAGCAATAATCCACTGGCAGCTAGGGCACTGTCGCGAATCATTTCACCAGGTAGACGGTGGCTCGGGCCGCGCGCCAGCAATCGATTTGCGGGATCATCATGCATGAGCTCAGGAGCAGCGATACTTCGCTGGCGATACGTCTTCGAGGTCACAATCTGTCGCATCAAGGCCTTCACATTCCATTCGCTCTTCCTAAACTCGCGTGCCAACTGATCCAGCAAGTCCGGATAGTGCGGCTGATCGCCCTGCAGTCCAAAATCTTCCGCAGTTTCCACCAGCCCATTTCCAAAACAAAGCGCCCAAAAACGATTCACTGCTACCCTCGCAAAGAGTGGGTTTTCCGGTTCCAACAGCCACTGCGCAAGCCCGAGGCGATTTTTCGGCAAGTCTGGTTTCATTGGCGGCAATGAAGCGGGCGTCTCGGGAAACACCTCTGCGCCTCGCTCGCTATATAACCCGCGCTCCAGCAGATACGCTTGCTTAGGGGCATCCGTTTCCCGCATGGTTAAGATTTCTGGCACGTCATCCTGTAAATCGCCATAGGCTGCTCGGGCATCCCTCAATGCGATCTCATACTGCGAAACCACAGGCGATTGCTTCAGCGCATACAGATGCTTCAGGTAGCTGAGCTCCACACTGGATAGACGATTGAAAGCGCGCCCCGAAAAACCATCGAGTCGACTCGGGTCGAACAAGGCAGCCACCTCGAATGGGTGCAGCACATGCTCAAAGAAAGATGCATCAGCAATACGCCCGTTCTTAAATCCATGGTCGCGCGCACGACCACCCCAGCGCACCCCTGACACCCCCTGGGTATCATTCCCAAAATCTTTGTAGGTAATCTGCTTCGTCAATTGATCACGCACCACCCGCGTCTCAGAGACTACTCCGTTCACATAGAGCCGCATGCCACTCGCTTGACTCGATCCATCGTAGCTCAACGCTACATGCGTCCACTCCTGCTCAGCAATCGCTTGATTCGTCTCGATACTCATCGCATTACCTGGCCAAAAATGAATCATTGAAAAGCGCAGCTTGCCATCCAGCGCAGCCAACTCCCAACCCCGACTCGCGGCGTCGGTCCAGTGATCCGATAAATGGCAAAGGATCACGCGCTCCTTGTGAGCCTCTGCTCGCATCCAAAACGAGATTGAAAACGGATCATGCCGAGTCACGGCTCCCAACTCGGTTTGGGCAATACTATCTCCGTCGAAGAATCGGCCTCGTCCATCCTCACTCGACCCAGCCTCACGTAAGTTAAACGCAACAGCCGAGTCTAAACCCATATGCGGCTCCTCAGTGGTGCGATACCAAGCCTTCAATGTTTCCGCACCGATCTCTTGCTTTGCTTTCAATAAGGTCCGCAACAGAATCGCGGTCTTACTGGATAACTCTGATAGTTGCTGCTCCGTGTCTGGCGAGGGTAAAGCCAAGGCAGGCGTCGGCACCGCAGTCCCAAAATGAGACGCCACACCTAGCTCATCAATGTCATCGAAAAATGCAAAGAACTGAAAATATTCCTTCTGACTGATCGGGTCGTATTTATGATCATGGCAACGTGCACACTCCAAGGTCAGCCCCAGAAATGCAGTGCCAAACGTATTCACACGGTCCGCGACCGACTCGACACGATACTCCTCCAAGACTGTCCCACCCTCGGTTTTGTATTGGTGCAAACGATTGAAGGCTGTCGCAAGACGCTGTTCGCGAGTCGCATCGGGTAAGAGGTCTCCTGCCAGCTGATACGTGACAAAATCATCGTAGGGTAGATTGTGATTAAACGCATCAATCACCCATTCCTTCCACGCCCAAACCACACGATTCTTGTCCGTCTGAAAACCATTACTGTCGGCATATCGAGCCAAATCGAGCCAATGCACCGCCATGCGCTCTCCATACTCCGACTGGCTCAACAATTCATCGACGACCCGTTCATACGCGCCCGCTGAAGTATCCTTCAGAAAAGACTGCACTGCTTCCGGAGTCGGCGGCAGGCCAATCAAATCAAAATACACACGACGTAGCAGTGTCGTGCGTTCGGCCTCCGCTTGAGGCCGAACGCCTGCACGACTCAGTTCATGAAACACCACCGTATCAATCGGATTCTCCATGCCGCTCGCACCCCCCAGCGCTTCACTTTGCGCAACCGGAATCAACGACCAATGCGGCTCATACTCAGCCCCTTGCTCGATCCATTCTACCAACAAACCCTTCTGCGCCTCCGTCAACGATCGATGGCTCTGCGCAGGTGGCATCAACTCATCCACTTGCGTGCTGTAGATACGCTGCACCAACTCACTCGCTTCCGAAACATTTGGCACGATCGCTTTCTTACGAACCGCCACCTCACGCACATCCAACCGCAGCTCCGCCTCACGACGTCCCGCATCCGGACCATGACAAAAGAAACAATTCTCCGACAATATCGGCAAAACATCGCGATTGAATTTCAAGCCCTCCGCCGAAAATGCAGCGGAAGTAGCAGTCAGCATCACCATTGCAGCACTCGCGAAAGTTCGAAACTGATGACCGCAGTGAAACATAAAGGTGACAATAATAGATTGTTCTAATGGATGTAAGTAAGCTAACTACAATCACGCATAAAAATCCAATAGGATAACGCAATTTCAGTATCGATTCACACTATGTCCTAAAATAAGCTCCGTGCTCAATTCATAAATGATGACAGAGGAAACACAAACGGTTCTCTTTTTGGGCCGCTTTCACACCGTTGCGCTACACCTTCCCATCGCGTTTATTCTACTACTCGCCTTGATGGAGCTACTCCCCAGTTTTCGCAAAGGCCAGAAACTTTACGATGCGACCCAGTTAGTCGCGCTACTCGCCGCCGGCAGCGCCACACTCGCCGCCTTCCTCGGTTGGTTGCTCTCTTCCAGTGGTGAATACTCGGAAGACCTCTTGCAACGTCATCAATGGCTCGGCGTGCTCCTCGCGCTGCTGACCATCGCTTGTTGGATACAAAAATGCCTGCAACGTTTCGATTCCAAGCCAAAGATCACCCGCATCTACCGCTACACACTCACCAGCTGCGTAGTCGTCATGATCCTCACCAGCCACGACGGCGGCTCACTCACACATGGCAAAGGCTACCTCACCTACTATTTAAAACAAAGCCCCAAGGTCAAAGACGCACACTCACAACCACTCTCCAGCACCAAACTCGTCCCACAACGCACTGCCTTCGAGCACCACATCAAACCGATTCTAGAAACTCATTGCTACAACTGTCACGGCCCCGAAAAATCTAAAGGCAAACTACGACTCGACAGCCCAGAGGCCTTAATCAAAGGCGGCGAATACGAGCCTGGTGTAGACTACGACGACCTACTCAACAGCGCACTACTCACACGACTTCTACTCCCCGAAGACGACGACGATGTGATGCCGCCCGAAGGTAAAAAACGCCTCCACACGACCGAGATCGAGGCCATCCGCTGGTGGCTCGAAGCCGGTGCCTCTTTTGAGCTGCCAGCTTCTGCCTATCATGGCAATATCCAACACGCAGCAGCTATTCCTCAAACAGAGACAACAGTCCAAACAGCAACCAACGAAAACTTACTCTCCGAAGCAGCCCTCACACAGGCACTGCAAGCACTCGAGGCCGAAGGTTTTGTCGCCAAGCGAGTCTCCAAGGAAACCCTCGACGTGCGTATCGAAGTCAGCCTCGCCCGTGAGACACTCAACGCCGCACACATCCAACAAATCGGCCGGCTCAAAGACCATGTAGTCGATTTAGACCTCAGTCGCACCCCACTCAACGAGAGACTACTCGCGCCCCTAGGTGCGCTCACCCAACTCAAACGCCTCAATCTATCGAGTTGTTCAATCGACGAAACCATCACCCCATTGCTCTACCAGTTTAAAGAATTAGAGTATCTCAACCTCTACAACAACCCCGCAATATCAGACACCGCCCTCGGGTTCATCGCCACACTCCCAAAGCTCAAAACCCTTTACCTCTGGCAAACCACAGTCACCCCACAAGCCGATGCAATCATTTCAAAAATCAACCCCGATCTGAACCTTGAACGTGCACCCAACTTCCTAAAAACACCCACTACGGAAAGCAGGAAGGAATCGAATTAGGGATTCGTTCATTATCAAACGTCCAACGTCCAATCATAAAGTCCAGACACGTAGGTGAGGCATTCCAGTCTGACGTTCCCAAGGCAGCCTCAACCCTAACGTGTCCAGACTTCCACGAGCTATCTGTAGCCGAAATCGTAAGATTTTGGACCCGCTACCGCTCGGCTTTGCTCAGTTCAACCCGAACGATGCAAACGGACTTCCTGAGCAATAGGATTCAATTTGTAAGTTTCTCTATATAAGGCACATTCCTAATACATCGCATTCGAAATGTGCGCACCAAGAGGGTGCGCAAAAATTCCTTAGGCGACCAAGGCACATGGCTGCCTGTCAGGCCAGCAGTCATCCCGCTGAGCGGAACTCCATCGGCCTTGTTCGTTGAAACCGCCCAAAGGGCACCCGTTTCGCCTTTCCCTTCGGGCACACCTCAAGAGGTGCACCATCTTCGCTCTGCCGAGCTTCGTCAGTTGCCGAGCACTTTGCTCATCGTATTCCATAATCCGGGTTCAAAGCGCTACCACGCCCACCCCAACAATTTGACCGAACAATTATAAAAAAACGCTAGAGCAACAAATGGGACGACCCAAGCAAGCGAGCGAGTCAATGCGAGTTCAGTCGCTGGATTATCCGAGGACCACTTGCACGGTTGACCCTTTAGGCTCGCATCCGATGATCTCCACGTTCACAGAGAATAATTGACGTTTTGACGTCTTAACATTTTAATGACGCTATGAAAAGATCAACAGTCTATTTTGAAGAAGATTTACACAAAGCGCTAAAAATGAAATCTGCAGAGATTTCGTCACCAATTTCAGACTTGGTGAATGATGCCGTTCGATCGGCCCTCCTACAAGATGCAGATGATTTGGAAGCTTTTAAAGAAAGAGAGAATGAACCTGTCCTTGATTTTGAAACGTTCGTAGCCTCCTTGAAGAAAAATGGAAAGCTATAGGATCGTCATCAAAAAGTCTGCTGCGAAGGAAATCGAAAAAATCGAAAAAAAGGATCGAATCCGAATCGTAGAAAAGATCCGAAGCCTTGCCAGTGATCCACACCCTGCCGGAAGTCAGAAACTCTCAGGCCAAGAGAAATACAGAAT
>Ga0209533_1004594_pt1 | contig 11910 bp, 6 predicted proteins | sample COG_04_FD_184748 | JGI IMG/M metagenome (GOLD analysis project Ga0209533, IMG submission 184748) | Pelagic Microbial community sample from North Sea - COGITO 998_met_04 (SPAdes) (version 2) | ecosystem: Environmental > Aquatic > Marine > Neritic zone/Coastal water | place: Helgoland, sampling... | reverse complement strand
ATGTGATGATTAACTATTTAAATAGGGTAATGTGATGTTTGTGTAATTTCGGCTTGTTTGAAAGCAACCTTAAAGGATCGCTCCTGGCTGATAATCAGCGGCGCCCGGAAAGTTGGACGCATCCTCACGAACTGCAGCACAGAAGTTATCGACTTGAGTCTGCGCCAAGCCTGTCATGGCTTGGGCACGGCTCATCATCTCAGAAAGCTGATCTAAAGAAAGGCCCAAACGTGCGTCGGCGGCGAGGCGTTCGACCAAATCATTGCGCGTAATGGTTCCAGAGCGAAGATCGCGGACGGTTTGAACTGCGTGTTCCTTGATCGCTTCGTGAGCCTCTTCGCGGCCTGCTCCTGCCTTGACGGCTTCCATGAGCACTGTAGTCGTGGCGAGAAATGGGCCGTAGCGTTGATTTTCTTGGTCAATCACCGCTGGGTAAACTTCCATCTGATTCAGAATTGTGAGGAAGGTATCAATCAACCCATCGATTGCAAAGAAACTGTCTGGTAAGAATACACGGCGAACTACGGAGCAGGATACGTCACCTTCATTCCACTGGTCGCCTGAAAGTTCACCAGCCATGGTAAGGTGCCCCTTAAGAATCGCGGCGAAACCATTGAGGCGCTCACAGCTGCGGCTATTCATTTTATGCGGCATCGCGGAAGAGCCGACTTGGCCTTTTGCAAAGCCTTCACTAGCAAGCTCGTGCCCAGCCATGATGCGGAGAGTCTTTGCGAAACTGGACGGGCCTGATGCAAGTCGAACAAACACAGAAACCACTTCAAAATCGAGGCCTCGTGGATAGACTTGGCCTACCGTAGCGAGTGACGCACCGACTCCCAGGTGATCGAGAATACGATCTTCCAACTCAGCAACCTTGCGCTCATCACCGCTAAACAGAGTTAGCAAATCCATCTGCGTGCCGACTGGCCCCTTGAGTCCACGCACTGGATAATTATCGATAATACGATCGAGTTCACGAACCGCGATCAATAGATCTTCACCAAACATGGCGAGTCGCTTACCAAAAGTGGTCGGCTGTGCCGGCACGTTATGAGTGCGAGCAGTGATGACGAGCGACTTCCACTGCTCTGCGCGCTCTGCGAGTTTAAGCAATGCGGCGATCGCCTTGGTGCGCACGATCTCAAGTGCTTGAATAATCTGCAATTGCTCGACGTTCTCAGTCAAGTCGCGACTGGTCAGCCCCTTATGAATATGTTCATGACCGGCGAGGTCGCAAAATTCTTCGATCCGCGCTTTCACATCGTGGCGAGTGATCGCCTCACGTTCGTTGATGGAATCGAGGTGAATCTCACCCTTCACTTTTTCGTAGGCGTCGATTGCTTCTTGTGGCACGTCAAGACCCAGGTCTTTTTGTGCGCGTAAAACTGCGATCCAATAATCACGCTCGAGTGCGATACGGCCTTCCGCGCTCCAAACTTGGCGCATCTGCTGAGATGCGTAACGAGCGGCTAATACATTTGGGATGTTCTCCATAATATCTGAAATTTGGGAAAACGGAGAAAAATACAGCTATGCCGCCTCCGCGCCACAAAAAAACGGGAAAAAGTGCACGCGGTCCACCAACAGGCCCCACACAATGTTCGTATCGTATAAATCAGTTACCCACTTCCAAGGGAATGTAGCGAGGCTTATGCCCTCAACTGCACTTACTTAACAGGAGCGAGCACCAATCGAAAACCAATTGAGCTGCTAGGAGTGTCGGAGCGCACCTCTTTTCGAATGGCCGAACGCACTGCGGTCGCGTAATCTTCCCAACTGCCACCACGAACTGCAATGCGAGTGCCATTTGCTCGTGGCGCAGGATCTGTCAAACTACCTCCAGGAAGTCGCGCGCTATAAAAATCTAAGGTCCATTCAGCGACATTGCCATTCACATCGTAGAGCCCGAGAGTGTTGGCTTGGTAAGAGCCCACCGGAACCGTGCCATAATGCGTAGACGCCTTAGCAGCTCCACTCCAAGACTTTGGATAAACACCCCGGAAATTCCCAAAGCTTGGATCTGCCTCTTCACCAAAACAAAATGGAGTGGTCGTCTTCGCTCGTGCGGCATACTCCCACTCCGCTTCAGTCGGCAAGCGGTAGACATAGCCGTCAGGGAGCCTCCCTGCAACTTTCTCAAAATGGCTTAACAACTGGCAAAACTGCTTCGCCTGCGCCCACGAAACATTCTCGACGGGCTTTTGTAGACCTTCAAACTCTGATGGATTACGATCCATTATTTCAAGGAATTTTTCCTGAGTCACTTCATGAGTGGCCATCCAGAAACCTTGGCTAAATCGCACTTGTGTCTGAGGCCCCTCATTTGGGAGCCGGCCTGATTCCACGGGAGGGCTACCCATATTAAACTGCCCGGGCTCGACCCATACAAACGTATGCCCCAAATAAGGCACTGCCCACGGCTGTCCAACTTGTGGCCCTGGAATCGCGACTGGCTCGACCTTCCAAACAAAGCGCTCATTCGGTTTAAGGGTTATCTCACGCGTCATCGTCAAGTGATTCTTAATGCGCAGTTGTAGATGTAGCTGCTTACCCGCAGCTACATTTACTTGTCCGTCCACGACAGTCACCGCATTGTCATCAACGAACAGCGAGGCACTTATGGCCTCTGGCAATTCCAATTCGAGAACACCCGGTCGCGGCGACAAGACCGCACGCACTTCGACCGCATCACGATCGGATACATTTATTGTGCGTGTGGATGAACTATAGAGTGGATGTAATAAGCGCACCTGTCGTGGGCCTTCTTTGATTTCTTTAAAAATACCATCACCGTAAGGCATGACCTCGCTGTCTATTTGCACAGTTAGCTCAGACATCAGCGCTTCCACTTCCTCGTCTGGCACGCCAATGAATAAAACCTCGAACGATAGCTCTCCTGCGCGCGGAACCAATTGACCCAAGTCTAAATTTAAGCCTTGCCCAGCGTTTACTTCTATCTGACGGCCGACTGAACGATATCCATCAAGGTGCGCGACTACCATCTGATTCGCACCTAGTGTTGCGGCATCTATCCTCAAAGGAGTCACACCCACGGGTTGATCATCAATCAAAATACGGGCGCCTTCTGGCTGAGTGACTATTGTAAGCGTTGCAGCTAAGGGAACTAAATCCACTGCTAGCTCAGTCAGTTTACCAAAAGCGACCGCTTGATCATCTAAAGTGAGCGTTTCGTAGCCCTCCTTCTTAATGAGCATTGTATACGTTCCAGCAAAAATACCTTTTTGCAGGAAAAAGACGCCTTCATGATTCGTCTCACCAGAAGCAATCTCAACACCGCGCTCATCCAAGACGGAAATCGATGCCTGCGGGACCGAAACAATCTTCAAGTCTGACCATGCAGGCTCCAGCTCGACATCCAAGGCCACTTTATTTTCCCGTAAATCAATAGAAAGTCGCTTCTCACTGTGATGTGGAGCCGTGACCAACAACGCATATTCACTGGGCTGCACAATCAGACGAATCAGCCCATCCTTAGCCAAAAACTTCTCATTATATCCTACGAACTGTAGTTTCGCCACAGGCGGACGGATAGAAAGCACTACATTCGCTTCCTCATCCGCAGTCGCCTTTTTTGCAATATCACGCTGATACGCTTCCGTTTCAATCAAAGTGTCTTTGTAATAAAACACGGTCAATGAAGTCAGCACCAATCCCACGATCCCAATAAAGCATAGTCGATATACTCTGGAAATGCCCTTACTGCGACTGATGATGCCCACCGGCTTTAGCATTCGGTCAATCTGGCGCTGCACTAAACCGACAGTTCCCTCGTCCTCTCGAACTTCAGTAGCCTGCAAAGCCAGCAATGCAATTTTACATGACTGATAACGCGTCTCCGAATCCCTAACCAAGCAGTGGCTGAAAAACTCATCCCAAGCAACTGGAAGCTCCTGGACAATGGTGCTGGCCTCAACAAATTTAGACAAACTCGCCTTGCGCGCAGTGATCAACCAATAGCCAATCATTCCGACGGCATAAAGGTCCACTCGCGAGTCCTCGCTCTGCCCTGCCTTGTATTCAGGGCTCATGACATCAAACGAATTTAAACGACCCACCGTCTTTTCAGAAGAAAGTGGCGAAACGGATGCTGAAACAATCGATTCAAACAAGTCCACACCTAAGGTCAGCTTAATCCCCACTCCTAATACTTGTATCGCACCATTTTCTTGAACATACACGAGTTCGGAATCTAAATCACGGTGATCCAAGCCCCGAGAATGTGCGTAACCCAATACCCCGAGTAATTGAGCAATAACCTCAGTGGCCTGTTCGGGAGCGAGCCCACAGTGACCAGGCTGGCCATTCCCAGCAAAGTAGGCACCCAAGGACTGACCCCGAATCGGATCTAAAAAAATGCAGTGGCGCTCATTGATGATACCACAATCTTTAATCTTTGGTATCCCCTCGTGGCTAAAACCTCCAAGCGTCTTTTGCAAATTTTGCAAACGCTTTAGAAAACGGCCGTCTTCCATCGTGCGCACGTGAAAGATGCCAACAGTCACATCGTGCAAATCACGCACATGCTGCATGTGATAATAATTGGCGATTAAGCCCGCACTCAGACACTTTACCACGCGGAAATTACCAAAGCTTTCCCCGGTCTCTAATATGCGAGTCTTTATTTTCCCACTCGCAGATTTAGAATTTGGCAATTCAGACTGAGGTTGTTCGGAATCCATCAAAAATACTATCTACTCTCTAAAAAAGTGCACCACCGTTTCAACAATTCGGTCTACCGACGCGAGCTTACCCTCACCCTCATACCCACACGCGAGCATACCGCGATCTGGTTCGATAAAGTGATAGCCTCGATCGCGTAAAGTTGCGATATTTGCTTGCGTAGCTGGATGTGCGAGCATCTTGCCATTCATTGCTGGTGCAATCATCACGGGGGCAGTTGTTGCCAAGTGAATAGATGTCAACAGGTCCGGAGCCAGACCATTCGCAAACTGGGCAATGCAATGAGCGGTTGCTGGTGCGACCAGAAGCAAGTCAGCTCGATCTGCCAACTCAATATGCCCAGGCTGCCAACCTTGCCCTTCACTCCAAATATCTGACACCACTGGTTGACGAGACAGAGTCTGTAAAGTGAGTGGCTGTATAAAGCTACAGGCCCCGGCAGTCATCACTGGACACACTTTTGCGCCCGCTTCAGTTAAGCGACTCGTAATATCTGCAGCCTTGAAGGCCGCGATTGATCCAGTGACGCCCAAGAGAATGGTGCGTCCTTCCAAAACTGTGTTTACTTCTGACACTGAATTCAAAATGAGGGGTTTTACCCAGACAAACAAGACTCAAGTCACATCGTGATCAACTGAATTGGTTGCCGCCCCCGTGCTCATTCTATCAGACGCTTGACAGCACGTGCGGGCAATGCATTGCTGCAAACAGATGCAAACGACTTTTGGCAATCGACACGTCCTACTCGGATACTTCACAGAGCTTCTCCCCTTGAGGGATTTGAAGTAACTCGACCGCGGGCAAATGGCTCGCCCTGCTACGAAATGAGCAATTGCTCCTTCCACCGCCCAATAGCAAACTTTCGCTTTGGCATTTAGGCAAAAATCGCACAAAGATACCGAACCGATTGAAACACGATGACCATGCAAACAAGCAACATCACCAAATACACTCCCTTTAAAACCATCGACCTGCCCGACCGCACCTGGCCGAGCAATGTCATTGACCGCGCTCCCATTTGGGCGAGCGTGGACTTGCGCGATGGTAATCAAGCACTCGCGATCCCAATGAACGTCGATGAGAAACTCGAAATGTTCGAACTCCTCGTTGATATTGGCTTCAAGGAAATCGAGGTTGGTTTTCCCTCGGCTAGTGACACAGAATTCAACTTCATTCGCCGCTTGGTCGACGAAAAACGCATTCCTGAAGACGTCACCTTGCAGGTATTGGTCCAAGCCCGAGAGCATTTAATTCGTCGCACCTTCGAAAGCTTGGAAGGCGTATCTAAGGCCATTGTGCACCTATATAACTCCACCTCGCCACTGCAACGTCGTGTCACATTCAATAAGACCAAGGAAGAGATCAAAGCGATCGCGGTCGAAGGCACACGCTTGGTAAAAAGCTTAGTTTCTACGATACCGGATACACAGGTGCGCCTTGAATATTCACCCGAGAGTTTCTCAGATACCGAAGTCGATTATGCGCTCGAAGTTTGCGAGGCGGTCATGGCCGAATGGAGCCCCACCGAAGATGCTAAAATCATCTTGAACTTACCTGCGACCGTTGAAGTTGCGACCCCGAATGTGCATGCCGATCAAATCGAATGGTTTTGCCGCAATTTGAAAGACCGCAACAAGGCGATCATCAGCTTGCACACGCACAATGACCGCGGAACTGGCATTGCAGCCACTGAGCTTGGCTTAATGGCAGGGGCCGACCGAGTCGAAGGCACGCTCTTCGGCAACGGCGAACGCACGGGCAATCTCGACATCGTTACGGTCGCGCTCAACCAATATACTCAAGGCGTCGACCCGCAGCTCAACTTCAGTAACTTATCTCATATTCGTTCAGTCTTTGAGCGAGTGACTCGCATGACTGTGCATGAACGCCATCCCTATGCTGGCGACTTGGTCTTTACGGCATTTTCAGGCTCGCACCAAGATGCGATCAAAAAAGGCATGGATCTGCGTGCCAAAGACACCACCGACACCACTCGATGGGAAGTCCCCTACTTATTAATCGACCCTGAGGATATTGGCCGTGACTACGAGGCAATCATCCGCATCAATAGCCAAAGCGGTAAAGGCGGGGTCGCCTACATTTTAGATCGCGACTATGGACTCGACTTGCCAAAGGCAATGCACCCAGAAGTTGGCACCGTCGTAAACAATGCTGCCGACAAGGGCAGCCGAGAACTCTCACCCGCAGAGGTCCATGATGTGTTTCAACGGGAATACGTTAACGTTGGCGAGCCCCTCGAAATCGTTTCTATTAATAGAGAAGACTTTTCTAAAACAGGGGAAGTCAAAGTCGAGGCTGCGATACGCTATAAGGGCCAAGATGCCAATGTCTGTGGAATCGGCAACGGCCCAATAAGCGCGTTCGTCGATGCGCTTGAGCAAAAGGGCTGGAAAAACTTCACGCTGGTCGACTATCGCCAACATTCCATCGGTGGTGGCTCCAAAACGAAAGCAGCCGCTTATATACAAATCAAACAGGAAGACGGCATACCCGCCTTTGGCTGCGGCATTGACGGCAGTATCGAGCTCGCAGGCTTGAAAGCACTGGTGAGCGCAATCAACCGCGGACACCTAGCTTTGACAGAATAAGCCGCGAAAGCACTTTGGGGCGAATCGGTGCGTTGACTACGTCCTGTAGCCCAGAAAGCCTGCAACGCTCTATAGAGACCGCTCGACCTTCGGAAGCATAACCAATTATCGAAGCGGTTTTTTTGATTCCAATGTTACTGCTCAGTCCACGACTTAGAGTGAGGGCGCGCTCCTCATCTCCCAGCCAGATAAAAATCATACCGTAGTGGCGTCGAATGAACGCCCTAGAGTTTAAATTGTAATCGATAGACTGATGTGGTGCGTAGCCCAGCTCGCGGCATGAATGGATCAAATGCTTCGTCTCCTCTTTCGGGCCAACAATCAAAATATCACATGGATACTCAAATGCGATACGCTCCACTTTATAGAATGGACTGTGCGTCACTCCTGCATAAGTCGGGTCCTCAGCAGCGAATTGAGTTCGAATGACAAAGCTGAATTGCGAGCCCCTACCTTCGCAACTGTCCACCCAAATATTACCTCCCATTGCGTCAACTAATCGCTTACAAATAGCAAGACCCAGCCCAGTGCCACCATATTTGCGAGTCGTAGAAGCATCCGCTTGAGTGAACGCTTGAAATAATACATGCTGGCGAGTCTCGGGGATACCGACTCCAGTATCCGTCACATTCACCCGCAGATACGAAAAAGCCCCATCCAAAAATCCAACTTTCCGTGCGGGATCGGGTCGGTTCTGCGGCGAAAGTTCTTCGCGAGCAACCTCAGCAACTGAGATTTCAACATGACCCGAATCGGTAAATTTTAGGGCGTTCGATAAAAGATTATGCACGATCTGCTTTAAGCGCTCCATATCTCCGACAGCAAATTCTGGAAGTGACGGATCAAAACTTAGCGAAAGAATTAGATCTTTCTCCGCTGCGCGCATCTTAAACAATTTCACACACTCTTCAAAACATAAGCGAAGCGGAAACTCTTGAACCTCTAATTCCAACCGCCCGGACTCTATTTTCGAAAAATCTAGAACATCATTCACTAACATTAATAAACTGTTGCCACTATTATGAATCGTTTGCGCTAAATCCAATTGATCCTCTAGCAATTCCGACTCAGCCAAGAAGCTCGACAACCCGATAATGGCATTTAGCGGTGTGCGAATCTCATGTGAAATCGTGGCAATGAATTGCCCCTTCGCCTCACTCGCCATTTCAGCGCGCTCCTTCGCATGCTCCAAATCAATTTCATATTGCTTACGCGCAGTGATATCCTGCATCGTTCCCATAATGCGCTTAAGCGAACCATCCTGCCGACGCTCAACTGCTCCTACATAGTCTTGCACCCAAATATACTCCCCATCCCCTTTTTGCATTCGGTAATCAATTCGCACAGAATCGGCATGCTGTTGGAAATACTCACGATACACCTCGTGCACGCGCTCAGTATCCTCTGGATGAATTCGGCCCTTCCATAAATCGAGAGGGTTTCTCGTATCATCGACATCCAAGTCCAACAATTTGAGCCAATTTTCATCAAAATGAATCTCACCGGTCTCTAAATTTTGATCCCAAAACCCCATCTCCGCATTATTCAGTGCCATACGGAGACTGTTCTCACTCATTCGAATCTTATCTTGGTAGATACGCGAAGCCGTTTCATCGACAAGCAATGATAGGGTTCCAAAGTCATTCAACTGATCGATAAAAATGCGCAGTGTTAACAAATTACAACTAATGCGCCGTCCTTTTGAATCGATTAAATTCACTGCCTTATAACGCGTAGACTCGTCTTCCGCCTCTAGCATCTCAAAGGCCTCGCGCTCGCACAAAATATCGAATTCTACTGGAGACCCGCCTGAGTTCGTATCTAAAAGTTCATGTTTCGTCTTGGGCGAGAAACTCGCCCAACGATCATTTAAATAAACGGTTTCGCCAGACCTCGCACGCACCCAAATGCCCACGGGCAAAGAATCAAAGATCTTGCGCAACATATTCTGGCGGTGGTTCGAAATCGACACCGACTGCAAATGATAGCCCGTTACTACAGCCACAACACCGGTCAAAACGCTAAATAAAAGAATCAAGCCGAACGTGAACCAGAAAGGATTTTGAATAACACCCGTGCCGTAGGCTCCAAGCTCGAAAACAGCAAACACCGAAGACATGCTCACCGTGATCAAACTAGTCAAAATAACTCCTCTGATCCGAAATCGTAGCGCGCCTAAGACAGCGAAACTCAAGGCTAAAGGAAGCAGGAGAAAAACCGCGCCTTGTGCCGCCCCCAACCAAGTCAGCGACAGTGCCAGCGACACAGTGAACAGCAAATAAACAAACAACGCTTCAACACAGTGGTAGAAGCTGTAAAAACCAGCTTCATCCCCAGGACTTTGTTGCTTGAAAATATTCATACTACATGAGGAATCAAATACCTCACCCTAGTATGAGATTAAAAATACTAAGCACTCGCAAGCGAATAGGCACCACACCACGAAGAATACCTCATTTATGAGCAATTCAGCGAGGACACAACAAAACCTTACCCAATCGAGGCTTCAGATCATGCTTCATCGCGGCCTCAAACTCCTCAAATAAATAGACCTGCTCAATCGGCAGGCACAAGACACCTGAAGTCATCATTTTATAGACCTCAGCCATCACCCCAGAGACTCCATTCGAACCATGCGTTCGAGACCAACGATCCCACCAAAAGCCTACGAGTCGAACATCCTTAAATATCAAATACCTAGTAGGGAAACGCACTGGGTCGCCAACCATTCCACCAAAAGTCACCTGCGTCCCACCCTCAGCCAATACTTTGATCTGATCGATTGCACTGGCTCCACCGATTGAATTCAACGCCAAACAAATGGGCTCACCGTCAGTTAACTGATCTCTCTGCGCGCCCCAATCACTTCCCTCAAGCACTACATGATCGGCGCCCAAAGCTTTTAGAGGAGGGATCAACGATTCACGCCGAACTTGACTGATGGTCTTTAGCCCCATCGCTTTCGCCATCTGTATTACAGAAATCCCCACTGCTGAATTACCTGCATTCTGCACCAACCAGCTGCCTGGCTCCAAATCAATGACTTTCTTCAACAAACAATATGCGGTGGGAGGATTGATAAATGACATTGCTGCTTGCTCGTCTAGCACCCCATCCGGAACCACCAACAAATCCTCAGCACGCGCGCATGCAAATTCACACCAGGCACCATCTTCACCCGGGAACCGCACCTTCGTGCCTATAGCCACACCTTCGACTCCTTTACCCAAAGTATCCACAACTCCCACAGCCTCTCGTCCAGCAATTGCAGGCAACTCTCTCAGCTTGCCATAACTGCCTCCAATCATTCCTCGATCGGAAGGATTGATAGATGCCACCAAAAGCCGCACCCGCACCTCGCCAGTCCTTGGTTTTGGCACGAGAATCGACTCCAAGGTTAACACCTCCTCAGGTTTGCCAAATTCATGATGACGAATCGCTTTCTGTAAATCCATGGAACGATCCATGCCCAATCAGCGATAGACCCGCAAAGTAATTTTACAGGAAAGCAAAATACGTGTTCGACCTAATCGGTGCAGACTTTCAATTTCTCAACTTCTTCTTACCTGTAGACTTTTTATCATGCACCCTTTTTTACAAAACGACTTTCAAATCCGCTGGTCCACACTCACTCCAGACCACATCGAAACGGACATCGAAAAAGCACTCACCGAGGCCCAAGCTAAAGTCGACAGCGTCGCCGCGCTCGCCAAGTCAGGCACTTCACTGAATTACGACAATACCATCGTCGCACTCGATGACGGCCTCGAAACACTCAATCGAGCATGGGGTCTGGTCAGCCACCTAGACTCGGTCTGCAACAGCCCTGAACTACGCAAAGCGCACAATGCGATGCTGCCAAAAGTCTCGGCGTTCTACTCAAGCATCCCACTCAATGAAGGCCTCTGGCAAACACTCAGTGCCTTCGCCGAACGTGCACCCACACTATCCCCCACAAAAACTCGATATATCCATGAAACACTCGCGGACTTTCGAGAAGAAGGTGCGGACCTACCACCTGCGAAAAAGAAACGTGCTAGCGAGCTACAAAGCCGCCTAGCCGAAAGCACTCAGAAATATTCCGAGAACTGCCTCGATGCCATCAATGCTTGGGAAAAGATCATTACCGATGTGACTGAATTAAAAGGCTTACCACAGTCCGCACTCGATGCTGCCAAACAAAATGCACAGCAAAAAGGCCACGAGAATGCGTGGCGCTTCACACTACAAGCACCTTCGTTTATCCCAGTGCTCACCTACGCTGAAAACAACGCATTGCGCAAAGAACTCTGGCAAGCATATGCAGCCATCGGCCGTAACGAGCCACATGACAATCGTGAGCTTGTCCGCGAAATCTTAGACCTACGCCACGAGTTTGCACAACTCGTAGGTCAAGCAAACTTTGCCGACCATGTGACCGAGCGCCGCATGGCTGCATCGGGCATGGCTGCTCTTAAATTTGGCGAAGCGATCTTTGACAAAGTAAAGACGTCGTTTGACCAAGAAGCTCAAGCACTTCGTGACTACAAAGCAAAAGTGACCGGTCACAAAACAGAGCCTTTAGAACCATGGGAAGCCAGCTACTGGGCTGAGCACCAAC
>Ga0209533_1004589_pt1 | contig 11915 bp, 18 predicted proteins | sample COG_04_FD_184748 | JGI IMG/M metagenome (GOLD analysis project Ga0209533, IMG submission 184748) | Pelagic Microbial community sample from North Sea - COGITO 998_met_04 (SPAdes) (version 2) | ecosystem: Environmental > Aquatic > Marine > Neritic zone/Coastal water | place: Helgoland, sampling... | reverse complement strand
ACTACCTGGTATACTTAATGCACCTTCAGTGTGAATAATTCTAGTTCTATAATTTCCGTGTTTGTTTAAATTTGTAAATTCCCAGAGTGCCATAACCTTAATTTTATACCTAAATATACAAAATCTATTTACGGTAGCCAAATTTTTCATTATAGAATCCACATTGGAAATCGCCTATAGGGTGGGAAGAATAAACACAAGCATATAATGCTCTTATTTTATTTGATTTATTAAGTGTAGAAGAATGCAATGTATTACCATCTATTACAACAATATCCCCAGCTTTTGCGGGTATTATAGTGTATTGTTGAGTTTCATTATTATAACAACTTAATGGACCAGTTTCAACTGGCATATTTGTTAGTATTTGACAACAATTTATTGTTTTAAATTCACCTTTTAAAGCCCCTTTAGGATTTGGTCCGTATTGATTATCAAAATGAGGTGAAAATGAAAAGTTTTCATTAGGTAGTTTAACTACTACTTGGTCATTAAATAAATAAGGTTCCTCGATTTGTAGATAGGTTTTAGCTATCTCTAACATATCAGGATCAGTATAAGATTGCCATAATAAGTTATTTAAGGTTGAAGCCATTTCTAACCCCTTCCAAAAAGTACCTGATCCATTTGCTCTAGGTTGACCTTCGAACTGTTGGTAATGTTTTTTTAATTCTATAGAATGATAACGAGTGTGGGCTAATAACTCAGGTTTAATAACATTTTTTAAATGAATATAACCTTGTTTATTAAATTTATCTACCTTGTCCTCGATATGCTTTAACATAGTTTTTGCTTCCTTTTATTTTGGAGGTTTTACTTTTAGCATGAACTCCTTTTCTTTTAGTTCCACCTTTTGGTGAATAATTATTTACTGTGATTTTAGCCATTTTATTTTTTAATATAAATATAATGTATACCCAGAAAAACGCTGCATGTATGTAGTTATTTTTACACCATTACCATCTTTTTTTGCTTTACCTGTTCTAAACCACTTCCTAACACTTCCAGCCCCACCTAGATGAGCAGCAGCCAATAAACCTGATTCAGTTATTAATATACCATTAACCACTTGTCCATCAAACTTATCTATATACTTCTGTAATCTTTTTTTATTATAAATTAATAATTTTTGCATTGCTTGTTCTTGCAATTCTGGGTTGCTTAAAAATTCTTCTTTGCTTACTTTTATTTTTATAGTTTTAAGTGTGGATTTACCAAATTGGTATTTACCCATATACCCAAACCTGTTTACAATATCATATCTATTACCCGATTCTTGATGGCCTAGAGCAGTTAAAAAGGCCGTATGGCCTTTTATTTCAACTTTTTTAGGTTTAATTTTTACATCTATTTTTTCTATAGGGGTACTTAATACAGTAATAGGTAATGCTTTAGGTTTATGACTATAATTAGTAAAGGCCATTAATATTGAAATACAAAAAATAAAAAATATAATAAATAATAAATCTTTCATAATTAAGATTTTAATTTTAAATAATCTAATGCTTTAACAATTTTAGCACAACGCCCGTAATCTTCAAAATCTTCCATAGATTGGAGGTTTTGTTCTAAAGTTTCGATCATATCTACTCTATCGATCATAATATCATAAAGTGTGTCTGTATCTTTAGTTAGAATTGATACTACTGGGATTGTTTTTCTTTTTGTTTTTAAATTAGCTAAAGCGGTATCAACAATTAAATCATGTAATTTTTTTGTTTCACCCCCAAATATTTCCTCTAATTCTTCTGTTGTGTCAAATTCCCAGTTGTGTTTAAATTTCATAATTTTATATTTTAGTTACTTTTAACTTTAATTAACCAACCCCATTTTATACCATTTGTCATTCTATTTTTAATAGTACCCCAATCACCTATTTTTTCACAGTATTTAAAGTCTCTTAATATTTGTTCTTCCCTTTGCCTACAACGATCCCATTCATCTGTTATTATAATTTGATATGTTATATTTTTGTGGGTGTAAGTAATCACATTAAAAGTTTTTAAGAAAGTCACCTTTCATTGTTTTAGATTTTAATTGATTTGATTTTTCATCATTTTTAAGGATTTTATCTGTAAGCTTTTCTAAATGTTTAGATTTTTGCTTATCATAGTCTGTAGTTATTTTATGATGTTTTTTATGTTTCATTAGATTCTGCTTATGTATTGATTAATATCATCTTCATCATCATCTAAACCTAATTCTTTTAAACGTTGTAAATGATAATCATCAACTTCGAATTCAATCCTCTCTGTAGTTCCAAAGTGTTCTGTTTGGGATTCAATTTGTTTTTCATCATTTTTATTAAAAATATCCCCAACTTGTAAAAAGTAATGATTATAACACAATAATTGAACATTATCTAATCCGTAATTATTACTATTTTTATCTTTAAAGTGTAAAAGTAAAGGCATTTTATAATCTAATACTCTACGTTCTTTAAATTTACATACAGAGCATTCTTCTAATAAATACCCTTGTTCTATTAAGGCATACTTAAGTTTATTAGGGTCAAAAGAAGATGCTGCTATCCTTCCTTCGATTATCTCTAACATATGGGGCATTTTTTTAGAACCCTTTAGAAATTTAGGTATACCAACCCCAGATTGGTTTTTATGGGATTCAAATATTCCATATAATTTAGCATATCTCTTGTAATGTTGGTAAGAAACATGCAAATATCTAGCAGCCGACATATTAGATAATGTCTTAGCTTGAGCTGCTACTATTTGTTCCTTACTAAGAGGTTTTGCTTTAGGCATTTATAGTTATTTTGAATCAATTACTCTAATAGGACCATAAAGAATTCTATCATCTTTATCCATATTTTGCATTTCTGATTTGTTTAACTTTTTTAATCCTTTTAAAGCCCTTTCATTATTTTGATAATTTTGGAATTGGTCTTCATCCATAATTAGGGTTTCTACCCAAGTATGGTCACCTTCCCCCATCATCACGGGAACCCCATGTTTGGCTTTAACTTTATTACCGGATTCTGAACATTTAACACAGAATGAGTAATTATATTCAGTTAATCGTAATTCAGGCATGTCTTCCCTACAAATATTGCAGGGTATCATTTTATATTCCATGTATTTATCTATTTATTAGGTGAATATACGAATAAGTATTGGGGGAAACAAGTTTTATACTACAGCTCTTCCTTTCATATTTTCCCAATCTCTATTTTCCCTAACCTCATTATTTTTACAATCAACAGCTGTTAGCATTCTTGGTTTTACATTTAAATCATGGGCTAAATCTATTAATGCTTTAACATCTTTAGGAAAACAGTGTCCCCCATAACCAAAATCTCCATCTGGTCCTGGAACCGTCCAATGAGATTTACCTAAACGTTCATCATAACAAGCATATTCGATTACTTTATCATAATCTACATCTAATCCATTACATATTTGATACATTTCATTTGCAAATGATACTTTAGTAGCTAGAAAACTATTAGTAACATATTTAACCATTTCAGCGTATGTTGAATCAGTTTTAACAATAGCCGCTTTTGGAAATACTTTGGAGTATATGGTTTTTAATTTAGTAGTTGATGTTCTAGGACCACCTAAAATAATTCGTGTTTGATTTTCAAAATCCGATACGGCATTTGCTTCAGTTAAAAATTCAGGATTAAATACAACATCAATTGATTTAAATTGTTTATTCCATTTTGCACACGTACCCGGAGGTATAGTTGATTTAATAACTACTGTTTTAGCAACCCCAAATTCAAATACACGTTTAATAGCTGCTTCAACTATATCTGTATGGCAACTACCATCTTGATTCATTGGTGTTGGTAAACAAATAAATACAACTTCATTATCTAAGGTTTCTTGTTCACTACTATTACAATGCATCCTACCTTTTATATCAAAGGTTTTAACATCATAATAATTTTTAAATTTTTGGTAAATAGCATTACCAACAAATCCTTGACCTATTATTCCTATTTTCATATTATTTATTTTTCCAAAATGAATAAATTCCTTTTTCTAATTCATACTTAGACCATACAAATCTATCTCTCATAGGTTGTTGTTTAGCCCATTCCCACATTTCAGTTAAACCTGCTTTTAATGATGTTTTATGTTCAAATCCTAATATATCAATTGATTTTTGATAAGTTGGTATTGAATGTTTTACTTCATGTCTTGCTTCTTTAAATATTACATTACCACTACCAATTACACTTTGTAATATTTGGCTAGCATGTAATATTGAATGTTCAGATATACCTCCTAAATTAATGATTTCTTTACTTGCTTCTGGTCTTATAGCAGCATTCCATAATGGTTCTAAAATATCATCAATATAACTAAAGGCTCTGGTTTGTTTACCATCACCAAATATGGTCATATCTTGGTTATTTAAGTGTTGGAACATCCAAATACCAAGTACATTTCTATATTTGTCCCAGATATTTTGTTTAATACCATAAACATTATGAGGTCTAATTATACAATAATCTAATCCATGTTGCTCACCAGCAATTTGAATATCCATTTCACAAGCATACTTTGCAACTCCATAAGGATCAATTGGTGATTGTTGTTGTGTTTCATCAAATATGCCCCCATTACCATGACCATATACTGCTAATGTTGACGTAAATATCAATCTTTTAACGTCGTTCTTTATACATTCATTGACTATGCGGGCCGTGACTTTTAAATTGTTATCATAGTTGTATGAACGTATAAAAGGTGATAATCCTTCGGCAGCATATGCTGCAAAATGAAAGACATAATCAAATTTATTTACTTCAAAACAATTTTCAATAGGATGGTTAACTAAATCCATTTGCCAAAAATCAACCTTAGGGTTAATATTTTCTTCAAACCCACCACTTAAATCATCAATACCTACAACTTTATATTCAGGTTTATTTTCAATAATCCAATCTGCTAATCTACTTCCTAATAGACCTGCTACTCCTGTTATTAATACTGTTTTTTTCATATTTTATTCCAAATTGATGTTTTTTTCCAATTATTTAAGGGTGATAACCAAGCTGTTTCCCCATGAGTTGAATAACCTGGGATTGGTGTCACTAATAATTCATTTTTTTCTCTTAGTTCTAAAAACATACTAAAATCATTAGGGTGAGTCGTATTAGTATGTTTACGTAAAATTTCTTCTGTACGTTTTAATGTTGAAACTTTAGCTGCAAATGTCATTGTTGTACTATTTGTTATCTTCCAATGTACGGAATCAGTTAAGTATACCCTAGTATTTTCAGCTCCTCCTTCACAATAGGGGTTACCCCCTTTATTAGGTGGTAAATATTTATCTGGGTGGTCATATAATGAAACAAATGATGCCCCCAATTCAAATGCTTCTTGAATTATTTTTTGGGATCCGGGTTTATGTAAGTAGTCATTTTCTAGAAAATAAATAATTTCATCATCATCATACATGAGAGCTTCATCCAATGCTATATTAAATGTTGCTGCACCATTACCCTTTTCAGTATATAAAATACAATCACGTGTTACATATTTTTGGATCATATTATTAGTATCTGCAGATACATTATCTGCTATAACACTCCAAATAGAATCATCAAATTCTTTAGTAGCATTTGCTAAACAATTTTCATTGTTAATATAATCAGGTTTTATTTTATTGTAACCTGAGTCTGATATTCTATAAATTATTCTCATTTACGTTTTATAATTGTAAACCCATTATTATTTTCATACCTTTTATGTAATTCCCACGTATCTGAATTTTCATTAAGGAATTCTGTGACAGCATCCCATAAACCTTTATTAGGTGTTAATTTACCCACCCATTTATTATCTGATGAATTGGATTCACCATGATGGGCAAAACTAGTTGTATCATGAAAGCAAATATATTTTCTTGCTTTATTAGCATGTATTCTTAATTCTTCTTTTAATTGATCATAAACATGCCAAGTATCAATAAATAGTAAGTCAGTTTCTTCTATTTCAATTTCACATACATCTGCTTCTGTAAATTTAAATTTAATACCATAAGCTTCTGCTGTATCCTCTATATCTTTGATAACATCAAGTTCTCCTGTCCAATATTTAGGGTTATAGAGGTCATATGAAAATAAACCATCTTTAGGTGCTCCTGCTAACCAAGCCCAAGTTGATACCCCTTTTCTAACACCCATTTCTGTAATATGATCACATTCCTGAGCTAATTTTACGATAGTTGGGATATGTTCATGTATATCTGATGGGATTTGGTGAATTCTGTTTACTAAATCTTCTAAATTATATACCATAATATTAATTGAATTTTATACCTTTTATTGTTATACCATGTTTAGGGTTATGTGAATTATTTTTAAATAATTGGGGTGGGATGCCCCATTTATACATAAAAGTTTGTGCTGCAGGATTTTCAGATGCTTTGAATCTATCTGCTTCTTTACCATTTTTAGTTGCTGTGCTCCCAAAGTGGTATAAATGTGCTCCTAATGTTCTAACAAAATTTAACCCTATTAAGTCTAATTTTAAGAAAAAATCCCAATCACAAATAAATGGGGATTTATACATAACATCAAACCCACCAACAGCCATATAATATTTTTTATACATAGCAAATGGGAATATACCACCTTCAGCTGTTAGTTCATTTTTTTTAATTGAATCCTCGTATTTGATAAATTCATCATATTTAAATTCATCTGGATTTCTCCCTAAGTCTTTAACAGGAAAATTAAATATACCTGGGCCTGTAGGTTCAATCTGGTTTAGGGTTAATACGTGCTTTTCTTGGAGATATTCTTCAATTTCTAAATCAAACCCCTTACAAAAAACATTATCATCATTTACGATAAATATTTTTTCATTAGTAGCATTCATCACTCCTAAGTTAAGTGCAGTTTGCATACCTTGGTTTTCACCTAAATTTAAAATACTGATGTGTTCCTTATACTTATCTAGGATATGTTGGCTTTCTTCAATAAAACCATCTACGGCTACAATTATCTCATTTTTATAATGTTGTTGCTCAATGCATGACTTTAAACATATGTCTAAATATTCTGGATTTCTATATGTTGGGATTATTATACTAATCATAATGTATCGTAATAATTATTTTGTTTTTCTTGTCGTTTGATGTCTTTTGGGTGATTAAGTGCCACACCTTCTACAGCAGGAAGGGGGGCATAAGTTTTAAACCCTTCTAATTTTTCATGAACTTTATTTACCCATTTAATTTCTGGTTTGTTTTTCCAAATCCTCCATTGATAGTCAGGCCAATTAACCCACCCTTTTTCATTTACATTCCACCCCCATTTATTAATATGTTCTTGAGTTAATCCTTCTACAGTATTAATTCTAGGAACTAAATAAACTTCATTATCAGAGTTTGCTTCTAAAATCAAAGGTAAGTTATGTATTAAAGATTTATCTGGAGTTTCATCGGCATCTATTTGAAAAATATAGTCTCCTGAGCAGTACCTAGTTAATAAATTCTTCCAATCAGCAAAGTGTCCTTTAAAATTATCTTCAATTAACTTGATATAGTCTTCAGAACTTAACCTATGTAAATACCCTAATAATTTTGAGGTGGGTTCATTCTTAGTAAGATCTACTAAAACTACTATTTCATCTTGTTGGCGTTTGCTTTTTAATAGAATTGATAGAAGTCTTTGAATCTCTATAAACTCATTACAAACTGTAATTGCATAAGAAATTTTCATATAACTAATTGTTTAAGTTAAATATAATAAGAGCCCTTATGGGCTCCTAATTATTCTGGTAATACCCCTATATAGCTCAATGCATCCATATAATCACGTTCTTTAAAACGTTTTATAGTAGTCATGTCAGGTTTTGTTTTAGTTTTGTACTTTATTTGATCTTCTTCATTTAATTCAACAGATTTAACAGCAGCCCATTGCCAAGAATCTTTACTAGTACCCTCAGCAAAAACCATTCCAGTTTCAACATTAACACTATTAGGAAGCCATATTAAACCGGTTTTAGTATCAGTCCAAGCTAAATCCTTATAAATTTCAGGTAATAATTCAAACTGTTCTTTATAAAAATCACTATCGGGTTTCATTAAAGTATTACTCCAATAACCACAAGATAAACTGTAAAAATTGGTAATTTCTTTACTTACCTCTATTCGGTAACATAAGTCACCACCAGATTTAGGACATTGTATAATTTCGTCGTATTGCATGTTTTATAGTTTTGGTGTTTGTAAATCTGGTAAGTTTAATTTTATTTGTTTTGGAAAATCGGGGATTATTTCAAGAGTTTTACTTACCAACTTTTTCATAGATTCAAAATCAAACTCAGATTTAATTTTAAATCCTTGTTTTTTACCTCCAGTAATATAATTTTTATATTTACTTTTTACATTTTTAAAAGCATCTATTGCATTTTTAGAACCTACTTGAAACCATTGGGTTTCTTTTAATAACCACTTATTAGCAGCTGAAGCATGAACATTTTCAAGCTTCCCTGGTAGTACTACACAATTATTAGGATCAATAAAATCCATATGTCCTGACCAACTAGTTACTATTAATGGTTTTTTAGATAAGCAAAATTCAGCTAAAGGTCTACCATATCCTTCCCCTTTTGTTAATGAAACCATTGCCTTTACTTTAGGGTGATTATACAGCTCATTCATTTGAGTATCTGAAAGATTACCATTTAAAAGGTATACATTTGGGAGCTTATCTGTCTTTTTATATGAATTTTTTATAACCTTAATTTTATCTAAAAGTGCTTCTCGTCCTATATAACTATTTCTTCCGGTTGATGCTTTTAAAATTAAGGCAGGAGGTGTTTTTGTATTTTTAAAGGCATCAAAGAAATACTTAATTGTAACCCCCACATTTTTTCTATCATGACCAAAATCTCCTTGCATCCAATGTCCTACAAATAAATAACAAAATGATTCTTTAATTGAACTTAAATCTAAACTAATTTCATTTTTATTAGGTAAATGTTTATAAACATCCAGATTTACTCCTTCAAATATAGTATAAATAGGTTTTTCTAATTTAGTAAAACCTACTGATTGCTTAGTTTGAGGGTGGATTCTTTCAAAATTTACAGTTTCAAATACTTGTTTACTATGGTTGGATGAAACCCAGTTCATATCCATTTTATTTAAACCTTCAACCCAAGTTGGGTCACATCCTGTACTTTCAATACCTGCAGTACAACCAATGTTATATTTACCTATTGCTTGAAATTCATTAGGTATAGTTATTTGCATCCAAATATCAGGCTTAGAATTTAATCCCTGCACTGTGATATTTAATAGATGTTTCCATTCCTCATGGTCATTACAAAAATTACTAGGAGTATCACCCCATCTTTGTGATAGAAGTTTAACTTCGTATTTATCTAATTCAATAATAGCTTTAATTAAATCTCTGGATCTTGCTCCATAGCCTGAATAGGTATCAAATGGGCAACTTATTACAAAACTTGGTTTATTCATTAGTATATTAATTTATGATTTAAAAACTTTCCCTTCTGTTCAGTAGCATTAACTATCTCATAATCTTTTCGAGGTTCCCATACTTTAAATAGGGCATCAAATGCTTCCATTACTCTATTTGCTTGATGTTTTGCTGTAAAACCTGCTTCATCACTTAAAGCCCATTCTCTACCCTTTAAACCTCGAGCTTTACGTTCTTCACGACTTAAATTATAAATTTCTTTATATCTTTCAGTTGCATCTTCCCAAGCACATCTATCATCATAGATATAAGGAGTTGGAGGTGATCCTTGTATTGATCTTGAAGTTGGATAAACTGGAAATGCCCATTCACCATGCTTTTTATATGTACCTCTATGGTTAGAAGGCACTTCAGGAGATGGTTCAAACCACTTACCATCTTCATCTTCAAACCTCATTTGGTCCTGCATCCCACCTGTAGCGTTAGCTATAATAGGTGTCCCAGCTAATATTGCTTCTGTAATTGTTAATCCCCAACCTTCGTTAGATGTTAATAATACTTGAGCATCTGCTATATTATATAAAAAGTTTAATCCTTTTCTATCTAATTTTTGGGTAGAAAATATAATACATTCTTCATATGTTTCCCCAAAAAGATATTCTGCTACTTTATTTAAATCTGTACCATGTTGGGAAACCATTTCAGTATGGAGTATAAATCTACACTTTAATGCTTTTTCTAATGGTAATGAATCCAAAAATGCTCTAAAAGCTACCAGAGCATCTGGGATTTGTTTTCTGCGAATATTTCTTGAATTAAAAAATAATATAAAATCTACTTCTTTATCATTACCCACTTTATGTTTTCTAAACTCCATCATTTCATTATATAATTCATGATCTTTAGAAATTGGGAAATAATGTGTTGAATCTAAACCGTGAGGGATATATCTAAATACTTTTTTACTTGTATCAACATCTTCTAGTACTAGTTTATTAATTTGAACGGTTTGCTTAGAAATACCCATCAATAAATCACATGCCTCATAGTAAGGTTGGTTATATCGAGGTGCAGGATAATCATCCCAAATGTTAAGATAAGCTATAGGTGCTAATTTTCTTAATTGGTCCTCCATATTAAAAATGTGAGTAAAATATCTTGGATCCGTAATTAACATTATGGCATCAGGTTTTTCCATATTGAATATGTTCTGAATTTCCTGACTGTCACCATAACCATTAACACAATATAGGAAGGTAGATGCATCTTTAATACCTGCGTGTTTTGAAGTATCTTCACTTATGTCTAATCGTTTTCCTTTTTCAGGATGGTTAATAGCCCCCGCGACATTAACCCAATTAAAATGGTGAGAGGTTGCTATAACGATTTCTTTTGCAACAGTGGCAACACCAGAGTGTACTCTAATATCATCACAAACAAGCATTATTTTCTTACGCTTATCTTTTGGTAAATGTTTAAAACTTTTATTCATGTTTATTTATAACTCAATATTATTTTGGTTAGTGATTTTTTTTCTAAATTCTTCATCTGTAAGATATAAAAATAGAGTACGATCGGCAAGTTTTTGGAATGAGAATTTCCTTCGTACACATTCTATTTTAAAATTTTCAAATAGTTCACTTTTTACTTTAACACTAGTTAGTGTCATTTTTGATTTTGAATCTGACATAATTTTTATTTTTAATAACGTTTATTATACATATATAACTATATTAGTAGATTATTCCTTCTCCACAATTTTCTTTATCCTCTTTGTAAGGGCAAAAATTACAATTCCATTTACTTACATTCTTGGGGTATTCAATATTTTTGATATCCCCTCCACTCATAAAGCATTCTTTTATAAAATCATTTATGGCATTTTTAGCCCTATTTAATTTTATTTTACCACTTGGTGGGGTAAATGTTTGTACTCTATAAGCTTGATGTGGTGACATTAACTTTTCATCATCCCAATCTAATACTTTTCTTTTTAAAATAAGAAATTCAATTTCAATTTTTTCAAGGGGGATATTATATTGTTCTGAAAAGAATTGTTTATATAATAGTAATTGGAACTGTTTATCTTCGTTCTTTTTATCTTGATCTCTCCAACCCCTAGTACTGGTTTTAATGTCGATTATTTTAAATGTATCTGTTGGTTCATGGTATGTAACAATATCTAGATACCCCATATATAATACGTTATTATACATTTTATTTGGTGCAATTACAATAGGTATTTCACAACCCACTAAATATGTACCTTTTTTACTAAAATAAGCGCTCCGTTTTTTCTTAAACCATTTTAAAATACCAATACCATCTTCAAAAAATTCTCTCATTTCAGTAGCTGAAGAGAAATGTTCATTATTATTTTTCTTATATTGGGATTGATATTCACCTATAAATTTTTCTTGGAATAATTCTTCCATATCAATTTCCCTATCTGCAGATGCAAATGATTTTTCATATGCTACATCTA
>Ga0209533_1004585_pt1 | contig 11924 bp, 11 predicted proteins | sample COG_04_FD_184748 | JGI IMG/M metagenome (GOLD analysis project Ga0209533, IMG submission 184748) | Pelagic Microbial community sample from North Sea - COGITO 998_met_04 (SPAdes) (version 2) | ecosystem: Environmental > Aquatic > Marine > Neritic zone/Coastal water | place: Helgoland, sampling... | reverse complement strand
GATAAAGATTAAAATTACGGGCTCATAGCTCAGTTGGTTAGAGCAGAGGACTCATAATCCTTTGGTCCCAGGTTCGAGTCCTGGTGGGCCCACCAACTACATTTTTCTTCGTAAATTTTGTGTTCTTATTGCCACATTGTTAAAAAAATTCTTACTTAATAAGGACAAGAGAAGGACAAAGTTTCTCCCTCATCTACATATTATAATATCACTTGATAAGCATGAAATTGTAATTATAATTGGTTTGGAGATCTTAGACTTTATTTGGTACTAGGAATTTAATGTTAAAAACATGTGATTTTCAAAACAGTAAAGCCGGTCTTGGAGAGGGTATTTATTGGGATTCTGAGTATGACTCATTATTTTGGGTTGATATAAACAAGTCAATATTGCTTTCTTGTTCTAACGGCCATATTTTTGAATATAAAATTTCAGAAAATATAAGTACGGTTTTATCTGTTAAGGATGGCATTGTATGTCTTTCAAATAGAAGTGGTTTAATAAATTATCATTTAGCTTCAAATAGCATTAGTCAGATTTCTAGAACGCCCTTAATATTCACCACAAAGGAATACAGGGCTAATGATGGCGTAAAACTAGGTGATAGATTATATATTTATGGGGTTATGCGTAAAGAGCCTGTAAAAAAAGATGGTGCTTTAATTGTATCTAAAGATGGCGTTAGCAAGATTATTTGTACTGACATATCTATACCAAATACTTTTATTAAAATTCCAAATAGCCATAGTTTATTAATTAGTGACTCATTTGATTGTGTTGTGTATAAGATTACATTTAACGAAGCATGGTCTTCTGTTATATCTAAAATAAAATGGCTGGATTTGAGTCATACAGGCACAACCCCAGACGGAGGCTGCATTTCCTCGAGTGGAAGGATTTTTATTTCAATATGGGATGGATTTAAAATTTTAGAGCTAGATTTGAATGGAAAATTAATTCAAGAGTTTAAGCTTCCCGTTCCTAGGCCTACTAATTGCGCCCTTAATTCATCAGAAAATCAACTGTTTGTTACGAGTGCTTACGAAGGTTTAACAGAGCATGATCGCAAAAAATATCCATTGTCTGGCTCTATAGTTACGTTAGATATTAGTGTATGTTAGTTAGTATTATTATAAGGACACTGAATGAAGAGCGTTATTTGGACGAGATTCTTTTTGCTATCGAATCTCAAAATGTCAATAATTTCTCTTATGAGGTTGTAATTGTCGACTCAGGCTCAACAGATAATACATTAAAGATAGCTAAATCACATAACGCAAGAATTACTTACATCAAAAAACAGAATTTTACTTTTGGCAGGTCTTTAAATATAGGTTGCGAGTATGCATATGGCGAGTTTTTGGTCTTTATTAGTGGACATTGCATTCCAGCAAATAAAGATTGGTTGCAAAACTTAATCGCACCACTAGTTCAAAAAAAATGCGATTATACTTATGGACGTCAAATCGCTAGAGATATGACAAAGTTTAGCGAGAGACAAGTCTTTGATAAATACTTTCCAATTAGCAGTAGAATTCCCCAGGAAGGGTTTTTCTGTAACAATGCTAATGCAGCAATTACACGAACGGCATGGGAAAAATTTCATTTTGATGAAAGTTTAACAGGGCTTGAGGATATGTTTATTGCTAAGCAAATTTGCCATGATAATGGTTATGTAGGTTATGTATCCGATAGTTGTGTATTTCATATTCATGATGAAACCTGGGCACAAATAAAAACTAGGTATGAAAGAGAGTCTATCGCGCTAAAAAAAATTATGCCCGAAATAAAAATAAGCATTTTTAATCTAGTTCATTTTATTGTTGCTGGAGTGTTAAAAGATTCTAGAATTGCAATTCAAGAGAGAGTATTTTTTAAAGAAATTTTCTCTATACTTATGTTTAGATTTTTCCAATTTTATGGTTCTTATAAAGGAAATCATGTATCTAGAAATCTATCTACCCAAGCAAAAATGAAATATTTCTATCCTAGAATTAAGCGGTAATTACTTTTATGACAAAACAAAAAATAGTAGCCTTGTTGCCAATGAAAGCAAATAGTCAGCGAGTAAAAGGTAAAAATTTTAAAATTTTTAATGGCAAACCGTTATTCCGTTGGATGCTTGATACATTGTTGGCTATTAAGGAAATAGAACAAGTAATTATCAATACCGATGCGAGAGAAATTCTTGCGGAAAATAGCTTAGTTGAAACTGATAGAATTACAATTAGAGATAGAAAGCCAGAAATTTGCGGTGATATGGTTTCTATGAATTTGGTTATAGAAGATGATGTTCAAAATATCGATGCAGATATATATTTGATGACACATACAACAAACCCATTAATGACGACCAAAACCGTTGAAGGAGCTTTAAGATCCTTTCAGGAGCAGAAGAATAAAGGAAGCGCAGACTCCCTATTTACAGTTGATAAAATTCAAACTCGTTTTTACCGAAAAGATGGTAGTGCAGTAAATCATGACCCTGATAATTTGATACGCACTCAAGACTTAGAACCTTGGTTCGAAGAAAATTCAAATCTATATATTTTTACCAAAGAAGCTTTTGCTAAAACAAATGCACGTATAGGAACAAAGCCCATAATGTTTGAAACACCCAAGTTTGAATCTATTGATATTGATACACCATCTGACTGGGATTTCGGTATTATTGTAAGTAAATATTTGTTTCCCACAGGTAATTCGAAATGAAAATTTTAGTAACATGTCCACCTATGCTTGGCATGATAGATAGCTTCAGGCACATTTTTGAAGAAAAGGGTATAGAATTAACAGCACCTGATGTAGTTCAAACTTTGTCTGTTGAAGAGTTAAAAGAAATCGTGCCTCAGCACGATGGTTGGATAATTGGTGATGATCCTGCAACGCGTGAAGTATTTGAAGCTGGAAAGGCTGGTATTTTTAAGGCAGCAGTAAAATGGGGCATTGGTGTTGATAACGTTGATTTTGATGCTTGCAAGGATTTAAATATTCCAATAATTAACACTCCAGATATGTTTGGTGGAGAGGTGGCAGATATTGCAGTAGGTTATGTAATTGCTTTAGCTAGGGAAACTTTTGAAATTGATAGAGCTGTGCGAGGTGGCGAGTGGATTAAACCAAGAGGTATTTCTTTGTCTGGAAAAAAAGTCGCTTTAGTTGGTTTTGGTAATATTGGTCAAAGTACTGCTAAACGCCTGCTAGCGCTAGACTTAGATATTATTGCGTACGACCCATTTGCAAAAAATAATCTTAGCATGCCAGAAGTTGAAAGAGAAGTATGGCCGACCCGCATTGAAGAGGCGGACTTTATAGTTGTAACATGCGCTCTAACAAAATCTAGCTTTCATATGGTGAATGCTGATATATTTAAGCGAGTAAAAGATGGGATACGAGTTGTAAATGTCGGCAGAGGTCCAATTATAGAAGAAACCTCACTTGAAGCCGCTCTTAAAAGTGGCAAAGTGCATTCTGCAGCTCTTGACGTTTTTGAGGTTGAACCTTTACCAATAGATTCGTACTTACGCACACATAATCATTGTATTTTTGGTTCTCATAATGCGTCAAATACGGCAGATGCTGTAGAGCGTTCAAGCCATATGGCGATTGATAAATTATTTAATTTTTTAAATGTTAAATAAAAACAAATTATGAAAACTATACTAATCACTGGATCTAATGGGGCGATAGGACAAGGGCTTTGTCAAAGCTTTACTGAGAATGGTTGGAGGGTAATTGGCACAGATTTAGACAAAAATAGCATAGGAAATACAAGCGCTTATCTTGCAATCGATCTTGATCGATTATGCGAAGATACGGCATATAATGATCAAGCTATAAAAAGTATTCTTTGTGAATGTGAAAAGGGTCTTGATGTGCTTGTTAACAATGCAGCAACTCAAATCCTTGCCCCAATAGAAGATCTACCTTTTAAAAATTGGCAAAAAACTCTTAATGTTAATTTAAACTCAGTCTTTATTTTGATTAAAGAGTTGCTGCCTAAATTAGAAAAAAATAAAGGTAATGTAGTTAATATTGCTAGCATCCATGCCACACTAACCAAGCCAAATTTCAGTGCTTACGCCACAAGCAAAGCGGCATTAGTTAGCCTAACTAAATCTTTAGCCGTTGAGCTTGGCTCAAAGGTTCGATTTAATTCTATTTGCCCTGCTGCAATTGATACCTCGATGTTATATGAAAGTTTTGCTGATAACCCTGACGGATTGAAAGAACTTGTAAAATTTCATCCAACTCATTCTATTGGCTCTCTAAAAGATATAATAAGTGCAGTATTATTTTTGGTTGATAATAATAATACCTTCTTAAATGGATCTATACTGAATTTAGATGGAGGGATTTCAGGTTGTTTATCCGATCCTGAATAATTTTAATGCTTAAAGTATTAGATTCCCCAGTATTAATGAGCTGGATAAATATGTTTTCAAAGCTAGGGGTATTGCTGTTTTTAACGCCTATCGCCCTATCTAACTTTACGCCTCCTGATTCAGCATTATGGCTTGTTTACCTTACGTTGTTTTCTTTCATTTTGTTGTTTGATATGGGATTCTCTCCCACATTTGTAAGAATTTTTGGATATACCCTATCAGGAAGAAAAATTATAGATCTTCGTCAGGAGTCTCCACCTATTGCTGAAAATGAGTGTCAGAATTGGATAGAGATTAGGGGTATTTATCATTTTATGACTAGGGTATATTTGGTATTAGCTGGAATAACGATTTTAATAAGCGCTTCTATAGGTAGTTATTTAGTTGCAAATACAATTAATAGCTCGTTAGAGAGTGAATTAGCATGGCAAGCATGGACTTTTACAGTCCTTTTTGGCGCCGCTGCATTATATGTGACTTGCTATAGTGCATTTTTACAAGGAATGAATCAAGTAGCACTAGTGCAGAGAACACAATTACTCATTAATATAGTTCAGATTGCAACAACAGCAATTATTATGCTAAAAACGTACAGCATTGTTTATTCAGCATTGAATTACCAATTTTGGATGATTATATCTGGCTTGTTAGTAAGAAGGCAGGCGCATAAATTATACAAAGCGCATATTTTTTCATTAAAAGATAAAGCAATTGAAGGCACTTTACGGACTCTTATAATAAAATGCGCATGGAGAAGTGGTATTGGAATTATGTTATCAACAGGCGTCATTCAGTTTATTGCATTAACTGTGGCAAGTTTATCAAGTGCAATTCAAACAACACAATACCTACTTGTATTGCAAATTGTTCGCTCTGTAGGAGCTTTTTCTGCAGTTCCTTTTTACTCAAAATTACCTCTATTCTCTAAACTTTATGCAGAAAATAATAATAAAATTTTATTCAAAAACGTTTCAAATGGTATGAGACAAGTCATGCTAATGTATTTTATTGGAAATTTAATTCTATGGACTATGGGCCCGTGGCTTTTTAATGTTATTGGTAGCCAAGTTGAATTTCCAAGCAGAGATTTGTTACTTTTATTGATACTAGGTTTTGCAATAGAAAGATTTTCTGCGATGCATATGCAATTTTATAGTCTTACAAATCATATTATTTGGCATAAAATTAATTTTATAACGGGGCTTTTTATCTTATTTTCTACGTTTTTTCTTTTTAATGTAGGTTTGAGTAATACTTATTTTGCTTGGGCAATTTTTTTAGGAAATGTGTTTGTTTTTTTGCCTTTGGCATTCAGCACATCCTATAAAAAATTCAAACTAATTATTTGATAAAAATTATTAACAGCTTATATTATAAAATTAGATATTCTCTTGGATTTTACAAAAAGAAGTCGACTGAGCTTTATGATGATTATTTATGGAAAATAAGTGATAACAAACAAGTTATTGATAGTAAAAATCATCTAGATCTTGTTAAAGATAAATATCTTGGGAAACGATGTTTTATAGTCGGAAACGGGCCATCATTGAACGAAATGGACCTAAATTTACTGAAAGATGATTATGTTTTTGTGAGTAATTCATTCTTTTTAAAGTTTGGTGAATTGGGATTTATTCCACAGTTTATAACTGTAGAAGATCACTTGGTGGCAGAAGATAATCAATGTGAATTCTTGAATTTAAAGGGAATTCATAAGTACTATCCCTTTGACTTGAGAAAAACACTATTCAAAGATGAGTACTCTACTTATGTGAATATGCATCGTGCAACTCTTCATCACTCCTCGCCTAAATTCCCACTGTTTAGTGACAACTGTTCAGAAAATATTTATTGGGGCGGTACAGTGCTATATATGAGTCTGCAGTTAGCTGCACATATGGGTTTTTCTGAGGTCTATCTGATAGGCGTAGATTTGTCATATAAAATACCTAAAGACATACTTTTAAAGGGAAGTGTACTCACTTCACAATCCGATGATCCTAATCATTTTGATGCTAAATATTTTGGCAAGGGGAAAAGATGGCATATGCCAGAGGTTGACAGAATGCAAAAAGCATTTGATCGTGCTTATGAGGCAATGGATCAGAAAGGTATAAAATTATATAACTCAACGCTGGGTGGAAATTTAGTTAATATACCAAGAAAGGAGTTCAATGAGCTCTTTAAGTAAAATCCCCGTCATATTTTTATCCGAGATAGACTGGGATTACTTATGGCAAAGACATCAAATTTTTGCAAGAAAATATGCAGATCAAGGGCATGCGGTGTTTTATGTGAATCGCCCTGGTATGAGACTGCCTACTTTAAAAGATATACCGTATGTTTTAAAAAGAATATGGAGTGCAGCAACAGAAAAAGAAAGAATTTCTACAAAAGGTAAAAAAAATGACATACAAGTCATTAACCCGATTTTTTATCCAGGCAATAGTTGGGTTTCAATGGAACTAAACAAGAGGATGTTAGTGCCATGGTTTGTAAAAAAAACTATACCTACTACTCAAAAAGTGATACTGCATGCTTATCAGCCGACATTTTTAACAATGCATATTATTTCAAAATATCCTTTGGCAGAGGTTGTTTATGATTGTGTTCAAAATTTTGACGAACATCCTGCAAGTACTAACTTAACGAAAAAAATAGAGAAAGAATTGATATTAAGATCAGATATGATGATAACTGACTCTAGTTTTTTGTATAACAAGCATAAAGAGTATAGAGCGAACTTGCTACAAGTTCCTCCAGGCGTTGATTTTGATCGATTTAACAAAACATGGCGTGGTGATGAAATGCAAAAATTACAGAAGTTTCTATATTATGGCCATGTGAGAGACGACCTAGATTTAGGTTTACTTAATGGTATTGCTAATCATCTTAATTGTAACGTAACTATTGTCGGAAAGATTGCTGACAATTTAACTCAGACCATTGACTCTAAAATTAAAATTATTAATCAACAGCCTTATTGCTTATTACCTAATTTTATAAAAAGTGCAGATGTTTTGCTACTTCCTTATAAAGTTAATCAATTTACATCAGCAATTATTCCTGCAAAGTTTTTTGAGTGCCTGGCCACTGGAAAGCCTATCCTTTCAACAAGGCTGCCAAGTTTAGAAAGATATTCAAAGCATATTACCCTCGTGACTAACGTTAAAGATGATTTTCAAGGTAAGATTAAAGCTCTTGAGAATAATCATGATAGATTAGCAAATATTGAGTTGGCAAAAAAATCATCTTGGGATTCTAGATTTTCCAGTTTTTATGAGAGGTTAGTAAGTGATTAAAAAACAGGCATGCTGATAGATTGCACTAAAAATAAAAATAGTGTGACTGGTGAAATTTGTATTATTGGAAGTGGGGTAGGTGCTTCTAGCTTGGCAGTTGAATTAATCGATTCTAATATTCCATTTATTATGATTGAGGCTGGTCCGCTTGAGTGTTCTTCCGACATAGTAAAAAAAGAAAATATGGGTTTAGACTTTGGTTTGAGAAGAACAACTTCTATAGAGGTTGGAGGTACAAGCAATCTTTGGCATGGAATTCTTTCACCATTAGATAAGGTTGATTTCGAGAAACGGGATTGGATTCCAAACAGTGGTTGGCCAATAAAATATGATGATCTTGAACCATTTTATAAAAAGGCTGGAAAAATATTAAAAGTAATTAATTTTGATCTCTTTACCCTTAATAAACTTCCTCGAGCTTTATCGAACTTATTGTCAGATCTAAAATTTAATAAAACTGTTCTAAAAAATAAAATATTCCAGCAACCCATTCCAGTTACACGCTTTAAAGAGGTAATTATTTCAAAAATTAAAAATTCTAAAGTACATCATATTTATTATAATGCGTGTGCATTAGAGTTAGTAAAAGATAATTCAGGCACAATAAAAAAATTGATTTGTGGCAATGACAGCGGGGATATTTTTGAAGTATTTTCAGATAAATTTGTGATTTGTGCAGGTGCTTTAGAGACCCCTAGGTTACTGCAAAATTCATCTATTAATAATAAAAATATAGGCAAATACTTGATGGACCATCCTATGGGAAATTTGTGTCAAATTTCTTTTAACAAGAAACAGAAGGCGCATATTTACTCAGATATTAAATTGTTTCCAAATTCTAAAATCAAATCAGGGTTGGAGTTTACCAAGGATACGCAAGAATTTAACCGCCTTCCTAATCATTGTTTTTATACAAGAGTTTCTTTTTCCAAAGGAATTGATAATAAGACAGAGAAAGTCAAGTTGTCCTTGTTAACATTTAGAGATGGGGGAGTATCTTTAAAAGATATTTGGAATCTTGTTAAAAATTTAAATCTTGTATCGCAGATCCTAATATATAAATTATCACTAAATTTAAAATATAAGTATTCTGATTTATTTTTTGTTACCGAGCAGATTCCCAATCCAAATAGCACTGTTACTCTTTCAAATACAAAAGATATGTTTGGCTATCCAATTGCTAGTATTAATTGGCAGCTAACCAAAGGCGATATTAATTCTATGCAAAAGGTTTTTTCTCTTTTAAGAAGTAAAGCTTTTCCCGATGGTTATGTTGAGTTTACTCATTCGCCTCAAGACTTAGATTGGGAAAATACTTTTACCTCTGCTGCTCACCATGTTGGTACAGCTAGAATGTCTGACTCAGAAAAAACGGGCGTTGTTGATAAAAACCTCAAGGTGTTTGGCATTAAAAATCTATACGTTTGTGATGGTTCTGTTTTTTCAACATCTGGAAATGTTAATAGTAGCTTTACGATTTCAGCGTTGGCATGTCGTTTAGCTGATCATTTAATAAGAGGTATTAAAAAATAAAAATAGCTGTTACAGGTTCTGGTGGGTTTCTTGGCTCTAGGTTTGTTGATTTATACGGAAAAGAAAATAACATTATTAAATTAAGATCTGGTCAGGATGTGGATTTATACACATACCAATTTAATAATTACAAATCAATTGAGAGGTGTTTAGAAGATATTGATGTGTTGATACACTGTGCTTTTGATCATACATATAAGCATAATTTAATTGGAATTAAAAATTTTATTAAAGCCGGAGAGGCTCAGAATATTAAGAGGTTAGTGTTTTTAAGTACGGTTTCAGTTTATGATCCATATTCACAAGGAACTCTTAGTGAGCAGTCTCCTTATTCTAAATTAAGAGACCCTTATACTAAGGAAAAAATATTACTAGAAAGGATTATTGAGAGCTTAAAGCCATCGTTTGAGGTTGTGATATTGCAACCAACAATTGTTTATGGATTAGGGGGTAATTGGACACAATATGTATTAAATATGTGTCGACATAAATTAATAGCTCTTCCCAAAAAAGGAGCAGGAATTTGTAACGCGGTATTTGTTGACGATGTTGCAAGGGCTATGTATAAATCTATTAAGATATCTTTAACTGATAAAGTTACGAAGTTACTCATAACTGGAGATTCAAAAGTAACTTGGGATGAATTTTATTCATCGCATTGTATAACACAACGTGTTGATATTACATCATGTTCTGAACACGACTTCCATGATAATGGCATTATTAATTTTATTTTCATCATTTGGTTTACTTCTCCATTAGGACGTATAGCTGATTTAATGATTGCTAGTATAAAAAAAATTAGGGCAAGAAAATATAAATGCATTAAAGATACAAAGAGTGCCCAAAATATTTTAATTGCTCCAAAAATTGAATCGAGTACCTCGCCTGTTGGAATTACTAGATTAGTTCATAAATCTGAATTTGTGGTGGATTGTATTAAGGCAGAAAAATTAATCGGATACAAGCCTAATTACACATTTAAAAAAGGTATTATAAGAGTGCTAAAAGACATTAAGAGAATTAGAACCGAGTAAATTTTCTGTCCTAATGTTAATTTTTACAATGCTTTTAGTGGATATTAGTTCTAAAAACTTTTTTATTTCTCACCATTTAATAATTTTGCCATCATAATCAATATAGCGGCCTGTATTTTTTAGTGATAAATTTAAAATTTGATCTATCATTCCAGAAACGCTTTTTTTTACATCAATCCACCCACCAGGACCACCCATGTCTGTTCTCACCCAACCGGGGTGCAGTGTCATAGTTGCAATATCATGGCTTTTCAAATCATGTGTGAGGCTTCTCATCATGCTATTTAACGCTGTTTTACTTGATCTATAAATGTAAGAACCGCCACTGGTATTATCATCAATACTACCCATCTTACTAGTTATGGAAATAACTTTTCTCTCTTGACCTTTTAAAACATTTGGTAAAAAATTTTCAATGACTTCGTAGGGCCCAATTGTATTTGTAATAAAACTTTCTACCCAGCTATCTTTATTAACTGAACTAAAACTCGCTGAACGATATATACCTGCATTATTAATAAGAATATCTATTGGCTTATTATCTAAATTGTTCGCCAAGTCTTGAATATTTTTTGTATTTCTAACATCCAGTTGGTGAAGTTGAATTTTTATGTTTGATTTAGCAAGGTTAGTCAAATCACTTGATGAGTTTGGTTCTCTGCATGTCGCAATGACTTCATAATCTTTTTCTGAAAATTCCTTAACAAATTCTAATCCAAGACCTCTATTGGCCCCCGTAATAAAGACTGTACCCATCTGAATATTAACCCCTAAAATTAAATATAAACTTAACATATCTTATTAAGTCTATAATTGTAATATTAATTGGAGGGTTATTATTATGAAAATTAATTTCTTTTTATTGCTTTTAGCATTTGTTTTTTCGCCACTGTACTCCGCTGAGCTCGAACAATATTGCACGACTAGCCTAGCCGAGGGCAATTTTCATAAAACAGATTGTGATATCAATAGTACGTTCGAGGGTAAAAAATACTGTTTTGGTAATAAAAAATCAAAATCTATTTTCTTAGAAAACCCCCAAGAAACTCTTTCAAGTGCGGTTGCTTTTTATAAAAAAAATAATGTGGAAAGAGTTAAAATTTCTCAAACTGAAGCTAATGAAATTTTAGATGATCCAGATTGTGATTTTTCAAACAAAGATTTGGGGTATTTAAACTTCAAAGGCCAAGATTTAACTCACTGTGTAATGATTAATACTAGTTTTTTTGGCGCTGATTTAAGAGATGCAAATCTTTCTGGAGCCAATTTACAAAAAGCTTATCTAAATCTTGCAAGATTAGAAAAGGCAAACTTTGCTGGAGCTATTTTAATAGAGGCGACTATCTTTCAACCTATTTTTGGTGATACCAACTTTATGGGTGCAAATTTAACTAATGCTCGTATGATCGGTACCCTTGGTAAAGTAAATATGTCAAAAGCTTTAGTAAAGAACGGGCGATTTGGCCTGGATGTTGGCAATCAGCCAATGGGACAAATGAAGTTTGATTCTGCCGGCGGTAATTTTAAAGGCACTAACTTTGAAGATGCCGATCTTAATATTGCGAGTTTTATTTTTGGTGATCTAAGTGGCGCTAATTTAAGAAATACAAATTTGCATAGAGCTGAATTAATTCAAGCGGACTTAACGGGTGCAGATTTAACGGGTG
>Ga0209533_1004584_pt1 | contig 11925 bp, 13 predicted proteins | sample COG_04_FD_184748 | JGI IMG/M metagenome (GOLD analysis project Ga0209533, IMG submission 184748) | Pelagic Microbial community sample from North Sea - COGITO 998_met_04 (SPAdes) (version 2) | ecosystem: Environmental > Aquatic > Marine > Neritic zone/Coastal water | place: Helgoland, sampling... | reverse complement strand
AGTTTAATTTAATTCAAATTAAATATTTAAAATTTTCCTGACAAGTTTAATTTAATTCAAATTAAATGTTTAAAATTTTTAAAAATACAAATGGAACTTCATGATGCAGTTTACCAGGGTGATTACAACCGTGTAGAAAGCGCTGTGACTTACTACAGAGGCAATATGGCAATACGGGACATCTCTATTATCACCGCTGCAGCGCTGGGCAATTACAATATTGTCCAACTGCTTCTACAAAGAAATGTACCCGTCGAAACAAATACTATGCTCATCGCTTTTCAAAGAAAATGGGAAACAGAACAAATAAAAAAATTGCATCGTCAGATAATGCATGAAACATCGGGTTTTACGGAGGGGTGGTGTCCAAAATTGTCAGCAGCGTGTGCAGCGGCTTTGTACGGTCACAAAAAAGTATTAAAATTATTGTTTGACAATGGTGCAGACATGCAGTTTAATCCATATGCATCGGAAAGAATGGAAGCACCACCCGCTTGGAATCCACTGACCTGTGCTTTGATAGGTCAAAAAATAGAAATCGCCAAGATTTTACTGAGAATGGGGGTCAGAATGACACAGATGAAAGGTCAAGTACCAACATTAATGCACATTTTATTGTGGCAGATTCCCCGTGTTCTAGTGGATAAGTCATTGTCTTATTTGTGATTGCAATTCACGCAGCATTAAACCTGACAGATATTTGAAATTTTCCTGACATTTTAATTTAATTCAAATTAAATATTTGAAATTTTCGAACTATATAAGTTGTCCATTCTATGGAAAGGATGAATAAAACTTCATATTTCGCAGTTGCTCAAAATGAGGATGGAAAAGTCGACAACAAAACGTGCTCATGGGGGATGTATAAATCTACAGTAACATGGGCAGAACGTTGTTTCCCTAGAAGACCTGATGCCCCATGGTTTTGGATTATCAATTGGGTCGCCGCCGTGTTGCACTTGGTCAATACCGTGGCAACGCTGGCGGTGTGGTTAGCCTCTGAGGAACCTGACCAGACATTCGCTTTGTCTGAAACGTATGCACCATGGGTGAATATTACCGGTCAAGATGGATGTCCAGAATCCAATGCATCACGGATTTTTCAAATATCGGACGACTGGTGTATAGAGCGTCGCACCGAATATTCCAGTGAATTGTCCCTATGGTGGTTGATTATTGCATTCCACTTTTTGTCGTTTGCGTTTCAAGCGTTTGCAATGGTGCAGTGGAAGTGTACATGTTTTGGTACAAGATGGGTTAGAGATTATATCAAAGAAGTAGACCAAGATGGCACCAATATGTTGCGGATGTTGGAATATGCTATTTCAGCAACGCTCATGCAAATCTCTATCGCGCTTATCTTGGGTGTCTGGCAACGTCTGGTCATTGTGGGCGTAGCGGTACTCACAGTCGTCACCATGCTTTGTGGCCTCATTGCTGAACAACTCAAGTATGACCGCAAGGACATGGCATGGGCGGCCCATTTTACGGGATGGCTTGCCATGGCGGGTGTCTGGGGTATACTCGGGCGACAATTTATGTACACCGTCGACATGTCTGTTGAGCAGCCGCCAGAGTTTGTGTTTGTGATTATTATCGTCATTGCCGCTCTCTACATGGGATTTGGCGTGATTCAGTTGGTGCAATTGTGCAAGTCTGGTGAAGAGTCTGACGTCAGTTTAAATCGTGCGGTCGAATTGGCTTATTGTGTGATGTCTTTGACGTCAAAGACGTTTTTGGGTTGGATGATCTTTGCGAATGCGTTAGGTGGTATGGCTGAAAGTTAATCAAAAAAACAAGTATAAATATAATATAATTGTATTGTAATGGACATTCTTCCTACTCTAGATTTTGAAGCGGTGGCGGACAATACTGGAATGCTTGAAGAAGATGACCCTGGAGAATTTGTCCCCTGTCATTTTTCCGACGATGAAGAAGAAGCACACGACCTTAATTGTCAATGTGCTCTCTGTCAATATGGTGATGGTGGCTCTGGGGAAGCACACTCCGTCATTCAACGTATGCAAGAAATCGATTCCCAAATGGTCGGGAAAATCAAAGACGATGAGATCTACAATTTACAGGCGGACTTGTACCGAACGCACGTGAAAGAACCCTTGCAAAGACAGGGCATTGAAGCACCGAACGTCACAGCGGAAACATGCAAGGCACACTTTTCAAAACACCGTATGAACATGAAGCGCATGGTTGGTTCTGAGATATCGTTTGTCAATTCGATGCAAAGACATGTGCGCAAAGAACAGATTTTGACCAGAAATAATGTAACAGGTAGAACAAAAGTCGATAATGACGCCATTAAACAGTGGATAGCATTGTCCAAACACAAACTCGACCTTGTCAAATATTACAAAGGACCTTTGAGTAAAGAAGTAGCGTCCAAGACACAGTCAATTAAACCATACTCGTTTAAATAATTAACAATGTGGGTGTTTTGCTTCTATCTGTGTTACACCCCACGCAGAAGTTGTCAGTTCAACGCCTCCCCATCTTTTTCCTTCACCATAACCTTCTGTCATCCCTATATCAATAAACCACACGGATGGAGTTTGACCAACAGGGTGTTGCTCTGGTTTAAATTTACAGTCGTTGCCACTCGTCAGTTCCTCTTGTATGTGCTTCATGTTTGTAATGGTATGTGCACAGATAAGTCTATCGACTTGCATATGATTTGTTGCGAACGACTCGACTGTTCTTTTAAGTTGGTCTTGGAGCTTATCGTTCTGTGTAACGGCATTGTTATAATAACGATTCCAAACCGGCCCGTCGACCTCGGACAACGCTTTTGGTTGTCGGCCATTTATAACACAATTTAAAGGCGAGTCCTCACCAATATTCTCAAAGACTGACCTTATACGGCGAACTCTGTCCCATGCTCTACGATAGTCGAGGTTCCATGCTGATCTAACATTGTCCCAGATTTGACCGACACTCTTATTTATTGCATGCACATTTGTCCATTTTTCAACAACGCAACCATGTGAGAAAACGGTCTTTGATTTCGTTTCGTACACAATGATAGGTAACCGTGCTATCCACTCAAAATATTTGCTGCCTGGTGCCAAATTTCCCTTACGATTCGAATCCCAATTCTGAGACTCACCAAAACTCATACTATCTTTGGGAATTTGGTACATTTTATAAACCGAGTCCATCTCAGACATGCCATATTGATACTGCATAAATTCATGATTGCCTGCCATATTAACCACTTGACCATCACCGGAAGTCCTGTCCAAATGCATGAACAATTCAATAATTTCGCGCGAATTGAAACCTCGGTCAAAGAGGTCTCCTGTTTGCACCAACATGTTATTTGCATATATCCAGGTATAGGCGCTATAATCCAGAGGCATATATAGGATTGTCTTGGAATGATGCGGGAAAGTCAACTTCTGAAGCTGGTGCACATGATTATCCTCCGTGAGTTTAACATTGTTCGTGTGTTTTTCTGCATCGACCTGAATGATATTCATATTCTGTAAAACGCGGATAGTTGCTGCAAAATCTCCATGTAAATCACCGATGGCGGTCAACTTGTCACCCTTGTTAGTGTAGACTCCACTCTGTTGTGTCTCGTTTTCCAGAAAATCGGGGGAAAAAGACTTTAGCGTTTTATTTTCAGGTAGAAGTAGCAATTTTAATACATCCTCCTTATGGCGATGATGGTTTACGATTGTTTGGACATACGGATTGTCGTGAAGCATTTTATTTAATTTTCCTACTGTCTCAAGAACGTTTTTACGTTCCGAGATATAGCTCCAAATCTGCTCCCACGCTGTTTCTTCCCACGCTTTGTCTTCTTCTTCGTTCAAACGGGCAGATAATTTTCTCAGGTACGTTTTCAATGCTTGACTAGCGATTTGACCGTTTTTTTCCCAAGAATCCGCAACAAGGGCGGCAAGTATTGTGTATTGTTGCCAATATGTGAGCCAACTGTCCTGATATCGATGCATAAATTCAGCAGGTACAAAGGTGGTGAACGACATTAATAGGCAAATGTTACAACATATTTATAGTGTAAAAACACACACTGCACACTTCCAACCGACGTTTGCACCACCGGTGCGCGAAGCAAAAAATCCGAGGAGTTGTCGGATTGTTCCTCCAGAAACGACGCATTGACACTATAAATAGGGTTGTTATTTTTCGCAATAACAAATGGTATCTATCGCATCACTTAGTGGAACTCCTGGTCTTGGTACCGTCAACTCTTCTCAACCGTTTACGTTTACCTCTTCTTCTGCTGTCAAGTCTGATTACGGTGCGAAACCGTCAGTTTCAGCCCTTATGAACCCGACTTTACACAATAATGTCCCCGAACCCATGGTAAACTCAACGGCGCGCGTTCCTATTTTCGCACGTCCGTTTTCGCGTGGATTCGAAAAGGAATATTCAGAGGGCGACGTTCTCTTTGTCCAGCGTGGCGACGAACGTTCGGCAAATAGCGCGAATCACGGTTCGCACAATGTCGTGGCAAATATTCCAGTCTTGAATCATTTGTTGCGCACGACGCTTGTTGGTGGCAATAACAACGACACGAAAGATAATCTCAAGTACGACTCGGTCAAAAAGGTGTTAAAGAATTTTAATTATTTTGGGATTTTAAATAACGATATGGACACTGGTTCCAAATGGCAACGGTTACTCAACGTCAATATCCGTGGACGCTCTCGTGTTGCCCGCATGTGGAAACCTAAAGACGGTCGTCTTAAACGTGGTGACCAACTCTGGTTAGCCTTTGTTGTCACCACGACAACAAAGAACGAGATCTTCCGTGGCCCATCAGGCGTTCGCGAAGTGGTAAAAAAGGGTACCACATATGTCCAGGTCAAACCAACATTGGATTGCTGTGCTGAGTTTCAAATCGCTGAATACTTAATCCCCGTCGGTATTGTGTCCCAAGTTACGATGAAAACACCCTCTCGTGTCCACATTAATGATGCTTTGAACGTCACGGAAAAATGCAAACTCTTAGAACGCATCGAAGTGCTCATGCGTATATAAACAAAAATGCCGTATATAAATCACATTTATATCTATCAATAATGTTCCAGTCCCAAAAACGTAGACGCATCAAACCTTTTGCACGTCCCACTTCTTTTGATATTAATGTTGTGTATGATATTCGCCACTACCAGTCAATCAAGTACGGAAATGTGATCGACCCCTACTTTCCAGCCCTTGGCACCGACGAAGCTTTTCATGTTCTTGAAGGCGAAGTCTTGATGCAGACTCAATCACCAGGAGTTCGCAGATACGGTGACCATCAGATGCACGTCTTTTCCTTTGCCAATGGTCTCCAAGCCAATAAGGCAGTGCTGAATGCCAGCTATGGAAAAAGAACATTGGAGAACGGCGATGGTGTCGATCTGCGAACTCCTGTCAAGGCGTCTATCCTGAGCGGACTCAAATACGCCGGTGTCGCGGTGACGGAATTCTCACCAGAGAAGGACATTTTCGAGCAGGGTTTTGTCATGACGATGGCGGGCCTGAATACCATTTTCAACAATGGTAATTCGATTATTTACCCTGGCGATGTTATCTGTGCTGATATTCCCACGCCCAGTGAAAAAGGTGCACGTAAGAACAGAGCGTTGCAGACGGGTATCCCACGCGAAAAATTGCAATTCATTGTCACACCATTTAATCTTCTTGCCGATCAACTTGGAGGTGGAGAGGCTACTGACGCTAGTACAGAGTTGGCGTCACGCTTTGTTATGGGCACTGCTCTCTCGTATTCGCGTCCGGGTAGCTCCTTAGATGTCGTTTTGCACAAATGTAACATGATTGTCAAACGTCCAGCAGTGAATCGTGATCCGCGGGGTTTCGATGATAACCCTAACGGTCCGACCGCCAGTAGCGTCGGCCCGTCCGCCATGTCCGCCAGTGGTAAGAGAAAGAAGGGAAAAGGAGGAGAAAAAAATAAATGAATGAAGACTAAAGTAAAATCAAATAAATTCTATTATAAATAGACCACTATATTCTTTGTCTTTACATGTCGTGTACATTGTGTTCTGCCCCGTTAGGTGATGCCAATCTTGCTATCTTTCCGTGTGGCCATTCTTTCCATTTGTCCTGTGTCTTTACGCATTCTTATAAGACGTCGTGTTTGACGTGTGAGCAACCGCACGGCATGCCCGACTTGGGTACAGACCGTGAAATTGCCATGTCGGCCGATATCGCCGCAAAAATTACAGAAAGACAATTGAAACCGAACGAACCGCTAACATGGATGCAAAAGGTAACAGCGGTTATTTCGCCACTCACCCCCAAAGCAACGACCTTTTCCGACCATCTGCACCATAATATAAAGTTATCTATATTGCGACAGATGGGGTTTGGACCGGATGATGCGGTACAAGAGAGAATCCCCTGGTCGGAAATACATTCGAGATATTGTGGCACGGACATCATTAATTTTGGATTTGAATGGCAACATATGGTGGATATGGGCATCATCCCTTCTCAGTTGAATAAATTTAGCTGGACCCAGCAACAGCACAAACTTAAATTAGATGCTGCTTCGATGTTGTCTATTCGTATGACAGTCTCAGAGTTGGCACGTCTCAAATATTCATCACATCAGTTACTTGAATTAGGTTTCGACTGGAACGTATTATCAAGGATGGGTGCGACAGTGGATACGTGGAATCTATTCAAAATTCCAATTGCAGATATTAAACGATATTGGTCTCCATCTGTCGCACAATGGGTTGCTGCTGGTTTTTATGACAAGGCACGGCTTGAACGCACTGGGTGGGAGATTGAAGATGTCGCAGAAGCGTTGCCTGCAATAACAGAGAGGTGTGCTGGACGTGTCTTACGACTTGCGTTTTAAAAAAGTGTATATCAACCATAAGACAGAGCCGATTAAAATAACAAGCCATGTAATTTCTTGGTCTGTATCAATGACCGAGGTACTGTTTGTCGTGGCGAAACTGGTAAAAATGGACGTTTCTTCGACGACATCGATTGTCGACATTTATTAAAAAGAATAGACGTAAATATGATGTAATAAACAGAGTAGTGGATTTTATTTTTTACATTTTTCTTTTTGTTGTTCAATAATATTTCTAGGAATGGGTTGGTCGTACTGGCGCAACCATGGTTTGTAACACGTATTACAGATGGCCAGTGTGTCTAGCACTTTGTCTTCGTCTTCTGTTTGAATTGTTGTCCACGAATCTTTACCACGGAATGTGTCACAAATGTGGCATTTGACTGTGGTATAGAGAGTACCTTCTTTCAAACATTCTCCGCACGTAAAGCCGTGTTGGTCTATTTGTTCTGGATTGAACGTCGTCGGATTACCACAGGAGGGACAAAATAGATAGAGTTTCTTGTGAAATTGAAAGAGACAACCTGTCATATTGAATTTCACACATTCTGTGTTTGAACAAAGGTCATTCTGCATCATTTTTCGATGGGTTTTCCATTCTTTCTTGACACGTCGTTTGTTGTGCTCTTCTAATTCACCAGTATCGACAAACGCGTCGAGAGCGATACGTTTACGTTTTTTGGTGTCTGTCTTTTCACAACGCCGACCACAATAGCATTTGAGTGTTTCGTCATCGACAATAATTTTCTGGTGACCATTGGCAAACAGATTACTGCACTTGGCATCTTTTTTGACAATAAATCCCTTGAATGACGAACATGACAGGCAGATGTACACTTGTCCAACATGGTCGGTCAATTCATCGCTCGGTGCAAGTCCATAACGCCTTTTTAAAGCCTCGCATTGTTTAGTATAATAATGTTCTGGTAGATGGAAGATACGTATTTCACGGTGATTTTGTTCGAACGCGTAGAACAGTTCTCGAATCGCTTCAAACTCGTGTCTAGACGCTGCGTTGAGCAACTTTCGCAGGTCGGAGCGGTATGTATTTTGTTTGTAATGTTGATACATGGTCAGAAGGGCATCGATATTTTTTTGTGAGACATTAAAAAATTTCAACCAGTCGATGCGTGGTTTGCCGCGTGGTACACGCTTGGCCATATGCCGCAGCAAATTGCGATATTCCATGGGAAACTCGACGTGTGGATTGACCTGATGTCGTTGTTCATCGATGCGTTCACAGATGGCGATAACATTCTGTGTAAATGTCAAACGCTGTGGACGATACAAATTGCCCAGTTGTTGCTTGTTCACTTGCATTAGATTCGACTCGATTTGAGACAACCAATCTTGAATGGTCGCGTGTTGCATCACATTGGATTCTACGAGTGCACGGACGGAATCCATCGCTGACCAGACGGTGCCTTCAAACGTGGTCCATTTATAAGTATTGGAGAGTTCCTCGTATAAAGCCGGTATCAAACGCATGGAAAACGTCAAGAATTCCTTGATAATGTAAAACAATAGATGCTGATAGGTTGTAAATAACCATTCTTGCAGCTGCATTCGATTGGGTTTATTATAAATAAAGCGATGAATGATTTTCTTTCGAGCTTGCCACGACAGTCGTGTTTTGTTGTGCTTGTACATACCCAACAACGAACAGAGCAATGCGGAGCGCATAAACTCGTGCACCAAATCATCGGTCTGACAATAATTCGAAATAATCTCGCGCAAATTTCGAATTTGACACCGTTGTGGCAACGCTTTGCACATGAGATGGACAATCGGTTGCATTTTTGGTTTATTTTCGTTCCAGAAGGAACATTGTAGTTGTAAACTAACGATATCAGGTAGACTGCCTTCATGTAGCACTGTTTCTGTTTTCGGATGATATTTTCGAAACACAGAACGGACGTGGTCCACCGTCGACTCTTCAAGAGCACACATCAGCGGTACATGGGCGTCATAGTAGATGTGCAAGTAAAAGTCCACCTCTGAGTTCTTATCACGGTCCAACAGTAGGACCGTTTGGTGGATAATAAGGGCAAGTTGTTTGACCCAGGGGTGGGTATGACCATATGGCCACCAGACATAGTCAACAGTCTTATTTTCCATCGTTTGTAAACGCTCCCAAAACGTACCCATAAACAACCACTCATATTCGGTGCCCGAGTAGTGTGTCAACAAGATTTGTTCCGGCATTTCGCGGCGGACACCATCATCAAATTCAAAGGGGAAAATGCGTCCGAAACCTACTCCTTGGTCTCGGACGCCTTCGTTAAAAAATGATTCTGTTGTCCTGGGTATTTCATGCGCCACTGCTCATAGTAACGCACGCCATTCTGTATCTTTAAACGATACGAATTTTTCATATGCAATACCACAGGGTCGAGAAGCCCTTGAAACACAGTCGGTGACGATAACAAACAATCTTCCATGCAGTACTCCCCTTCCTCACCGACTATATTACGATAATCTTGCAGAATCACATTATTTTTGACACCCATACCGTCAGCACGAATGTTAATGAACGCGCGCGCAATTTCGGAACGTTTGCACATGAGACACAATCGTCCTTCCGTTGGCAAATTGCCAGTGCGTTTGTACTCTTCTTCCTCCGTTGGTAGTAAGAACTCACGAAGAACAAACACGTTTTCTGTGGAAGTGGGTAAGTGCATTCCTTGACATTGGTCTCCCATTATACACGGGCGTTCTTTACCCAGTGGTTCGCGCAAATATTCCTCTTCATATGCCCTGGTCACCACTTGAATAGAGACACGCAAGTGCTCCTTGTGTTTAATATCCTCCGGCGACAGCGTATCGCACGGGTCCTGCTGGACCAACGCACGCACATACGGAAAGTCATACGGGCGCAAGTGCGACAGGTCATTTCTTTTCCAAAAATCTTGATTTTGTTGATTGAAAAACGTCGTCTCTGCTACCATCAGCGTTTTTGTTGGAAGTTTCTCAGTCACTGTAGGTTGCAGTATATCTGGTGTTTCTTTTTCGAGCTCGTCCTCCGTCGCTGGTAAGGAGGCAAAGGTAAATCCAGCCGTTTTCTGACGTTTCCGGTGCGTTACCACCGGATCGAATTTATTCCAATGGGTATTTGACATATTTAAGACTGTTTGTTTTACTTATATAGTCGTTTTTGATCAAAAAATCATAATTGGATTTTCGAAGTCTTGTACATAATTGTGAAACAAAGAATGAAATGAATATTTTTTTCGTCGTATCTGCATGTTTATGGTCATGGTTGGTTGGAAGGTGTATCGCATTCGGACCAAAATGTTCTGTCATCACTTGGACACCCAGTATTAAACATGACTCCTGGTACTTACTCACAACAATACCAGCCAAAATACCCACACTCCTGCTTGTATTCATGCCTCACATATTTACCCTACTCTCGGTCCCAACACTATTCCTCAACAATACACTGACACACAGCATCATGGTAATCATGCTGGTCTCCGAACACTGTTATATACCAATATTTGTAACCAGGATATATGACAGTATACCGCAATGGTCTCTCATTCAGATTGTCATCTACATAGTGTTTGCATCCACATTGCACTCACCTCTGATTCAAGCAACATTGGTCATGAAGATAGTCATATGGCTGTGGTTTCTTTGGATCGAGATTCAAATCAAAAACAATATCATACGCGAAGAACCGTCTTATGTTGAACGTCAGCCGCGAACCCTATAAAAGTAACAGTGCAAGAACCATATGTCAGCAACACTACAAAACAACGTACGACTTCGCATTTTTCTTAGTACTCTCTTGTCACTACTAATCAGAATAACCAGAACAACCAGCTCGGCCTCTGTACACAAAGCAACCGGAATATTAGAAACAAATTTTGTACTATACGGGCTTATTGTCATCGGTTCATTACTACCATTTACAGCAACATGGATTGTTGCTGCCATCATTCAAGCAACAGCATTATTACTGGATATTAGTGCTATATCGTTAGGAACATTAGCAACATACAGGTGTCGAACGCAGACAGGTTGTATTCAAACACTACCAATGTCCATTGTTTCTCTTATACTCATGACCACAGTCTTTGTCTTAGATGGGTTACAATCTTGGGACATTTATCGTATAATCAGGGCACCAACATTCATCTCATCCTCAACACAGCGAATTAGAATTATATCTGCATGGGCACTACCCTTTGGGTGGATGGTTAATACCATCATGGTCACACATTCAGAATGGTCCATGTTTAAGTATACCACAGCTCACCTCATCGTGGACCCACTGGTGATTCTCATGGCCAACAAACATGAAGATATATTTATTATGACCATTATAAGTACAACTATTTTACTAGATATTTTAGCATGGAACCTTAACACACATACTATGGTAAGCAAAGCCATTCTCATACAAGTAGCTCTGTCAATTGGCGCCCTTCTCATACTATTTACAGGCAAAGGTGTCAAGACTATCAAACAAGAAACGTCTAACCAAGATACCAGTCCAAAAGAATTTAGTGTATCAGAAGCAAGAGTCATTCGTCAGAGAAAATCCGCAAACAGCAAAATTAAGTTTTGAGTATAAATTCGACCGTGTGAATAAACAACCATGAGTGATAGTGCAGACTTACGAAGAAGATATCCACAGACACCAATGCCCACATCTGATGAAAGGCTCACATCTGATGAAGAGGACGAATCTTTTGAAGATTTGCCAACACATGAAGAACCAGAAACTGATGATAGAAAAGAATATCGACTATGTGAAAATTTGATGTATCTTATATTAGTAGCCATCACAATAGCACACTTTTTAACAGTATGGACACTACAAGCAGATGTAAATATACTGATGCAATACCAGAAAGAACAAGTGGACCACTATAAACACATTGCTAAACTTTTAGAAAATATGCACCAGGTCAAGTGGCATATGGTACCTGCTCTACATTAAACATTATTATTTAAACAAACTTTAGCGCTTGTCAGACAACCAATAAGAACAATTTTTAATCTCTTTTTTTTCTTCAAAGTTGGCACTCCGCGACTTTAAAATAAAACTATCTCGA
>Ga0209533_1004581_pt1 | contig 11928 bp, 9 predicted proteins | sample COG_04_FD_184748 | JGI IMG/M metagenome (GOLD analysis project Ga0209533, IMG submission 184748) | Pelagic Microbial community sample from North Sea - COGITO 998_met_04 (SPAdes) (version 2) | ecosystem: Environmental > Aquatic > Marine > Neritic zone/Coastal water | place: Helgoland, sampling... | reverse complement strand
AGTGGCAGTATGGGTGTGGGTGCCCGCACCGCATTGCTCAATGAGCTTGTAGAGCTTGAGGCCGCCCGTGCCAAGATTGCACAAAAACGTGGACAAGCCATCCTAGAAGACGCAGAAACCGCGCTCAAAGCAGAAGGTATCGACCAGGTGCTCGCGAATCAGAAGCACGGCAAACTGAGCGACGAGATTCAAAACTACGAGAGCGACGCCGACCTCATCGTCATCGGCAAGCGCGGGAACAATGCCGACTTTGAAAAAGGCCACCTCGGCAGCAACCTCGAGCGTGTTATCCGCAGCTGCAAGCACCCAGTGCTCGTTGCCAACCGCGCCTATGCACCGCTCAAAAATTTTGTGCTCGCATTCGACGGCGGCCACAGTTCCAAAAAAGCAGTTGATTTCGCCGTCAGCAACCCACTCCTGAAAGGTATGCATTGCTACCTACTCCACGTCGGATCGGGGAACGCAAAAATCGAAGCTGAGCTCGCAGAAGCTGAAGCAAAGCTCAACACTGCTGGATATGACGTCACGATCGAGCACCGCGATGGCGAACCCGAAAAAGTCATTGGCGAAGTCGTCTCCAGCGACCACATCGATCTCTTGGTTATGGGCGCCTACGGACACTCACACATCCGCCATATGATCGTTGGTAGCACAACCACCGCGATGATACGCACTGTGAAAATTCCCGTGTTGCTCTTCCGTTAATTTCGAGTTTCCTGCTCACTAAAATGAGCATCGATACCCAACCATTTGGCAAACTTCCCAGCGGCGAAACCGTCCACCTATTTACACTACGTAATCAAAAGGGACTCTCAGCCACCATTACCAATTACGGAGGCATCATCGTTTCCCTCAATGTCCCAGACCGCGATGGCAACTACGCCGATGTCATACTCGGCAAAGACACACTTGAGGCTTACTTAGCAGGTCACCCACATTTTGCCTGCATCACCGGTCGGGTTGCAGGTCGAATCGCCGAGGCACGCTTTGAAATCGACGGCCAACCCTACCGCCTCGTGGCAAACAACAACGGCAACTGCCTCCACGGCGGCCTTAGAGGCTTCGATAAAATACTTTGGCAAGCATGCATCGTCCAGCAAGACGGTGTCGAAAAACTCCGCCTCAGCACAACAGACCCCGACGGCAGCAACGGCTTTCCCGGCAACGTCGATGTCACCGTTACCTACGCACTGCTCGAAGACAACACACTTGAGATTACCTATCTCGCCAGCAGCGATAAAACCACCCCGCTCAATCTTACCAATCACGCCTATATCAACCTAGGCGGCCACGACAGCGGCGACGTGCTTCAGCACAGCGTGCAAATATTCAGCGACTCAGTTGCCACCGTCGATCAAAATGCGACGCTACTAGGCCGGCGCGATGCTGTCGTATCGGGCTACAACGACTTCCGTCAGCCTATCGTGCTCAAAGACCTCGATACGCTCGATGCCGGCAATGCCGATATCCACTATTTTCTCCCCGATGGCATCACAACAAATCCCAAACCAGCCGCTACGGTAATCGATACTCAATCAGGTCGTAAACTTGAAGTATTCACCACCGAACCTGGCGTGCAATTCTACGCAGGACTCGCACTTTCAGAAGGCGGCCCGGAAGTGGGCAAAGGAGGCGCCATCTACCCGCCCGTGCACGGCCTATGCTTAGAGACACAAGACTACGCAAACTCCATCAACCATCCCGACATGGGCAACGCAGTCCTCAAAGCAGGCGACACTTACACCTCCACGACGCTCTTTAAATTCAGCACTGAATAAGTCTGATAGACGTCTAATCATAAAGCCCAGACAGGTCAATCAGACATTCCTGTCTGACGCTCCCAGAGCAGCCCCGCTACAGGGGTCTTGATTTTCAAAGAGTGCTCACCCAAATGGAAACCCAATGCCGACAGCCCCAGACTTCTAGCCGTCACGGATGCCATCAAGTTAGCAACAAAAGAAATCAGAGAAGAACTGCTGCGATCAGCTGAGTGGCCTGTGGCGGAAGTAAAAGTCTTAAGCTTTCCATTCACTCAATCCTGGTATTACAAAATTAGGCTATAGGCGTAGGTCACCATTACCGAAGAACAAAGCACTGTAGAAGGTATTGAGACCCCGTAAGGCTTAACTTTAGAGCTGAATCCTTTTCCATCCCCATCTATCTGGATAGGCGAGTTCCAACAGCGAGTTCCCACACTTTGAAGCATCTGAGTATCGTGCATATTTTTTTCAATATGCCGATTTTGAACATTGTATAATATTTTTTTTGTGAAATGATGGATTCATGAACTTAACATTACTCATTATTCTTGGAGTGCTTTCAGTAGTCCTGCTAGCCGCCCTCGTTTTATTCAGCCGGTCGGTGTTTGCTCGTGTCATCATAGCTATGTTTGCATTCGGATTCTCGGCTTTCTGCGCGTTTGGGTTCCTAGCGTCTTTCGAGCCACTAGATACACCGAATTGGCCTTGGCAGCTAGGATACGCCACTTTGTGCATCGGCTCCATAATTGCTGGTCTTCTAGCGCTTAAAAGCGCATGTAGCGGCAAACAGCCATCGACGAGCACACATTGACCAGCAGGCTAACCAAGCGCGTGTTGCACTCGGTTCGTCATGCACCTTCACTTCAGCATCACTCTAACCACTCAATGCTTACGAAAGAGCACGACTTCCTCGCTCCCATGGGGACGACTGGGATAGTGGTCGGCTGGCACGAACGAGTCCAATCGTTCAAACAAGTCACCAAAGAGCGCATGCATTTGTTGTTCTGAAATTGGATGCGGCGGGCCATCTTCATTATAGCCAGTCACTTCACGGTAGAAAATTGCTAGATAGTGCCCGCCCGGCTTCAATGCCTTCACAATAGATGCGGCATAAGCAGCCCGTTGATCCAACTCTAAGGCACACAAGCAAGTGTGCTCGACCACCGAATCAAAACAGCCCTGCCACTCCTCAGCCAAATTCAAAAAGTCAGCGACCACATAGTGTTCATCATTCACGACTGGAAACGATTGCGCCTTACGCACGGCACTGGGTGCAATGTCCATCCCCGTGACTGAAGCACCCTGCCCTGCAAGTAAACGAACATCATGCCCCGCGCCACACCCCGGCACTAAGACCGAACCCAAAATCGATTGCAGACTCAAGAACTGCGCTAAGGGCGGTGCTGCAATGCCCTTATCCCATGGCGTATCTTCATTTGCATACGCAGCTTCCCAATCTTTCATGAGAGAACACTAGCAGAGCTTCGCTGGAGATCAATACGATGTCAGTGAATACTAAATAATAGAGTGCTCACGTATCGGCAATCAAAGGAAGACGGACATTCCTGTCCGTCTTTTACGTATGCCACCAAAAAACAAAGACAGGAATGTCCTTGCTCCTTTGCGCCCCCTCGGTGTCTCTGTGCCCTCAAGCGACCGCAGGAAGCGGGTGGTTTCATTCTCACAGGCCACACAGAAGCCCCACTATTCCCAAGAGCATTCGTCATATTAGCCATTGCCCATAACTACGGTCAGCATATACAAAGCGACATGAATTTCCTATTCGAGAACCCTAAATTTAGTGAGCTGGGAGGCACCGCGCTGCTGGCGCTCATCGTGTGGCTGGCCTACAAAGACCACGAATCTGACTTTGAAGAAAAGTATTCAACTTTTTGGCCACGTTTTTGGGCACCTTCAATCGATGAACTGGTTCTATGGCCCGTAGTTACACTGATTCCCATGTTGATTGTCCAGCTACTCGATAGTGGCGACACACACACTGAGTTTATTTTTGGGATCGCATATCTTTCCTATTTCGCCTACTCGATCTACTACCACACGATCCAAGGCGCGACCGTGGGCAAACGAATTTGCAAGGTGCGTGTCGTCGATGCCAAGACCGAGCGTCCCATTGGCTTCAAGCAAGCATTTCTCAGAGATCTGATTCCCTTTCTTTTCATCTGTGGCATCTTAGTTGCCGGTATGTTTAGCTCCTCAACAGGCGATGAGTCGCTACTCCAATGGATCTTCATGGTGTTTGGAATTTGGTTCCTTCTCGAAGTCATCACCATGCTCTCGAATGAGAAGCGCCGTGCTCTACACGACTTCATTGCCGGCACCGTCGTCGTGCGCGCCGATCTGTGGGAAAACGAACGCAAGCGCCGCCGACAAATGCGTGAAGAACGCGTGGTTTAATTTAAAGGAGGACGGACATTCCTGTCCGTTTTTTACGCATGCCACCACAAACAAGGACAGGAATGTCCTTGCTCCTTTGCTCCTCCTCCGTGTCTCTAAACTACCCTAAAACCTTCCCACTTCCCCATCTTCGAACTTTCATCCTGCAAATCTTCCAAAACCTCGCTTGCGCTGTTTATGAGATAGCGTTGCAATCATGCCAATGGATACGGAAGCACTCATACGTTCGCTGCGGCAAGAAATTCTCTTTGCGCGTCGCCGGATTTACGAAGTCGGTCAAGCCACTCCACTTGAGCGTATTCATGTCACTGAACCTAAGTTTGAGCTCTTTGTGAAACGCGAAGACCTCTCCCCGATTCATGCTTACAAATGGCGAGGTGCTTATAACCGCATGGCGCAACTCAGTGCCGAAGAGTTGGCTCGTGGCGTGGTGACCGCATCGGCAGGTAATCATGCACAAGGTGTGGCACTCTCCGCGCGCAAGCTGGGCAGCCGAGCAATCATTTTCATGCCCCTTTCGACGCCGCGTATGAAACAAGTGGCCGTTAAACGACACGGGGGCGATTTGGTCGAGATCCGTCTCTGCGGCGACTCATACGATGCTGCAAGCGCAGCAGCGCACGCCTGTGCGGCCGACGAGAGGAAGTCATACATTCACGCCTACGACGATCTAGCGGTTATGGCTGGACAAGGCACACTCGCCGATGAAATCGTCATGTCAGGCAAAGGTCCGTTTGACATCGCTTTCCTGCAAGTTGGCGGCGGTGGTATGGCGGCAGCGACCGCCACTTGGTTAAAAATGCAGTTTCCAAAGATCCACATCATCGGAGTGGAAGGTGTCGAGCAGGCCTCTATGGCGGCAGCGGTTAAAGCAGGCGAGCCCGTAACCCTCGAAACAATTGATGTATTCTGCGACGGCACTGCAGTGCGCAGAGCAGGCATCCTCACCCATCAAGTCTGCGCGGAGATGGTCGATGAATGGATAACAGTCACGAACGATGAAGTGTCCGCTGCGGTGCAATTTCTATGGGAGGAACTACGCTGCATCCCTGAGCCATCCGGCGCAATGGGTGTAGCAGCAGTCCTCAAGCGTCGCGCCGAGCTCGCGGATAAACGTGTGCTGAGCATTCTCTGTGGTGCGAATATGGACTTCGAGCAACTCGCGAGTATCGCCCAGCGCTCGGCGGTCGGTGCCTCAAGACGTCACTACTTAAAGATTGATATCAAAGAGCAATCTGGAGCGATGTATGGCTTACTCAATGCCTTGCCCAAAACAGTCAACATCGTGGACTTTCAATACGGTAAAACTGACGTCGCAGACGCCAGCCCAGTGATCGGCTTCGATGTCGCCCCGATGCAATTTAAAGTGCTGGTCAAAGCACTCAACGACGGCGGCTACTCGTTTACCGAGGTGACTTCAGAAACCGATGTCGTGTTTCGTATGATTCACTACGAAGCCAAACTACTCAGCCATCCATTCTTCATCACCTTAGAGTTCCACGAGCGTTCAGGCGCACTGGCTGAGTTCCTGAAAGCAGTGAGCCCACACGCCAATTTATGCTATTTCAATTATGTGTATTCAGGCGAACGAGTCGGTCGCGCCCTACTTGGTTTCGAGTTCTCAACGGCTAAACAAAATGCGCAATTCGGCGCCGTGCTCGCCTCTGCGCACGATGCCTACCGCACCTACGAACGTGTTTCCGAACGAACCATTCAGCGAATTTTAAGTTAAAGTAGTTATCAATGGATACGACACTCCTCATCTTCACCGCCGTCATCCCAATTTTCTTTGTGATTGGTTCGGGTTTCTTTGCACGACGCACTGGTTGGCTCGATCAGCACGCAGACCGCAGCTTGATGCAGGTAGTGGTCAACTTACTTTACCCAGCCTTTATCTTTTCCTATGTGCTCGGCAATGAGGCGCTTCGCACTCCTTCCAATCTAATCATGCCGCCACTCATCGGACTGACGACTATCGTCGCCGCCTTCGGCTTGAGTATGCTCGTTGCCCGCCGTCTAAAAATCGGCGATCAAAAGGAATGCCGCACCTTTGCCTTCACCACCGGCATGCACAACTACGCTTATTTCCCGATTCCAATCGTCGCACTGCTATTTGATCGTGAAACCACTGGCGTGCTACTGGTGCACAATGTCGGCGTGGAAATGGCAATGTGGGCACTAGGTGTTGGTTTTATACTGTCTGCCAATGACCCGAAATCGATCTGGCGTCGTATTTTCAGTGCCCCAGTCATCTCAATACTTATCGCCGTGCCCCTCAACTGGATACGGGTCGATCAACTGTTGCCTAACTTCTGTTTCGAAGCACTGGATCTACTTGGAAAATGCGCCATACCACTCGCACTCTTACTAATCGGCGCAACCTTTGCCGACCTAGCAAAGGGCGTGCGAATGGTCGAACGGCTCCACATCCCCATCACCGCGAGTGTGCTGCGCTTGGGAATCTTTCCATTACTATTTCTGGTGTTTGTCGTGGTCTTCCCCTTGTCGCAAGAGCTCAAACAAGTGCTCGTCATCCAAGCGGCCATGCCTTGCGCCGTTTTCCCGATTGTCCTCACTCGCCACTTTGACGGCTCAGCGGAAGTCGCTCTCAAAGTCGTGCTCGGCACTACCATCGTCAGCCTGATCACCATTCCTATCTGGATCAGCATCGGACTGAAGGTTCTGGAGTGGTAGTTCTAAAATAGCAGGGCCTTTGCTTGAATACTGTCTCAAAAGAGAAAAACAGCCCCCGTGATTCCTACGTATTTGTGTCTTAATCGTAATCTGACTCTGAATCATAATCCTCTCTCTTTTTCTTAAGTCTTTACCTTCCACCGACTCGACTAGGATTAGGGCAGCGAATGCGATTACGACAGCGAAAATCTCAGTATGAGCATTCGCAAGGTTTCAGCATACCAGCCCTTTGTAAGTCGGGCACTCCTGCTGGACTCCGATAGGCTCGACTGTTCAGACAGGAAGATCTGACCTCCTTTCGATGCGCTGACATTACCATTGCTCCGTAAGCCTTGCGCATCATTTTACTTAAAAACCTCAGATGAAGTATTTCTTACACACTTTTTTTCTATTTTCTCTTTCTGCATTGGTTCTCGGAGCTCGAGAGCTTCCAGACTGTGTTTCCATCGTAAATGAACTCCCTCAATGGGTCGAGATCGTGCCTCCTGATATCGAAAAGGCGACACCTTCCAACGGAGCATCTGACGGCGTCTATTACCTTCTCTCAGACCAACAAGCACTTCCTGACGAAAAGCTAGTTTACCAGCACTACGCGTTGCGCTTGGTCACAACTGAAGGTGTGCAAAATAATTCCAGTATCTCAGTAAATATTGACCCCGACCACCAAGAGCTCATCTGGCACCACCTCAAAATCATTCGTAACGGCGAACACATCGACTTACTCTCGGAGCAAGAGTTTCGCACCTCAACCAATCAAAATAACGACTACCTCATTTATGATAACTCACTCGAATGCTTAGCGATTATCAAGAATACCCAAAAAGGCGATATTCTCGACTATGCTTACACGATCAAAGGAGCCAACCCCATCACTCAAGGACATTTCTCTTGGTGGTTTTCACTCAGCTACTCGGTGCCTGTAGCACATGTGCATGGTCGAATCGTTAGCACACCAGAAAGTCGCCCAATACAGTTTCGCCTCATTTCAGAAAGCGAGACATCGATTCCGCTACCGACAGCCAACCATAAAAACGGCAAGCTGATTTACAGTTTCGAACGTAAAGACGTCCCCGCAGTGCATGTAGATCAAAACATACCGAACAGCTATACCCCCTATACCTACTTTCATGCGAGTGACTGGCCGTCTTGGGAAAGTGTCAGTATTTGGGCAACTAAACTCTATAATTACAGTGCTGAAGGACGCTCGCTCCCTAAAGACCTCGAAATGAAGATTGCCGAATGGGAGCAGCTAAAGGAACCTAAAGCGCAAGCAACTGCCGCATTGAAATGGGTTCAAGATGAGATTCGCTATGTCGCCATCACCATCGGCCCTCATAATTATAAGCCCTACAGCATTGAACAAACCCTCGAACGTCGCTTTGGAGATTGTAAGGATAAGACACAGCTTCTTTGTTACTTACTCAATAGAATGGGCATTCAGGCCACGCCCTTCTTAGTCAATACTAGCAGCCGTGAAGGCATTGCCCAATACCTGCCCTCTAGCTCCAGTTTCGATCATGTCATCACGACTCTAAAGATTGAAGAGCAAGTGTATTGGGTCGACCCAACTGATAGCGCTCAAACCGGTGCCCTCGAACAACTGTGGTTACCCAATTACGGCTATGGCCTGAAACTCTCTTCAGACGCTAAAGAGTTAAGCTTAGTTCCTGGTCAAGGAGCCGAAAAAAGTATGACGGTAATTCGCGAGAGCTACAAGATGGCTGACTACAATAGTGACGTGTGGCTTACAATTCATACTCGTTATCATGGTGCCGAAGCCGAAAGCCAACGTCGCTACTTCGAGCGTGCGAGCCCCGACGAAATAGAGAAAGAATATCTGAATTTTTACGCGCAGCAGTTTCCAAAAATCGCCCCCCAAGCAGCACTCGAAAAGATCGATAATCTCGAACAAAATGTGTTCGAAACAATCGAGAAATATACGCTCTCTGATGCATGGCTACAGGATGAAAATAACCCTGCAGTGACAGACTTCTATACCTACTCTGAATTCATTCGCTCATGGACTTTTCTCTCAGATACGCGTATCCGCAGTATGCCTGCCGCACAATCGCATCCTCTTGAGATTGAGCACCTGATAGAGATTATCCTGCCAGAGGCTGGCGACTTTCAAGTAGAGGAAACACGTATTGATTCTCCATGGTTTACGTTCTCACGCAGCGTCACACCTAATTATGAGAAGCTATTACTGCGCTATCACTATAAAACTTTGACTCCAAGCATTCCTGCGAATGCCTATCCCGAGTATGCTCAGAAAATAGACGAAACCCTCGACCTTCTTGGTTATTCTATAACATATACAGACCATCAAGAACACTACGAAAACCCGGAAGCAAACGGCCACAACAAACCCTATTGGCCAAGTTACTTTGTGGCTTTTCAAGCATGCGTTGTTGGCCTGCTACTTGTTGCGTGGATTGCCAGACGCAAACAAACGCCGCCAAAGCCTCCAGTGAATAGCCAGCTAGATGGGCTCTCGGGGTGGCTCGTCCTACCTGCACTAGGTGTCGTGATTGCACCACTATCACTGATCGGAACTATCTACGAAACAAAGAATCACTTTCATTCCTCATGGGTCGACATATATATCAGATCGAACAGCAGTTCGTATATACCAGGATTTGAGCTTCTCTTGCTTAGCGAAGTCGCCGTAAATATCGTCTTTCTAGTTCTCAGCTTTGCGTTGATCTATGTATTTTTCAAGAAACGTGCAGTCACTCGCATCCTTTTTATCGTAATGGCAATTACAATGACGGTCACGCTCATCGCAGACCATTACGCGACCAGCTATCTCTTTAAAACGAACGGCTTCGATGCGCTCGAATACGACTCCGAAATGACACTTAGTATCGTGCGTAGCTTGATCTGGTGTTCCTACTTTAGTATCTCCGAACGAGTGCGTTCAACCTTTAGAAATTAGAGGTTTCGAGCGTATTCAAATACGTCTAGCACACATTCATAGCATCAGTTGCTCAACTTCTACCTCACTGCGTAGATGTGCGATCAATTGCTCGGCAGTATAACTCGTTTCGAACGGCTGCAATAAACTGTCTAGAAAGCTGAGATTTTCACCAAAGGTGATGAGTGGCGGAATCGCTTGCCCATCACGAATCTGCCCGAGCCCGATGGTCGCCATCAATCCATTACACAAACAATGTTTGCCCTCTGCTTCTGCCTCAGTGCCCCCACTCGCGAGGTATCGCTCCCGCGGACCTGCTGGGCAACGATACGCAATGCTGCCATCGACCTTCTCATAAACATGACGTAAGTATCCGAGGTCACACACCCGACACGGCTCCGAAACAGAACGGTCTGTTGGCACCAATCGCTTGAATGGATAGCCCGTCGGAGAGGCCTTAAAGTCAGTAATCACTTCTAAAGTGCCATTGCGATGACGCTCGATCACATCACGTTTAATCTCAGGCAAAGCACCCGATTCGTCGCTACACGCAAAGGCAGTGCCCACTTGAATTCCACGAGCTCCGAGCGCTTTCGCTTCTCGAAAACGTTGTGGTGACGCACAACCACCCGCCAGCCAAAATGGCTTTCCTAGTGGGATCAGTTTTTCAAGATTACAAGTATCTCGTGGTCCATAAGCTCCTTCTCGACGTGGTGGCGCATTATGCCCACCCGCATCATAGTGCTCGACAACAAAGCCATCCACCGAGCCACTCGCCTTCTTCACTAGCGTCTTGGCCAAGATATCGGATGAGATCACGGCAATGAACTGAGGTCGTTTCAGTGCCTCCGCACACAGCGAGGGATACACACTAGGATCAAACTGAAGCAGGTGTGTTTGATCCGTCACAGTGCTCACCATATTTACTTTGAGTTCGACAGGTGCCGACTTCGAAAGTGCATCGAGCACTGCGGGAATCGCCAGCGGAATACCGCCCCCCATGAGCACCGCATCCACGCCTGCGAGCATCGCACCGTAGAGCGAGGGCAAGGTCGGCAACTGAATCTTCTCCAATAAGTTGATACCCACCACACCAGAGTGACCTTCCTTTGCGAGAGACACCTCCACGAAGTTCGCCACCATCGTGAGCACCTCTTCCTCGCGGCGCATCTTCACTGTGGGCATGGGCTTGAGTCGATACGGCTGATCCTTTGCCTTACCTCCTTCGATAAACCACTTCTCCACGATCGGTGCCACCATCTCCTGATCAGGAAATGCCGCCAGCGCACGTCGAACCTCTCCGCTAAGATCGCCATCTTGTAAGCGTCGCACCAACACCGAATCCAACGCAGTTCCAGAAACCACTCCGAGTTCACCGCATTGCGATACCGTGCGTGCTAAACTCCAATTTGATACAGCGACTCCCATGCCTCCCTGTATGATTTCAGGCAATTCAAGATGATGACTATTGATTAAATTTTCTTTCATATCTATGTCGAGACATCAGCAATACTTATAGCAATCGCGATCCTAAAAGAGCCCTTAAGCGCTCATATTAGTGTTACTGCTAGAACCGCTAAGGAAACTTGCTCAATTTAAAAAGACCTTACAGCATGAACACCATGTCACTTGCACAGAACTTTTTCGATTGCTCAAACGAGCTACAAAAATCCGTATTTGCTGCCAACGCAGCGACCCTTAAAGTTGCGGGAAAGCGCATCGCCGACTCGATTGCGGCCGATGGCGTGCTGCATACTTTTGGCAGTGGACACTCACAAATTCTAGCCGCCGAAATCGAGCGTCGTGCGGGCGGACTCGTGCCCGTGAGCAGTATCAACGATCCCGCAGATGGCTGGCCCGAACAAATCCCGGGCTACGGCGCACGCCTCTTCCAGCGCTACGCGTATCAGTATGCGGTGCAGCCAGGTGATGTCGTCATCGTCATCTCCAACTCTGGCCGCAACGCTAGCCCAATTGAAGTCGCACTCGAAGCCAAAGCCGCAGGCCTTGTCGTGTTAGTGATGACTTCGCTGGACATGTCCAAAGCCACGACCTCCCGCCACCCCAGCGGCAAGAAGCTCTACGAAATCGGCGACTATGTGTTGGATAATGGCGGCATGCCGGGAGACGCCGCAATCGATG
>Ga0209533_1004580_pt1 | contig 11929 bp, 6 predicted proteins | sample COG_04_FD_184748 | JGI IMG/M metagenome (GOLD analysis project Ga0209533, IMG submission 184748) | Pelagic Microbial community sample from North Sea - COGITO 998_met_04 (SPAdes) (version 2) | ecosystem: Environmental > Aquatic > Marine > Neritic zone/Coastal water | place: Helgoland, sampling... | reverse complement strand
GTGCTTTCTCGACTTCTGATTTCTGCCTCCTTACATGTGCTTTCTTTCCATCATGAAACCGACAGAAAAACCAAATCGTCCATTCTTCTCATCCGGCCCTTGCAGCAAGCGCCCTGGTTGGTCGCTTGAAGCGCTCAACGAAGCACTGGTTGGCCGTTCACACCGCGCAAAGCCCGCAAAGGCGCGCATCGAAGAAGTGATCGAAAAGTCCTCCTCCATCCTCGGCCTACCTGAAGGTTATGTCTGCGGCATCGTGCCAGCATCCGACACAGGCGCCGTCGAAATGGCACTTTGGTCGCTCCTCGGTGAGCGCGGCGTGGAAATGTGCGCATGGGAGTCCTTCGGTTCTGGCTGGGTGACTGATGTGATCAAGCAACTCAAGCTCGACAACGTCACCAAGCACGAGGCGGACTATGGCCTCCTCCCTGATTTCTCGAAGGTCAACTTCAACAACGACGTCGTCTTCACTTACAACGGCACCACTTCAGGTGTGAAAGTGCCCAACCTCGATTTCATCCCTACCGACCGCGAAGGCCTCACCATCTGTGATGCGACTTCTGCTGTGTTTGCGATGGATATCGATTTTGCAAAACTCGACGTCGTGACATGGTCATGGCAAAAAGTCATGGGAGGCGAAGGTGCTCACGGTATGATCGTGCTCAGCCCTCGCGCCATCGCACGGCTTGAATCTTACACACCCACTTGGCCACTACCAAAAATCTTCCGCATGACCAAAGGCGGCAAATTGATCAGCGATATCTTCACTGGCGCAACGATCAACACCGTCTCCATGCTCTGTATCGAAGACGCCGTCGACGGCCTTCGTTGGGCAGAAAGCATCGGCGGCCTGCCAACGCTCATCGAGCGTTCCGAAGCCAACCTCAAAGCAATCTCGGACTGGGTCGCAAAGACAGACTGGATCGACTTCCTCGCAGAAGACGCAGCAACCATTTCCAATACATCGATCTGCCTAAAGATCACCGCCGATTGGTATCAAGCACTTCCCGCCGACGATCAAGCAGCAAAAGCAAAGCAACTCGTTAGCCTGCTCGACAAGGAAGGCGTCGGTTACGACTTCGGCAGCTATCGCGACGCGCCCGCGGGCCTTCGCATTTGGGGTGGCGCAACCGTCGACACTGCAGACATTGAAGCCCTGCTACCATGGCTCGACTGGGCATTCGCCGAGATCCAAGGCTAATACGTGCCTATGGCACGAACGTTGAACTTCGAACGTCCAACGCTCAACGTCGAATAAACAGTTAGCGGCTGCGGCGTATTCTAATTCAAAATTCGACGTTGGAGGTTGGACGTTCGAAGTTGCCCTAAAATCATTCCCAAGCAAAAGGCGCTCATCACCGAGCGCCTTTTTTGTGCATTCTGTAGGGGCGCAACTTGATGCGCCCGCCGAAATGGATGCGCCTGCCGAGCAGATGTCTAACGAAGGGCGGGCGCGTCAAGTCGCGCCCCTACAATAGCACCACTGCGCCTCGCGCTGAAGGGCCCAGATCCCCATTCAACCGTAGAGCCAAAGAACCCCTAGCAGCCCGCAAACAACTGTGTTTGTGTATCGTTCTCCCACTATGCCCTGTTTTATCAAACCATTAGGCGCGCTCCTCGCAGGCCTGCTTTTTTTCAGCCTAGGCTTTGCTGATAGCAACAATGTTTACATCACACGCTTTTGGCACAATCACCAGCCCATCTACTGGCCGGAGTGGAATACCAATGGCGGAGAAAACAGCCGCATCGAATACGCATGGGACTCCATCGTCCTCAAAGGCGGTCGCTCCTACTCGGGGTCCACCGCACAACACCCAGAGAACAATCTCTCAGATATTTTTGGGAAAGACGACCGCCGCGCCGCCTACCAAAGCAATCCAAAGAACTCGCTGCAAAGCTTCACCAGTGACGGCGGCTTCGCACTCAGCTACTCGGGATCATTGATCGACAACGTCCGCCAACTTGGCTCTCTCGGACAGCTTGGCTATGGCAGCGGTTGGAACAACGACAACAAAATAGCACGGAGCTGGGCCACTCCATCCGGTTCCACTCGACTCGACCTCGTAGGCTTCACCTATCACCACTCACTCGCACCACTCCTGCCCAAGGAAGTGCTACGTAAAGAAATCCGCATCTTTAAACAAGCGTGGTGGAAAGCATGGGGCGGCAACTCCGACCTAAGCGATCACTCAAAGGGATTCTTTCCGACAGAGATGGCCTTCTCGCGCCACATCGTCGACGTTCTCCAAGAAGAAGGCTACGAATGGGTGATCGTCGCCAGCCATCACCTCAGTCGCACCTGCCCGACTTACTTCGATCAGTTCGACATCGATAACGGCAACTACGGTATTTTTTCAAGTCCTCCAAACAAGGCCGACCTGCTCGGCCCTTCCCCAAGCACTGGTTGGTGGTATGCCCAACCCAACCCCGGCAACGCAGCATGGAACGTTTCTCCCTTCGCTTACCAGTTGCACAAAGCCAAATATGTAAATCCAGACACAGGCGCTGAGTCGACCATCGTCATGGTGCCCTCGGACGATGTATTGAGTTATCGATACGGCTACTCCAATGAGGGCACTGGAAAGGTCAGCTCCTTCATCGAGCCATTTGCAAACGACAGCACTCGCCCCGTGCTCGTCATGCCCTCGACCGACGGCGACAACGCTTGGGGCGGAGGCTCCAGCTCATGGTTTGAAGCCACACCACAACTCTTCGGCGCTTACAACGCCACCACCCCGCAAGACTTCGTCAACGCCTACGGCGGTGCCGCACCGATCACTCATATCGAAGACGGCGCATGGATCTTCCCAGAAAGCGACTACGGCTCCCCCTATTTCCTTAAATGGATCGAGCCCCCCGTGGCTGCCCCTGGAAGCACGACCATCGTGCCAGGCACTCTCATCGATATGGAAACCCCTGGCTTCGCGCTCAAATTTTGGAGCTGGGCGCCCGTCATCACTGGAGCCAACTGGGTAGAAACGGCCGAACAAATTTTACACGACGAAGGCGGCTCCGTCGAAGACTGGAAAATCCAAGCCCCCTACGATTGGGACGGCACATGGACCGCCCCCAACGATGTTGAACTCGCCTGGCACATCTACCTCGGCGGACTCGACTCGGGATTCAACTACTATGGCGGCCTCGGCAACGACGACGAAGTCAAACCCGCCCTCGCCACCACACGCGCCATTCAAAAGCTCCAACCATGGATGACTCAGACGCGACGCGATAACGACCGCACCGCACCTTCAGTGCTCAAGCCACAACGCTTTCCCTACAATCCAGGTGCCTACACCTTCGGCTGGTTCAACAGTATTCCCGGCGGCGATACCAATTTCCTCAAGGCCATGCCTTCCGAATTTTACATTTGGACACATGCATACGATCTCTCAGGCATTACCACCGTAAATCTGAAAATTCGCGTCGACAGCGACGGCGTCAACCCACTCGCAAGCAATCAAAACGAAACCTACACAGGAGGCAACGAGGTCGGTTCGTGGATCACGATACCAATGACTCAGCGCGTGCTCCCCAATACACAGAACGAGCTCAACGCAGCAGCCAACAACGGCCAAATCAATTACTTCATTCAGTCACCAGAACTCGCAGATTACTACTTCGCAAAGATCACCAATAGCAACCTACCCAACTTCCGCGAACAGCTACTCGACTACTATGTCGAAGCCACTGACACAAAAAACAATGTGCACAAATCAGAAATTCAGCACGTCTATGTTGAAGACGATGGCGCAGTCACTGAGCCACCGCGGTCTCCCGTAGCCCCAGCAGCGGCCGCTTTCAATAGTTCACAAATCGATCTCTCTTGGAGTGCAGTCGCCGATGCCAGCGGCTATTTCATCTTCCGCGACGGCAACAACATCGCGAGCGTATCCGCCACCACTTTTAGCGACACCGCATTGACTGGAGAAACCACCTACACTTACACCTTACAGGCCTTCAACAGCGCGGGCAACTCAGGCATCTCAAACCGAACACAAGCCACCACACCACCTGCGCTCAATGCGCCCGCTGCGCCAACAAATCTAAGCGCAACTGCACTTTCACCAAGCGCCATCGAGCTCGATTGGGACGCCAGCCCAACCGCCACCGAATACCGCGTGCGTCGTAGCGGCTCCGAAGTCGGACAAACCTCAACAACTAGCTTTACCGAGACAGGTCTCGGCGCAGCATCCACCTACAGCTACTCCGTCGTCGCAGGCAACGAGGGCGGCTTCTCTGAAGAATCCACACAAGCTTCCGCAACTACCCAAACCGCACCACCATCCTTTAACATCGGCAGCGACGCCGAACCTTCAGGCTACCTAGTCGAAAATCCAGGCATGCGTATTTTCGCCGCCGTTCGAGGCACCCTACTTTATGTCGCCACATGGACGCCCTCTGGCGGCGGCAACGACCACTACATCTTTGTAAGCGATTCACTTGAAGCAAGCGCCACCACAGCCGCCCCATGGGACAAAGCAGGCTCCACCGCACTCCCAACAGACGCACCTTTCCTCGGCGCAGAATCTGCAAACGAATACGCAGGATGGTTCAATACCAGCGGCACCACACAAATCTGGCGCGACAGTGTCGGCGGCGGACGTCTCGAAGGCGTCATCGACCTCGTCGAAGTCTTCGGCCAGCTCCCCGAGACACTCTACCTCAGCTCAGCCGCCTACCCCACCGATTCAGGAACCGCGCTCGCCGCCCAAGCCCCCTCCGGCAACGGCGACGGCAACATTGATCCGAACGAGTTTTACGCCGTATCTGTCGAAGCACTACGCGACAGCGCGGCCAACGGCGTGTTCGACCGCATGGACCCAGCGCGCGCCTTCAGAGTCGACCCCGACTTCAGCGGCGACAATCCAATGATCTCATGGCCCATCGTGCCTGGCCGCAGCTACAACATTTGGCGCTGCAGCGACCTAAGCAACGATAGCTGGACCAAGCTCAACGCAACACCCGTCCAAGCCCAATCAGGCGACGACCTACTGGAGTTCACCGACACCACCGCCAGTGGCACACAAAACTTCTACCAAATCGAATGGCTGCAGCCCGAGTAGAAGCCTCTGGGTGTAATTACCCTCAGAGGGCAAACTAAACAATGAAACCATCCCGGAGCGTCGGCCTCCATGCCGACACCCCTGTGCAGACGTTTGTAAACACGAAGGTCCGCGCTCCCAATGCTTTCGCGTGACCTCGCAGTAAAGATTGCACCCGAAGTAGGGAGTCAGGCATTCAATTTACTTGCTTTTAACATCATTACAGTCATTCAAACGTAATTTAATTCATTCCTAGTCAGCCGACACTCACTGCAAGCGCGTGGTTGATGAGTTTTTTTGGGGGGAATAGAAGAAACCTTATTTATCTCGCTGCTCCTTAAAGCAACACACTTGGCCTTCTAGTGTCGCACTCCTCTCAATCATGAAACATTACATTACTTTAGCTTTTCTCGCTGTGCTCTGCAGCTCTGCAAATGCAGCCCTCCTGCTCTACGACGGCTTCGACTACAATGCGGGCGAGCTACGTCAATCCAACACCGGTGATGCATGGCAGCGCAATGGCACTGGCGACACAATTGCGATTGTAAATGGCAACCTAAGCTATCCGGGTCTTCCCGCTTCCACTGGTAGACAATTGGATTGGGGCGGCGCGGGTGCTAATTCTCGCACTCAGTTCACTCAAGTCACCACGGGAAATATCTTTGCATCCTTCTTATTCAAGATGGATACCATCGCGCCTTTGACCAATGCAACACCGGTCGGTGTTGCAGGCTTATTTAACGCAGCCAACGAGAACAATCCAAACAGCCGCGTGTATATCCGCCGTGATGCCACCAATGTAAACGCCTACAACTTTGGCATCTTAGAACGCGGCTCAAGTATCGCATGGTCGTCTGGTCAATATACCGCAGGCAATACTCACCTCGTCGTTTTTAGCTTGGATTTCGTAGCAGGCGCAACCAACGACACCGCCCGCCTTTGGGTCGATCCACTCGCCAGCACGTTCTTAGCAGCGACCCCTCCAGCAGCAATCGTTACAGCCTCTGGAGGCGTCGACGCCACTAAGGTAGATCGCTTTCGCTTTATCCAAAATTCAGCCGCAGCTGGACGTCAATTCGCAGACGAATTACGTATCGGCACCACATGGGCAGACGTCGTCGTGCCAGAGCCATCCACATATGCCCTACTCTTAGGACTCGGGGCTGGATTGCTTGTCGTTAATCGCCGCCGTCGCTAATTTAAACCGAATCTATGCAATAGGATGAGCGAGGTGCTCGGCAACTGAAGGCCGAGGGAGCGTATAAGCATACGTGACTGCTGGCCTGACAGGCAGCCATGTGCCTCGGTCGCCTAAGGACTTCTCTAACACCATTTAGGTGAACACATTTCTAATGCGATGCATTAGGAATGTGGCTGATTTAAAACCACTTATGCAACTGCAACTAAAGTTAGAGAAATCCGTTTGCATAGTTTCGGTTAAAACGTCATTTTTAAAGACACAGGATGCTTCACTTGAAGCATCCTTTTTTTGTCTGCCTCAAATACTAAAACTCTCGCCGCAACTGCAGCTCGACTTCGCATTTGGATTACTAAACTTGAAACCGCCGCCGACCATCTTGTCGGAATAGTCCAGGTGCGTGCCTTTCAGATACAAGGCACTCTTCGTATCGACAAGCACCTCTGCGCCCGAGGAACGAACCATGATATCGCCACGCTTGGGATCGGATACAAACTTCATTTTATAGCTCAGTCCATTGCAGCCACCCCCTGTGATTTTGACACGTAGATATGCGCCCTTCTGCTCACGCTCGATCAAAGAGTTGAGTTTTACACCCGCAGGCTTAGTGACCAGAATGAGCTTTTCGTTGCCCAAACGCACGCCCTCAGGGATGTCTGTTGCGGTATCCATACTCACATCGGTATTCAAAACATCGTGTCGCGCAACCCCAGAAGCAGACAATTATACTGCATGGAGGATCAACGTCCTCGCATGGCCGCAGCAACCAGTCAGGCAAGTAAGGGTAATATGGCTGCCGCTCATCATGATTTGTGAAAATGTGCACAGCTCCTGCACGAAGTCGCGTCAAGTCGCGTGCCAGCATTCTTCTTAGAAATCGATGAGGGAACGGGGGGAACGTCGAACATCCAACATCGAACGTTCAACATTGAATGAGAATGCACCAACGGCTGAGCGTTCTACAGGCTTCGACACTCTCAGTTAAGCCTACGTAGACAACTCGAAGGTTCGACGTTGGACGTTCAAAAAACCGAGCAGAAGTCGATTGATTCAGCCATGCGAATGCCAGTTGCCGAAAGTCAAAATTCACAAAACTTGATGCGCGTGAGAAGATCCCTCCACCGATACCGCCCCTTTTTTGCTCGCGGCACTTGCAGTTGCCTAAAAGGGAACATTTACTGGGTCAAAATTGACACAGTTTTCAATCACTATGAAACGCATCACCTCTCTACTTTTTTTCTGTCTCACCACTCTTTGCATCGGAGCAGAGAACTTACCTGAAGGGATCGAGCACGTCCAAACCCTCGACGGTATCGAAGAATACAAGCTCACCAGCAATGGGCTACGCGTATTGCTCCTCCACAACGAGCGTCAACCTGTCGCCACCGTCATGGTCACCTACGAAGTTGGCGCACGCAACGAAGTCGCCGGCACCACCGGCGCCACACACATTCTAGAGCACATGATGTTCAAAGGCACCGACCGCTTTAATAGTGCCGAAGGAAATGACTACTCCAGCGTGATGGAGCGCATCGGCGCCCGAGCCAACGCGACCACCTACTTCGACCGCACCAATTACTATGCGACCCTAGCGAACGAGCATGTGCCACAAACCATCGAGCTCGAAGCCGACCGTATGCGTAACCTCCGCATTCGCCAAGAAGACCTCGATTCAGAAATGACCGTCGTGCGCAACGAATATGAGCGCGGCGAGAACAACCCAGTCCGCACACTCATCAAAGAAATCTACGGCACCGCCTTTATCGCCCACCCCTACCAGCATCCAACCATCGGCTGGCGCTCCGACATCGAAAGCACTTCCCCAAAAAAACTTCGCGAGTTTTACGACATTTACTATTGGCCTGAAAATGCCGTCCTCACCGTCATCGGTGGTTTTGACAAAGCAGCCACGATTCAAGCCGTCATTGATCACTATGGCCCCATTCCCAATGCACCCGAGGCCATCCCCACGGTCGACACGCTCGAGCCCGAGCAGCTCGGCCCCCGCCGCCTCACCATCGAGCGCACGGGGCAAGTCGGCGTCGTCATGACCGCCTTCAAAGTGCCTCAAGGCACCCATGAAGACTGGGCAGCGCTCACCTTACTCCAACAAATACTTGGCGCAGACAAAACAGGACGCCTCTATCGAGCACTTGAGGACAATGGTAAAGCCAGCGCGACCTTCGCATTTGGCCCGCAGCTTCGCGACCCATGCCTGTTTATTTTTGGTGCCTACCTCACCCCAGACGCCACACACCAAGACACCGAAACCATCATTCTCGATGAAATTCAAAAGCTCATCAATGGCGGCGTCGATGAAGACGAGCTTGCACGCGCTAAATCAGTCATCAAGGCGAGCACCGTTTACGGTCGCGACGGGAGTTACGCGATTGCCGATCAAATCAACGAAGCCATCGCCATGGGCGACTGGAGCAGCTACATCACTCTGCCCAAAGCGATCCAAGCAGTTACCGCAGAAGAGTTACAACGAGTCGCGGCAAACTACTTCATCTCAAAAAACAGCACCACCGGTTGGTTCATTCCGAAGAAATCACCCACCGCAGCGATTAGCAGCCGCTCACTCTACGGTCCCAACTATTACCGCGACCCCGAAGTCTTCAGCCCCAATTTCAACAACGCCACCGAGGCTGGAGCAGCAGTAAGCAGCAACCATGTCGTTGATTTTTCTAGCGCCATGCAACACGCCACCATCGCAGGTATCAACGTGATCGCAGTGGATATGCCGATCGAAGAAGTCGTCTCTTTTGTAGGCAGCTTCGCCGCGGGCGACACACTCAGCCCAGCCGACGCGCCCGCCCTAGCTAGCCTCACTGCAGCCATGCTGGATAAAGGCACCGCCAAGAGTGACCGTTTCCAAATTGCAGAGCGCCTCGATACACTCGGAGCCGACCTTTCTTTTGGAGCCGACGCGCACAGTTTGAGTTTCTCGGGTCGCTTTCTGCGCAACGACGCAGGCGCGATCATGGACTTGCTCGCTGAGCAACTACGCGAGCCCGCCTTCGATAGCGAAGTCTTAGACACCGTCAAAAGTCGCCAAGAAGCAGGGCTGCTCCGCGCACTGGACGATCCAGATTATCGAGCCAACGCAGAAGTCAGCCGCCTGCTCTACCCAGAGGGGCACCCCAACTATAGCCCCACAATTGAGACGCTACTCGAAGACATCCAAGCCACTCAAATCGATGCCATTAAAGCGTTCCATGAAAGCAACTACGGCCCGAAATCGATGACACTTGTTTTTGCTGGCGACATCGACTTCGAGCAACTCACCGCAGCCATAGGCAACGCCTTTGAAGGCTGGACCGGAGGCGTCGATTACCCCAGCGAAGTGCCCAAACAAGCCGACAACAGCAAGCGCTCCGAGCGCATCTACATCGCCGATAAGACCAGTATCTCCGTTCGCTACGCCTACAACACAGGCCTACAGCGCACCCACGAAGACTACCTGCCCTTCATGCTAGGCAACTACATCCTCGGCGGCAGCTTCCAGTCACGCTTGATGCAAGAAGTCCGCAAGAAGCAAGGTCTCACCTACGACATCCGCGCACGCCACGAGGGCGACATCCTCACTCCAGGCAACTGGCTCCTCTCCGCAAGCTTCTCGCCTGCCATGCTCGACCAAGGCATCGAAGCCACCGAAGCCGTCGTCAACAACTGGTTCACCAACGGCGTGCATTCAGACGAGGTCGCCGCAGCCATCGAAACACTCACAGGCTCCTACCTGGTCGGGCTCTCCACCACGAGTCGTGTCGCTATGCAAGTGCACAGCTACCTGCAACGTGGCTTCGAAGCCAGCTACATTGACGAGTATCCGACTCGCCTAAAGACCCTCGACACCCAGCAAGTCAATCAGGCCATTCGTAAATATCTCTCACCAGAGCAAGCGGTTCAAGTCGCAGCTGGCTCACTCAGCGAGCCCAAAGACACCCTTAGTGAACCACCCAGCAACAAGCAGCCGATCAGTGTGCGCATCGACACCCCACACGCGGGCTGGTCCATTCTAATCGAAGCTATCTACCAAACCGAAGAGAGCATCGTGGTGCTTTCAAAGCTCAGTGAATCCACAGACATGGCTGCTCAAGTCATCACTACCGTATCCGATACTGTGCAAATCCCCGCATCCGAAGAAGCATTGTCCATTCGCCACTACATCATTGGTAAAACTTGGGACTGGGGCAGCTCGAAGGAACTGACCTTCATCGACTCAATCGATGCATTTGGAGGCGCGCTGGATAGAGCACAAGAAATCTACAAAAAGTAATTTCCCGCTTCACATGATCTTTGAAAGCCTAGTCAGAAGACAGGAGTCAGTATTCAGGATGATATTGAAAATCTAACTTCTACCTGCTAACTACTAACTCCTGAATTATTCAGCTCCGTGCACAAATAACTTTGCACCAGACACGTTTCACTATCCACTACTGCCATGCCTAAAATTGACGTCGAAACTCTCAAAATGATTCTGCAACGCAACGAATCAGACATCCAAAAAATCAATGCCGTAATGCAAGACATCCAGCAGGAGCTCGATGCAGAAGAAGAAGAACGAGCCAACCGCCCGCCTCCGATTAAGAAGCAATTTTCGATCCTTTTATCCGATCCCGACGGCAGCTTTGCCGAGAAAGACCTCGTCGGATGGGTCGTCCAAGTCCCAGAAGACGATCCAGTAAACATCGCACCGAGCAAGATCATCCAAGCCGCCTACGAGTTCAATACCACACCTAAGGGCCGCCGTATGCCCGTCGAAACGATTGGCGAAGCCTGTGAAGTCGTGACCGCAAAACTCCTCAAAGAGCAAAACGTTTGGGTCAAAACCAAGGCGCCGGTTTTAGTGGTTCCCGTTGCCAATAAGATACCTACGGAAACGTCCGAATAGCCAAAAGATGGAGGGACATGCTCCGCCATGTCCACAGTGTGTTAAAGCCCTTTCGTTCTCACGGTCCGGCCAGCATGTGCGCCCGTAGCATTTGCGAAGGCGTCAGCGCTGACCCTCCATATGATAAAAAGAATCAATTTAAAAAAAGTGAAAAACACCGCTTGACTTAGGAATTTCGATTTCTACTGTCTGCGTCTTCTAACTTTTAGGGGTAGTAGCTCAGTTGGTTAGAGCGCCTGCCTGTCACGCAGGAGGCCGCGGGTTCAAATCCCGTCTATCCCGCCATTTAGCTCGTTGGTTTCCGAATCAACGAGCTTTTTTGTGCTTTAATTTCTGTATCAGGGATTCTCACCTACGGTGGTCCGGTTCGCTACGCGCCCGGTCAAGTCGCTACGCTCGGAACAAATCCCGTCTATCCCGCCATTTAGCTCGTTGGTTTCCGAATCAACGAGCTTTTTTGTGCTTTAAATCGTAATCTTACCCTAAATCGTAATCTGCTCTCATTTCTTACAAATCTTTGCTCAGTGTAGGAAGCTGAAGGTTCAACGAAGAGACACTGAGGATAGGGTGCCTACACTAGAGGAAGGTCATTCACCCCAAACGATGCAAAGGCCTTTCCCGAACAAGATTTTAGCGGTTCTTCGCTATTTTTAGTGGATCAATCCAAAACTAAAATGGCAATGACTGCAGAGACGGGCCATAGCGTATTAAGTTTCACAACCACCCGCTACGCGGGTTAGAGGGGGGAGGTTTCCTCCTACGCTCTTCGAGCTACGGCGGACAAGAAGGGAGACAGAT
>Ga0209533_1004575_pt1 | contig 11936 bp, 8 predicted proteins | sample COG_04_FD_184748 | JGI IMG/M metagenome (GOLD analysis project Ga0209533, IMG submission 184748) | Pelagic Microbial community sample from North Sea - COGITO 998_met_04 (SPAdes) (version 2) | ecosystem: Environmental > Aquatic > Marine > Neritic zone/Coastal water | place: Helgoland, sampling... | reverse complement strand
CATAGAATATCCAAATAGTGAACGCACATTACCGTTTCGTGAAACTTCATCGTGCCCTTTTTCCAAAATGTCTCGAATAAGTTGTAAATATTGTGACTCGCCCATTATGTTTAGCATAGGTATTTAATCTTTATATATTTGCAATTTGTTTCATATTTTCATCTCACCTACCAAAGATAAAAATATAGGAGCATTATATAGAATTATTATGGATATATTACAAGAAGCTCGTGATATTAATAAAAAATCATTTATTTCTCATGTGTTTTCTACAACCGACGAAGGAAAAGCAGAAGTATTAAATGTTGTTCAATACGCAACTTTAGGCATTATTCCCGTTGTATTATTAAACAAAGCAATCCAAAAATTCATTCCTGAAGCTGATGGTGAAAAAGCAACTTTAGAACTTTTAGTCGAAGTGTTTCTCCAAACCATTATTATGTTTTGCGGAATTATTTTGATTCATCGTTTTATTACTTATTTTCCGACATATAGTGGATTCAAATATGAGAATCTAACACTTACTAATGTTATTTTAGCATTTTTAGTGATTGTCTTAAGTATCCAAACAAAATTGGGCATTAAAGTCAATATTTTAGTAGATCGCGCTATGGAATTATGGAATGGTCCAAGTGAAACACAACATGTCCAAAAACGTGGTTCTCTTCACAATAATAGTCAGTCTGATTATTTTGATAATATTGGTGAAGGTCCTTCTTTTCCTCCAGCACCGGTTGTAACATCAAATAGTCCTCCGCCAGCAGCACAACAGGCGTCCCCACAACAAAATTCGTTTGATTTTGATGGTCCTCAGGCAGCAAATGGACTTTTGGGTGGATCTTTCGGGTCATTTTTTTAAATTAATGGTTTGACGTAAAAATCAATAAATATATTTTATATTTACTGATAAATGAGGAAAATAAAATGTGTTTCCTAATTAGTTGAAATGTTATTTCGAGGATTTAAGGAAGAGAAAGAGAAAGATGAAAATAAAGAATTGTCCAAGACATTACATCAAGAGATGAATAATTTAAAACGCGATTATAATCTAATACAGAAATTGCGTAACAAAAATATTGTAGGGGCGTATTACGATAAGAAATTCACGTCTCATTCTAATCCATCTCCCAATAATAGTAGTAATATAATAACTATGGTTTCGACAAAACCCAAAGATAGTAGTAAATATGGTAAATCGAAACCATCTATCAATTTATTACCAAATAGAATATCGTATATGACATCTGAAGATAAGTTTGCGTTACAAATAGATTATAAGAAAAAAACGAGTGAGGTTTTTTCAGATGATTTTAACCATGGCGATGAATATCAACATATTCTAGAAGAAGACGAAGATCAAGATAAAGAAGGTTTTGATGGAAATGGCGATAGTGATAGTGATAATGAAATTGAAAATATAGATGAAGAAAAATTAATTCAAGTACAACTAAATATAAGAAAACAAAAGGAAAATGAAAAATATATTCAAGATCTTCAATTACAAAGAGTCCAAGAAAAAACATACGATCAAATTGTAGAAATATCCAATTACGAAGAAATACTGATGAATTTCATAGAAAATGGACAAAAAATATTACAAAACACATCTACTTATAAAGTCCAAGAAACGGACTATGAAATACCGCGAAATTGTTATACAATATGGCATAGCAAAAACTTACCACCATTAATGAGGGCAAATTATGAAAAATTAAAAGACAATAATCCAGATATATGTTTTCATTTATACGATGAATATGATTGCGCTAATTTTATAGAAAAACATTTCGATAAAGATGTCTTGGATGCCTACGAAAGATTGTCTCCGTCATCTTATAAATCCGATTTATGGAGATTCTGTGTTTTATATGTAAATGGAGGTATATATTTGGACATCAAATACAATACAATAAATCAGTTTCAATTAAAAGAATTATGCAGCAAAGAACATTTTGTTATTGACCGTCCCAATACAAAGCAAAATGCATGGTGGAACAAGGATGAACAGGGTATATACACTGCTTTAATTGTCACCAAACCTAAGAATAAAATATTGCGGCAATGTATTTATGCAATCATTGAAAATGTAGAAACATATTATTATGGAAAAAACGCATTATATCCAACTGGTCCTGGGTTATTGGGAAAGAAATTTTTTGGAGAGAATAAAGGGACTCATTTATTAAATTCCATTGAACTATTTCATGATGAAAATAACGCAATTGTGTTTAATAATTGTAAGGTCTTGGACATATATACAAATTATAGAAAGGAACAGAGCGAGCATCAGAATAATTTTCATTATAGTTTATTGTGGGGACAAAATTCCATTTATAATGTGAAATACAAATTGCGGAATCATAAAATATCTATCGTACGAAATGAACATCTACCTAACGTGTTGTGTATTTGCCATATTGGAAGTTTTCATATATTTATGAAAATGACAAAATATATTGATAATTTGATTTCGGCACAATATGATGAATATAATCTGACCATTTATTTCAATGTCATTGATAGTATAACCAAAGAACAATTACAACAACTTCAAAAAAAATATCCGAACGCATATTTTGTATTATCGGAAAATTATGGGTTTGATATTGGAAGTTTTTTCCATATTTTACAACTTATTAAGGAAGAAGATGAAAAATATGATTATGTATTAAAAATTCACACAAAAACTGATAATGATAAACGTGATGGATTATTACAACCCATATTAGGAAGTATTCAAACAATACGTAAAGTAGTAAGTCAAATGAATGAATTCAAAGATATTGGAATATTAGCATCGCGAAGTAGTCGTTGTATCGATGCACATGTTGATTTCGTTCGAAACCAGCAATATTTACAACAACTTTTATTTTGGTATTTTCAAGAAAAAACAAATGTTATTAAACAACCTTATGTTACAGGAACGATGTTTTGGATGCGATTTTCTATTATAGAAGAGTTGTTTATGAAAGTGAACCTGAAAAATATTATCAATTCGTTCAACCATGTTCACACTTTTGATTGGAATTGGTATTATTATTCGAATAATAAATATTTGAAAAACGAATCATTACATAAAGAACGTCTTTTTGACCATTACCAACGACATGGAAAATCTCTTGGACTTTCGGGTAATTTATATCACGCAATTAAATATTCAACGAATAGTTTTCAATTACGCGATGCCATGATTGAACACGCATATGAACGATTTTTTTGTTACGGTTCTCATAGATTGGGGTATAAATTAATGTTCATAAAATAAACACTATTTATTTATGACAGAATTCACAATTTCCATTTGTTTTAATGACCTCTCTAGTGCGCGCTTTTTATCTATTCCTTGAAACAAATATTCAGTGTTTGGTGCTTGCTCGTTTTTCTTTATCTGTTTGTATATAGTTTCAATTTGATTCAATACATTCTCCAAAATATCTCGATTTGGTAATATATCTACATTTATGTTGACGTGTTCAGTGAGTAAACTAATGGAATAATATAATATATAACGCCTCTTTTTATTTGACGCTTCTGTATATTTAATACAAAATAATTGGTTTAACGCACTCATGGTTTTCTTTATTAGTTCATTTGATTGCGACTCGCTATAATCTAACAAAATATCCCATATAATCCATATTATATTCCCGCGGTACTTGTTTTCAACGCTATACTGCCGATGATCACCTTTTATTAACTGTTTCTTTTTTTTACATGTAGTTTCAAATTCTAACATCCATTCTAACCAATAACAAGCGTCACACATATTCGATGTTTCATGGTGTATTGAGAAAGCAAATTCATTTAAAGCAATAAACAACTCCTTTGGATCTTTTGGTCTTATATTATCTCTAACATATTCGGCGTTTGGTGCTTTCAATTTACTTGATAATTGTGTCATGTCAAAGGCATTTTCGGGTTTTATTTTGGTTTGTTCAAAACTAGGTTTTCGATTCGATAAACATAATGTACACATAATTTCAGCAAATAGTTTGCGTATTTTTTCGTTGTTTCGTAACTCTAATTCGCTAAGAGTAGTACTTTGATTCACAATATTTCGAAATATATTATAGCGGAGTTCCAAATATATAGCTATTTTCGGATTTCCTAAATGTATGTGTTTTGTACTATAATAAAGTATAATTTCCCATAATTCGGTATAATGCCCAGCACATAATAGTTCAGCACACCAATAACACGCAGGTTCGATATTTTTAGATAATAGAGCATCAATTAACAGTTTTTTTACATCAGAACGTTTGTAATTCGAAAAACTCATTCCACGAAAAGCAGTCGATTCTCGAATATCATTAATTTCTATAATAGCTGGTTCATCCAGTGTAACATTAGGTTGTCTTATAATTTGTATGGGAGGATCAATTACGTTTGGATCGTATTTTTTTTCATTGTTACTCATGATTATATTTATAAAGCATATAAATATTAGGTTTATATAGTTATATAGCGAACTATGATTTTATGGACAACAATTATGATGAATGTATTAGGAGTGGATATAGAATGTAGAAATACTATCTTACACACAAATGATTTATGGAATGATATTCACATGAAGAACGAATATCATAAATATTTATGGAAGTACGGGTCATTATATAGTATGATGTTTCATTTATTGAAAAAATATGATGATTATCCGAAAAGCAAACTATATTTTTGGAATGAAATTATAACAAATCCGTTTAATCAACTTTCGTATAAAGAAGAATTGAGTGATATTTTTTGTAAAACACAGAAACACTATAATGTACTGAATCGCTTTTTTTTCCGTTGTAAAATGAGATATATGAAACCAAATATTACCATTGATATGGAAATGAACGAAATTGGATTGAAAGAAAATTTGTCCATGGAAATATACCAAGATGGAGCCCTGTATTACTTTACTTTACGTGACTTGATTAATATTTGTAGAAGTTCACTTTTATATTCTGTTAGTTTTTTTAATGAACCATATTTACCTAAAAATCCGTACACAAATAACGAATTCCCAACAGGGGTTTTATTGAATATTTATAGTGAAATACGTAAATCAAACTACGAAATGCCTATGTTGTTACAAATGTTGTACAAAGAAGCATTTGACATAGATAAGTTTCTAGACCATAATGAATACATATTGCGTGAAGAGGCGATTAAAGATTTTGTTAAAACCTCTTCGGCATATGATAAACTGAATGAAATTTTGGACATGTTAGAAACTAAGGGTCTACGTAAAAAATTTTCGTTTAACTCCGATTTTCCGACAAAAACAATTATAAAGGCATTTGAACCATTGTTATATTTTTATATTGTATCAGAATATTCAATGCGACCGCAAAATAAACGCATATTTTATCGTAATTTGGTTCAATATAAATTATTACAATTTTATAACGAAAATCCAACATTTGGTCGAAAAATTCGAAAATCAAAATCTGTTTATGAAACTCAAAGCAATACTACAAAAAAACTGTGGTACGATAGTTATATTGAGGAATTTAAACCAATTAACCCATCACAATTTCCTACGATAAATGTTATGTTTCGCTATATTATCAATAATAGACACGATGAAAGTGATATGGAGGATGAAAGCGAAACGGAAGATGAAAGTGATATGGAAGATGAAAATAATGATACTGTAGAATCAGAAGTAGTAAACGAAAATGAAGCAATAATTCATATGGAAATTGAAGAACCAGAATAAATTCAATAAAATGATGTAACTTGTAACATAAAAAATATTCACTTGTTTATGTTACAATATATAATATATAATTATTCAACCATAATGCGAGGAATCACATTGATGGTTTGAAGTTCTTGAGACATTAGTTTATAGGCATACGGAATGTCAACTAACGCAAAGTCAGTTGTATTATCACATGTATTACAACTATGAATAGTGAACTTATCGTGAGTGAACGATTTGTTTCTACCATCATTATATGCTGCGATCATACCGCATTTCTTACAAATATGTACCTTGTATTTGTCTGATACATCATACAAACGCTCTCTACAAAACCTCGAAATACCATGCGACAACATTACATCACGTTCCATCTCTCCTATACGGAAACCACCATCACGACTCCTTCCTTCAGCAGGTTGTCTTGTTAAATTCACCATAGGACCAATCGAACGACTGTGTTGTTTGTCATTGACCATATGCTTCAATCTTTGATAAAACACTGGTCCCATGAAGATATTTGTCTCCATTTGATCGCCAGAAAGACCATCATACAACACTTCGTTTCCGTAACTTTCATACCCTAAATTTTGTAGTTCTTTGGAAATAGTCTTTACATCCAGATCTCCAAAACTAGTTCCATCTCCAAATAATCCTAACTCGAGAAGAACTTTACCTAGAAGCGTTTCCTTGAGTTGTCCAATGGTCATTCTTGATGGAATCGCATGAGGATTAATAATGACGTCTGGTCGAATACCATCTTTGGTAAACGGCATATCACATTCCGGAATAATATTACCAACCGTACCCTTTTGACCATGTCTCGACGACACCTTATCACCTAGAACCGGTTTGCGGAAAGTGCGAATGCGCACCTTGGCAAAATTATATCCGTCACCATTACGTCCTGTGTAATTCTTGTCAATATATGTCTCTTCTGTGGTTCGAAAGGTTTTACTTTGATCCTCATATTTAATTGTTTTTGTTGGATCATTTCGGTTCTCTTTAATTGGAACAATTTTAGCAATGATGACATCGCGGTTTTCAACGAGCGAATTTTCGGGAATAAATCCCTGGGAGTTCAATTTATCGTAATTACCAAATTTCACACCTTTTGTTTTCGCAGGATTAGGTTTACAACGAATAATCTCGTCACGAATAATATTCTTATCTTCATCCTTTTCTGTATGATAAATTGTCGCACTAAATAGACCCCGATCAATAGAACCTTTGTTAATTAACACCGAATCTTCCTGATTGTAACCACTATGTGACATAATGGCTACGTGAATTTGCGTTCCAGAAGGAAGTTTGTTTAGTTCTAGAAAATTCATAAGACGTGTATCTACCAATGGACGAGACGGATAGGTCAATACATAAGATGTCTTATCCATGCGCCGTTCGAAATTTGTGGCGTATATACCCATTGCCTGCTTTCCCATAGCACATTGATATGTATTTCTTGGTGCTTGATTATGATCAGGAAAAGGAATACACGACGCTAGAACCCCGAAAATAACACTTGGGTGAATTTCACAATGCGAATATTGAATAGACGCATCTTTATGTAAATAACCATTCTTATTTTTCATTGCTATTGTGGTATAATCTTGCTCTTCTGGATCAATGTATTCGATCACCGCATTATCCAACTTACATTCGGTAATCAAATCATTCCAGTTTAACTCATTTGAACGAAGTTTCGCGATTATATCCTTTGTAATAAGTGCCTTATTGTCCTTTACACGTAATACCGGACGGGTTAGACGACCACCATCGTTACATATTCTAATTTCCAGTCGTTTGTAATCAAATACAATTGAAGTATATACATTAATAATACCCTTACATTTTTTTTCACGAATATCGTTGTAAAATTCGATTGGAGTTGAAGTCACACCCATCCAGCATCCATTGATGAAAATTTTGACTTTTCCGTGAAGTTCACCTGGTGTCACTTGATCCACCTGGACTATTCTTGGCAATATATAATCATGTAACGAACGACTGTTAGTTGGAATAGTAATGTGCGCCATGTAACTAATGTTCTTAACAATACCAATCGACTGACCCTCTGGTGTTTCAGCCGGACACAAGAATCCCCATGTAGTATTATGTAGTTTACGAGGAGCAATCAACTCACCACTCTTCTCTAATGGCGTGTTAATTCTACGCAAATGACTCAAACTGGATACATAGGTTAGTCGATTTAGCACTTGGGCAACACCAACCTTACTACTATTTGCCTGCTTGATACTGAAATCACCTGTAGATAAAGCGCGGGAAATACCGTTTTCGATAGTCATTGACTTCATTATCTTGTAAATATTCGTCATATTAATGATGTTTTCGTAATCCTCTGACGAACGCCACGAACCATTATTAATTTCACGCACAATCTGCTTTTGCATCTCTTTTACCAACTTGTTGAAATAATTACGAAACAAATTATTCAATAATGTTCCAGTTAGTTCAATACGCTTGTTTAAATATGAATCACGATCGCAAGGAGCAATCCACCCCAAACTAGTTTGGAGAAGTTTATTTGCCATATAACCCAGCATATATAACTTCTGGACCTTGGTAGTACAATGTGGGTAAAGATCATTGTTTAGTACCTCTATCGCAAATTCACGCTTCTTTTGAGCACCCTTCTCCTTATCCATATTAATAGGAGTATACGCAACATAAGAAGTAATATGGCGAATCGCATCTTCTTGTGTCATGTACTTATTCGCATCTATAACTGATGCCTGAAGACATTGCGTTAATTCCTCATATTTACTATCTTCGACATCTAAAATGATATATTGGCAAATGTCTTTATCGCTCATCACTCCTAATGCTCTAAACAATACAAATAGTTCAATCGGTTGTTTTACACGGGGAATTTGAATAAAGAGACCGTGTCCGAAACCGTTGTTTTTACTAGCAATCATCATCTCAATCTGCTTTGGTGAAATACACTTGTAATCGGGAACAGACTTGATCTCAGCATACCATGTCCACTTTGTGGTATTCTTTCCATCAAAACAGGATACACGATTCTCAGCAGCACGTTCTTGACCCAATACCGTCTTTTCAGAACCCTTTACAATGAAATAACCACCACAGTCCATCTCACACTCCCCTGTATGAGAAGGATGAATATGATTGTTTTGCTTTAAAATACAAATGGAAGAACGCAACATAATAGGCATTTTTCCAATGTTGATCTTAGGCAACGTTTTGTAAATAATACGCGGATTGTCCATAGTCTCATTGTTTCGAATAGTATACTTAATATTCAAATCAATTGCCATCGTAGAAGCATATGTGAAATTACGTAATTTTGCTTCGTCGGGCAACATGATTTTCGTAGCACCATTGTTTTCATGAATTTGTGGAGGATATAGTTTAAAATTGTCAAAGGAAATGTCGACTTCCAACATATATTTCTCCTTGTCGGGAACAAAGTCATTTTCGGAATGTATATTTACCGGATTAAACATTTGAATAGTACGCTGAATTTGATAGTTTACAAAATTATTATAAGACTCGATTTGATGACGCACCAATCGCTCCAAATGTTGTCCACGAAAATAAGACTCGATTATTTCGAATGGTTCCTCCGTATAATTATCCAAATGCGATAAAACATTCTTTTCAATTTCATCTAGTTCGGGAATATTATTAACTGGTTCTGGTTCTACTTCAGGCAGCACCTTTTTTGCCTTCTTAATACGAATCGTTTTACCCTTTTTCATGGGAACAATATTCGGATTACTCATTCGAGAGTGAACTGAAGAATCACAAGAAACCTTTTCCATTGACATCATTTTTTTGATAGTAGATATTAACATATCATAAGAATCAATTTTTTATGTTGTTTCATTAAGTTATAATTATTACGATAAAATGGTTATTTTTCAAATGTATATTACACATTTGAACATTTAAAACGCCGATTAATAATATAAAATTGATATAGATATAAATATAATAAATAATATAAAAAAGACAAATGGATTTTGAAATAACAGGTGAATGTAAATTATGTAAAGGAAATATGGAACATGAATGCTTTCATTTTTCAAATAAAAATGGGGATATTGATATTTGTGCTAGTTGTGGAGATTGTATGAAATATTTGGAAAAAGACTTAATTAAAGACAAAGTAAAGTTTATGCGAAAAATAAGATGCGACAATTGTAATTTTCGTATTTGTAATATTAATGATAATTCGGTATGTTTATGGTGTTTAAATGATGATAAAATTTTAAGACATACAGTTGTTTATGGTAAATATAATGGAAAAACACACGCATTTGTATTACAAAATGACTTTAGTTATTGTATTAGTCAAATCGAGTTTAGAAGTAAAAAAAATTATGATGAAACCAAATTAACACATTTAACAAAAAAGGTATTAAATAATGTTTCACATAGAAATCGTTATAGTCCATTACCATTTGAAGATAAAAGTATAAATAAAAGATGGTTGTAAATATTAAAATGGGTGTTTGAAATGAGAAAAGGTGTAAAAACATGTAAACCGCATTATAATTATATGTATCTACAAGTTATTATTTTGTATATACCAAATAACTTCTCTAGTATTGTTTTTTTTCGATAATGTAAATTTACAGCAACTATAGAGTCACGATAATCTGGATTTACCACACATACATGACATAGACTAGTGTTATTTTCTTGACAGATTCGATGTCGAATACAGAGTTGTATTGCGCAAATATTACAACAATATAACGAGTCTAGTAAACAATCATCTGTCCCACATTTTAGACTATATTCATGTACGGGACTCACTTTACGATGTGAAGCAACTTTCCCGTTTCGTCTTTCCATATTTGTATTGGATTGGTTGTATTTAATTATAATATAACCAATAGTTCAATTTTATTATTTGTAATTTGCGATAAAATATATAAATACAACTATTACAACACATATAATGGCTGAAAAATTTGTCGAAATATTAGATCAAATACAAGAACAAAAAAATAAGCAATATGGTGATTTTTATCATTATATGAGAATGATCGATATGTATTATTTTCAACAACAATTACATCATCCACTATTTTGTAATGAAACTCAAGTACTCTCCAGCGAACCGATGAAGGTTTCTCGTAAATTCAATAACGACGAATCTGGACTATTGTCTGAACGTTTATTTTCAGAATTGCCTAAGAAACAAGATACATCGCAAACACCCGAAACAAAACCAATTGTCAAGAAGACGAAAACAAAAACGATTGAGGTGGAAATCAATTCGATTGACGATTTACTGAAAATTATTGAAGAAAATGAATATAGCGAAGATACAGAATACAATATTGATCTGGAAGCGTTAAAAAAGATCCATGAAGAACTGAAACAATTAAATTCTATGGTGGGATTAGATGATTTTAAGAGTCAAATATTAAACCAATTGTTATATTTTATTCAAAATCTTCATGTTGGAATCGAATCGGATTATATGCATAGTGTTTTGTACGGTCCTCCGGGCACAGGTAAAACTGAAATTGCGACCATTTTAGGTAAAATGTATTCAAAAATCGGCATTTTAAAAAACAATGTATTTAAAAAAGTGAATCGCAGTGATTTAGTTGCGGGATATTTGGGACAAACCGCAATTAAAACGTCGAAGGTCATTGACGAATGTCTAGGTGGATGTTTGTTTATTGATGAGGCATATTCTTTGGCAAATAACTACGAAGGCGATAGTTTTACACGTGAATGTATTGATACTTTATGTGAATCATTAAGCAAACATAAAGGTGAATTAATGGTTATTATTGCGGGATACAAAGAAGAATTAAAAAATAGTTTTTTTCGTGCGAATCGTGGTTTAGAATCTCGGTTTATATGGCGATTTTATTTGGAAAAATACGAATTTAAGGAATTATATAAAATATTTTTGAAAAAAGTCCAAGAAAACAATTGGAATCTAGAAGAAAATGAAAGCGAGCATATGAAATGGTTTAAATTACATTACAAGTTTTTTAAACATTATGGACGAGACATGGAGCAACTATTCTCTTATGTTAAAATTTGTCACGGAAGGCGTATTTATGGTAAGAAAATTGAAAAAAAATTAATTAGTTTGGAAGATATGAATAAAGGGTTTGAACAATTTAAAAAACATAGTTCGTTACATGAAGATGAAAAACCACAACTTATTGGGTTATATGTATAATTCGTTAAATATTGTTCTTTAGGTAAAATAAATGAATAA
>Ga0209533_1004574_pt1 | contig 11937 bp, 3 predicted proteins | sample COG_04_FD_184748 | JGI IMG/M metagenome (GOLD analysis project Ga0209533, IMG submission 184748) | Pelagic Microbial community sample from North Sea - COGITO 998_met_04 (SPAdes) (version 2) | ecosystem: Environmental > Aquatic > Marine > Neritic zone/Coastal water | place: Helgoland, sampling... | reverse complement strand
AGCATCTTTAGGTGTTATAAGTTTAGAAATTCTTCCTTTTAGTCTTTTTATAAATCCTTCGTATTGAACTACGTCAGGCCCTTTATCAAATAACACATTTAATTTACTAGCCATTTGTGGCGCTAAAGACGTAACAAACGCTTCTTCAATTATATTGTCTTGCTGATTGTCAGGTAACAAACTAATAACTTTATCTTCAACAAGTGTATTCATAAACTCATCAAAAATAGTCTTAGTAGTTTCTGTGTCGCCTAAGTCATGAGCAACTAGCATAGCGTTAATCTTTTCTTGCAACTCTTCAGGTAAAGATTCTTTTTGTGCTATAAAGTTTTGTATAATTTCATTACCTGTCAACACTTGAGTCTCTCCGTTTGCATCTGGAGTAGAGTAAAGTAATTCTTCAGAGTAAGAGTCTTTAATATCTCTAAATACTTTAGACTTTATAATCTTAGATACCCCTCTAATAAACGATGGGTTATCTTTCATCATTTGATAATAAACGTGACCGTACTCGTGCATAATCTGCATACCTACATCAGATCCTGAAGTAACGTGTACAGCAGAACCTAAAGCCATACCAGCAACTAAGCCACCATGCTCGTCAATAACTTCTCTTAATATAAGTAGTTGCTTGTTAGGAAACTTTCTAGATGCAGCAGCTACAATAGTAGATTCTAATGCTGGATTTATAGATGAGTAATATTGTAAAACGCTTGGCTTTGTAGAATCTACAACACCTTCTGCAGTTTTCATTTTCTTACTACCACCAGGTATAGTTCCAAATCCTTCTTTAAAAAGGTTTTGAACTGACTTTGCCATCTTAGACTTAGACGCTTTAGAAACTTTCTTAGAAAGCTTCTTAGCTATCTTGTCGGCAGCAGACTTAACCCTTTGCGCATAAGTTATATCTGAGTCTTCTTTAACTTCTGGTTCAGGCTTTTTATCGCTTGACTGTGCTTCCTTCTGCTCAGTTTCTTCTGCGCTTCCTGTATCTTCTTCTGTTGTCGTGTCTTCATCTTCTACAATTTCTGCATCTTCTTCAGTTGTTGTATCTTCTTCAGCTGCCGCTTCAGTATCAGACTCTACATCTTCTTGTGTAGCACCTGTAACCGTGTTAATATATAGACTAAGATCTTCATCAGAAATATTTTCAGAATCTATTTTAGACTTAATAATATTTGCAATTTCTTCTGTAGTCTTACCTTCTTTTTGCAACTCTTGTATTTCAGCGTCAAAAGGTCGCATAGCTTTTCTAAACTCTTGCCTTTTCTTAACGTCTGCAAATTTTTGTTTTACAAAATCAACAGCTCTACCAGTAAATGATTTAGCTTTAGAAAATATACTTTTACCAGCTTCTTCAGCTTCTTTAGCGCCTTCTTCAACCTTTTCAGAAACCTTATCAACTTTAGACTCTGCTTCTTGTTTTTGTCTTTCAGCTTTTTCTACTTCACCTTCTTTTGTAAATTGCTCATACTCTTCTTGAGTTAAGCCTTCTACAGCTTCGTTAGCTTCTTGAATCTCGTAAGAATCTTCTTTAACTCTTTCTTCTAAAGCAGCTTTCTCTACAGATAAGTCTGCCTTTTCTGGCTCACTCATTGCAGAATACTCTTCACTTTGCTCAAAAGATTTTATATCATTTAACCTTTTTGAGTCAATAGACTTTGCAGATGCAGTATATTTTTTTGCAGATAAAAGTTTTGCTACAGCAGTTTTACCTTCTGTAATAGAGCTCTCTAAAGCAGTAACATTTGTGCTATGATCATTTTCAATCTTAGCAAGCTCATTTGTAAGAGCTTCACCTTCTAGGTTTTCATTTGCTTCGGCAATTGATCTTTCCTTTAAAACATTTAAATTTTCTAAAGACTTTTTAGACTGATACTCTTTAACTTTAATGTTAAATAAAGTCATTTGACCAGCTTCAGTAAGCTTTTCTTTAAACGGTAAAGTAGATGCTATCTTAGAGTATTCTAAAATAGTATTATCATATTCAGCTCTTTCTTCGGAAGATATTTTATCAGCTTTTTGCAGCTTGTCAAGCATTCCATTAAGACCATCAATTTGATCTTCACGAATAGCAGCTTGTATAATCTCGTTTGTTCTTACCTTTTTTTGAGCATCACTCATGTTCTCATACATGTTGATGTCATTGTCAATAGAAACTCTTTTGTTAGTTATACGTCTACCGTTTTCAGCAACGCTATTCATAAATCCTCCACGGCCCCCCATAAGAAAACCAGCAGCAAAAGAAACCCCTAATGTTTTTCTATTTTCTTTAGATGTTAGAAAATCAGTATATTCAACAAATTCTTTACCTTGAACTTCTGCAAGGTTTTTTTGTTGTATCCACTCTTCGTATGTTTCTTGGAACATTTCTTCAGTACCTTCAAACGTACCAGTAGTTGTTCCTCTTCTAGCGTGTTGCATTAATCTCTGACCAAAATTCTTTTGAATTTGTTTTGCAGATTCTGCTCCACCTCTTAATTTATTAAATTGCTTAAAAGCTTTACCAGACAAACCACCAAATTGAATACCCCACGAAAGACCGTTTAATGCAAACCACTTTGAGTTGTCAACAAATGTTCCGTGCGCAGCCTCTTGAGCTTGATCTTCTGATAGACCCATACCTAAAGCTTTATTGTAAACATCACCAGCAAGACCAGCTCCAATTACAGCAGTAGTTGCAGTACCAGCACCTAAAAATGATGCAACACCAGAACCCATAGCACTAAGACCAATTACTCCATCTTTTGTTGTAGCTAAAGCTCCTAACAACCCTTCCCCACCTAATGCAGCGTCTGCACCAGCAACACCTTTAGAAGCTCCCTTCTTTAATGCTTGAGATGTTTTTTGAGTATCTAAAGTTTTAACTAATCTTTTTGCAGATCCAAAAGCTCCTTTTTTAGCAGCAGTTCTAGCTCCTGCTTTCATTAATCCTGTAGCTACGTTTACACCAGCTTTACCAGGAATAATCATAGAAGCCATGTAAGGAAGAGTCTTAGCTACGTCTGTAGCCCAAAACTCTATCTTAAACATATCATCTAAAGTAAACTCGTCTAATCCTGGAGATTGATGAACCTCACCCCACTTCTGTAGTGATTCACCCCATTTATGAAAAGAAGGTAATCTTTCCGTTACCTTTAAAAATGTATCTGACTTTCTAAGCTCGTCAGGTAATATAGTCATAGCAGCATAGTCAATCATATTACCTATGTCGCTAACAACAATACCAGTACCAGCTACTAAACTTTTACCAGCCTTTTCTGCGTTACTTTCAAAAATAAGTTCAGGATCTATTCCTGCTTCAGTTACTGCCTGCCTATCTCTTTCAGCTATACCAGCAATACCTGGCCTTAACTCTTTTTGTCTATCTTCAAGCGCAAAGTCTCTAGCCATTGTAGAGACATCGTCTTGAGAAATCATTTGCTCTTGAGGAGCTTGTTCAGTTAATTCTTCTTGTGTACCGTAATCGCTAGCATAGTCTAATAAGTTGGCTTTACCTTTTGTACCACCTTCATTGCTACTGTATTCGCTAGCAAGATCGCTTAAATCTGCCATTGTCTATTTTTTATTAATTATAAGTATCCCAAATCTCTGCTAATTTAAGGATTTCACCTTTATCGCCAAGACCATCAAACATTTTATTCATTACATCAAATATTGTTTCTGGGTTATTAGTTGCAATTGCTTTTTGAAACTCTTTACCTATAGGGCTTCTGTCTTTAAGTAAATTATTCATTGAATCTAAATACTTCTGAGAAGTAACCCTAAAGTCTCCACCTTGCTTTTTAGCAGCAGAAGAAGCTAATGAATATATAATACCTTTTGAGTTGTTGTCAAAATCAGTATTTTTATAAACCTCACCTAATATGTAATCAACACCATCCATATCAAAATCAGTATCTTTATAAAAAGCATTACCTTCTTTTTGCTGATATTTTCTAATTTGATTTAAATAAGCTTCGTTTTCAGCTGTCTTTTTCTCTAAAGACTTTTCAAGTTCTATTGAGCTTTTAGAAGACTTCTGTATGTTTGCTTCTTGACCAGTATTTTCAATAATACGCTCTAAAGAAACGCTACCTGGATTCAACTCAATCATAACTTGATCATCATCATCATTTTGATATACACCAACCATTGTAGAAACAAATAATGGATCGCCTTTATAAAATTCTTTTAACGAAGCCATTAAGTCTTTATCTGTAGAATCCCCTATAATGTGATGAACCTCTTCACCATCTACATTAAAAATTGCTTTATTAACTAAATAAGCACCATCATACTTCATGTCTTCATAGTCTTTTTTAGCTTCATAGCCATCTATGTAAACACCGTCTTGATCATACATACTCTTACTATGAGTCATATCATAAGTACCGTCTGAATTGTTTTTTATTTTAGTGCCAAGCAATTTTTCTATAGCCTTTTGAGGAGCGTCAGTAGCGTCAGTAAAAATTCTATAACCTTCAATCTTAACTTTACCAACTTGATCAGGCCCCTCAGGTCTAACACCAAAAGCTTGAAATCCTGAGTTTTGAGAAACTTTCTTTAATGCTTTAGAAGCTCTAGTTCTTCCAGTATAAGATTTTTGCATACTAGCTCTTATTTCAGCTTCCATTTCTACAGGCCCCATTTCTTTAGTTCCAACTGCATTAGGATTATAAGCTCCCTTCATTCCCATATCTGTTTTAGCAAAAGACTTAAGCAACTTTTCTTTTCCGTAAGGATCTCCAGGAAATTTAACACTTGCTTCAGCTTCTAACTTTTTAAGTTGAGGGTCTTGCCTTTCTAAAGCGTAATTATGAACTACGTTTAAATACTGAGAATTAAATACTTCATCAAAATCAATGCTTTGACCTTCGTAATAATTTGCAGTATCTACAGCGTCATACTTAGCTCTTAAACCAGAAAGCTTAAAGTTATCTGTTTCTCCAGCTAAATATTTTCTTCTATTCTCTAAGTCTACTTGAGAAATTAAATCAGACGTATCTTTGTTTTGCGATCTTTGATCAAGTAATGCTAATTGTTTTGCAGAAGTAACACCGTTCTGGTATTTTTCACTATTTGTTAAACCAGAAACAATACTATCTCTAAAGTCTAAAACTTTACCACTACTCATAGCAGAAGAATATCTTCCGTTAAAAGTTTTAAGCATTGATTTAAACTCCATTTTTTTCTCGTCAAAATAGTTAGTCATATAATCTCTCATGTGAGGTATATTATTAACTTGAGTCATGTAGTCTTTTTCAAGCTTAGTTAAAGCATCTCTTTCAGCACCAATCATTTTAGCATTCTGAAAATCTAATTGCTCTTGCTGCATCATTTCTTGACGCATTTGAGCCTCCTCTTGCTTTCTAGCTCTTCTTGCGTCTGATGTACCGTTAAGCGCTAATGTAAGCGCTTGCATTGCTCCGTAATCTATTGCCATATCTTAATTCCTATTAATAACCAAACATTTCATTGCCTGGGTTAAATGTTGGATTAATTAATCCAGATTTCTTTTTGTTATTTCCTAATATACCTTCTTGCTCTTCTAGCTCAACCTTTACAGGGGCATCATCTGCACTAAGTAAATTTAAAGCTTTATCTTTTATTTTATCTTTTGCTCTAGATAGAAATGCAGTAACTTTCTCACCAGTAGTAACATCTACACCAACTTGATCTTGACCTGAATTACCAAACTTATCAGTTTTGTAGCCCATATCCATAAGCATCTTTTCAGTTTTAATTTTATTATACCTATCAACTTGTCTACTACCTACTGCGTCAGCAACCATTGATAAACCAGCTCCTGCTAATTGAGCTCCAGCTTGTTTGCTAGCTTGTGCTTGTTGAAACTTAGCGTTTTGGTATTTAGACTCTCTAGCAGCTTCGTATTTCTCATTCATCATCATCATACTATCGTACTTTTGCTGATTTTGTCTTTGCATTTGTGCGTCTGCTACTGCAATATCTGTAAGCGCAGATTGACGAGCTACATCAAGCCCTCCAAGTCCAGCTAAAAACTGAGCTCTATTACCAGCAGATCCACGAACAATATTTTCTATACCAGTAGCGTATGACGAATCTAAATCGTTATGAGCTTTAGCTAACTCACTAGGAGTTAAGCCTTGTTGAGCTAATCGTTTAGACTCTTCTAATCTTTGTTGGAATGCAGGGCCTAGCTTTGGATCTTTAGGGATGTCAACATCTTTTAATGCCGAACCTAAACCAACAGCTCCAGATGCTAAACCAATAAGAGAAGATAATCCTCCAACTTTATCTAAAAAAGATTCTTTGTATAAAACATCCTCACCTTCTGCGTCAATAGCATCAACTGCAGCTTGAGACTCACCCCTTGTATCAATAACGCTAGGAGTACTAGTTTCAACTTTATCTTTAAAGTATTTAAGGACTTCTTTATTCTTATTTTTTGAATCTAAAGAAATAGTTTTTTCTGGAAGTATTTCTTCATCTTCAACATCATCTACTTCAACATTTTCTAATGGATCTTTTACATTAAAACCTTTTCTATAGTCAAGATAATAATTAGAATAATCAGGCTTCTCTTTTTTTTCTATTTTATTATCACCTTTATCATGTCTTTCATTGTTTTCAGCTAGCTTTTCTTCTTTTATAACTTCACTTCTTGCCTCTATATAATTAGCTTCTCTACCAAGAGTAGTAGCGTTAGAATCACTATCTGCCCCAATAAGTTTAGCTCCTTCAGCTAAAGAAGTTTGACTATACCTAAGAGACTCATTTACTAATCTATCTGGCACTAATTCATCTGGGTTGTCTTTAACCCATTTATCTATAGATTTAAAAACAGTTGATACTGCATGACTTTTTCTTTTTAAAGCTCCAGGAGTTTTAAAACCTTCTTTTTGTTCTTTTCCAAATCCACCACCAAAATTGTATAAAGTAGTTAAACTAGCATAAACATCATCACTAACTTTTCCTTGATATTTTTCTAAAGCTTTATCCGCTTTAATAAATATATTTCGAGCAAGCTTATTTTTAATTTCTTGAGGTATAGCAACACTCATAGCTATTGACTCAGGAGTCTGATGATTTTTAAATTTAGAGTCTACTTTTTTAATTTCAATTTCTAAATCAGTATATAGTTTACCTAAGTAACCTTTTTCATCCCACATTTCTGCGATTTTTCTATCTATACCATATTCAACTAAAGTTTCGACTGTTTGAAACCCTAAGTCTATACCATAACCAATAGTTATACCAGAGCCTTCAGTAGGTATGTAACCCATATTTCTAAAGCCCTCCATGTCGTCAAGATGTTTTATTCTTTTACTAAAAAGCTTACCTCCGTATGATTCTAAAAATTCTTTAGCTGTCATTATGCTCTATTTTGTGTTATAAAATTATCAATATCTTGAGCTCCATACAAACCTTGATTAGCTTGCTTAGTTTTACCATAAAACTCTTCAGCTTCAGAACCAGCCAATGCAATAGATGTTTTTGCACTTCGCTCACCTCTTGCTCTTATGTCAGCTTCTCTTTCAGCTTTTTCAAATTTTTTCTTCTTAAATAAACCTACAGCTCCACCTACAACAGCTCCAACTCCAGCACCTATAGGCCCTAAAGTAGCTCCCATAGCAGCATACTTTAACGCTTCTCCAGCTACATCCATTCCACCATATCCAGGATCATCATCAAGATCACTTATTAACGCACTACCTACACCTATACCAGCTCCAACAACAGCGTTAGCGTCAATGTTAAGGCCTTTACCTTTACCTTTACTATCACCTTTGCTTTCTCCCATATCTCCAGCAAGACCTGCCGCTTCCTCTCTTTCAGCAGATGTTCCTCCATATATCTGACCAGACATTGCATCGCTTTGCAAAGCTGTCGCATCTTGTTCAAATAAATTACTTCCACCACCAATAGCTGCAGGAGCAGATTCTGCAGGGGCAGATGGTAATGTTGTACTAGAAGCCTTTTTCTTTTTCTTTTTTTTACCCATATACAAAAGGTCTCCTTTAGTAGTTCTATGAAAATCTCTACCAAGCACGCTAAAATTTTTACTAGGTGAAGAAAGGGATTTACTATTAAACATATTTATTCCAGGCATATTATCTTGATTTTCTTATTCTTGTATTTACTGCAAATATATTAAATTTTTCTCCAAGAGTAGAATAGCTTATTGTATGCTTCATCCAATTACCTCTTATTCTAGGATTACTACCACTTCTTAAAGGTACTTTATGTATACCCTCTCTAATTGTTGTTTCAGTAATTGTTTGAGCATCACCTACAGAACCTTGAACTACATGGTTAGTAAAAGCTGTGGCTTTGTCTGTTACTATTTCAGAAACATCAAAGACTTTATTTTCTGCAGCACTATCATTTACAACAAACCCAAAATTATAAGCTTGATAATTTCCACTATTTAATAAGTATAATTTATCTGTACTACTAGTTGTGTTTGTATTTACACCATAAATTTTTCCATTATAAGGAAGGTAGTAATTAAAGTTTAAAGTAGATCCGTCAATTAAATTAAGTGTGCTAATTAGTTTACCATCTAAATCTGAAATAACAAAATTATAATCTGTATTGTTAGATTTAATCATAAAATGACATTCTCTAAACTCAGCATCATAACCTAAAGCTAAAGCATTTAAATTACCTAAACCATTAGTTGGTTTACTTATAGATCCAGATATATTTGTTAGATAGTTTTTATAATTATTTTGATAAGCTACAGGAACAACACTTTGTCCATCACATCTAATTATTTCTTTTTTAAGTTCATCATAAAAATAAAATGCGTTAGGCGTTATAATAGATTGATTATAGTGTTGACTACCATATTGATCTGTTAAATAATCGTAACGCTCTATTGCAGTACCTGTACCAGAAACAATTTGTATATCTGCTGCAGCTCCCTCGCCCTGTATTAAAGCTCTTGAATTAACAGATAATAAAGACATTCCTGATTCTTGTATTGCGTATAATTGATTTTTATAATTAATTAAATCAGTTAATTCACCGTTAGACAAACTTAATTCTATAAAATCGTTAGAAGGAAATATAGACCAAGCATCCAAAGACTCTCCTAGTATTTTAGTTTTAGAAGCTGCAATTTTAGATTTAAATAAATCATTGTCAACCCAAGATGTAGGTTTAACAACAGAGCTTATTAAATTATTTTCTTGATTATACGCTGTATTGTATAAAAAATTATCAGCAGTAGTCATTGATGCAATTTCAGAAGTTCCAAAATAAGTTCCTTGCCTTAGAGCTGTATTAACAAATGACTCTACAGGGAATGTACTACCATAAACATAAGTATCTTCAGTATTACCTCTACTTGTATTTTGAATTGTATACCAATCGCAAAAAACATCTCCAAATGTTATTTCAATAACACGAATTGCAGTACCTAAAGTAGATTTAAACTCAGAACAATCATAAAATCTAGTGTTTTCTATTGACGCAGCAGATGTTCCTCCATATTGCTCAAAACCACTTGAAGTGTTTCTGATCAACTCTCCCATCCACTTAAACCCTAAAAACCTGTAACTGTGAGATCCATTAGACCTAACTTGAGAGGCGTAATTATTTGGACTACTAGAAGGGTATTGATGTAAACTTTTTCCAGTAGTACTATCAAACTTAATACCTGCTAATGTAGGTATGTTAGCTCCTGTCTGTCCTGTTGAAATATACAAAGATGGATTAACATCTAAACTGTATTTAGCTCTTGACTTTTCATCATATTGTGGAGGATAAAAATCTCCTGTATCATTATCAAATTGATCAGAACCACGATAACCAGCAGATTTGTGAATGTAGTTTCTTGGCAAATTACTTTGAGTAGTAGAAATTATTTCTGCGTTAACTACAGTTTTAGCTAAATAAGTTTCTGCTGTCCATCTAAAAAGATTTTCATTTCCATTATTTTGTAAATCAGACTTAGTTGTTAAAGACGTAGAACTTTCTAAAAGCCTAGGCCATGGCTTCCATTTTTGACTACCAAAACCAACCCCATCTTGACCTCCAGAATCCATATTACTTTTTACATCGTATCCAAAAAACTTGTGATCTTTAGCGTTTGAAGTTTGACCGTTAGAGTAAGTATGAACTTTATTAACTTTAATAGGGTATAAAGGCCTTATTGCAAATCCAGAAGAAAAATTATAATTAATACCTCTAAGAGTAGTGTCAGTACCATCAATAATAAATTGATTATACGGTATTCTTCCAGCGTACCCTGAATTATTGCTTCCATCATAATGAACTATTTGCAAAGAAGTAGGTGGATATGTTGTTTTATCTTCTAATGTAGTATTATCTCCTTGATCTTCATGATAATGCTCTGTTGTAGAAAGCATACCTTGCGTAATAATTGTTTTATCATTATCAGTTAATTCTGCTCTAACAATTTTATAACCAGAAATAATTGAAGTTACTGAGCTAGGTAATCTTACTTCTATTTTTGGTATAAGAGCATATCCATATACCTCATCATCATTAGCACCACCACTAAAAGGCGACCAACAACTATTATAAGAATGGTTTGTTTTATCAACAGCTGTAGCAGAATTTCCTACACTATTAAGAACTTTAGAATTTGGATCTAATGCGTCTGGCATTTTTACATCACCTAAATGGTATGTAAATCCAGGTGTACCTTGTTTATCATAAAAAACTATACCAAATCTATAACATTCACCTCTCTTAAAACTCCTATATTTACTATCCCAAAAAGGATTGTGAGGCCCTTTTTTAAATCCACCAAAACTATTATCATTTTGTGATGAAGAAATAAAATAAGGTTTATTTGCGTCACGATCAGTTTCTGGAGCGCCTGTTCCTCCACCAGGGATTTGATTAAACCTTTCATCAATTAAATATTCTTTTTGAGTAAAAGTTAATCTAAAACCATAACTACCTGTAGAATAATTTTCAGTTTCTGCACCAAGAACGTAAACAGGATCACTAGAAGTATTAAAATTTTTATTTATAAATTTGTACCTCTGTTTATCCCAATATAAATTATCATCCCAAGACCAACTACCTCCAGAGCCATTGTAATGCCTATGAGGATTCTCATCGTCACCACTCCAAGTTTCTAAAGTCCAATTACTTCCTGATTGAACTCCTTTATAAGATTTAAGTTTTCCAAAACTTGATATTGTAGATTCAACATCAAATATTGTACTTTTTAAATTTCCAGCATAAAGCTTATTATCTTTTTGAGCTAAAGACTTGCAAATATTCCAGGTTTCATTACTTATAATAGCAGAAGCTATACCTCCCTCTACAAGTGTTTCTGTTTCAAATCCTGAATGAGTAAAATTGTAAGTAGTACTAGTAATAGAACCTTCCTCTATTATATTTATTGTACTTATATTTTCAGAAGAATAATATATTACAGCTATTTGTATTTGCTCAAAATCTTGAGATACATTACTTATCGTTAAATCAAGTGCAGCACTTGAATTATCAGAAGAAGTTCCACCAGATACTCCTAAAGATGTATTATTTGCTAAACTATTTTTTACAATGTTTATAGGTCTAGAAGCTGATGACCAATCGCTATAATTAGATTGATTTTGAGATCCTAATCTATAAACATAACTATATGATCCATATTTTAAATTACCACCTGTCTCATTATACTTAACTAAAGATATTCCACTTTTAACATTTGGTTTAAAAGCTTCAAAATCAGAAGCGGTTTTAGATGCTATATTTGCATCTTTTATGTTTATTGATTTAAGCCCTGTTATACCATCAGTACAATATATTCTGTGAGTATTTTCTGTTTCAATTATAGATTCAATTTCTATTTTACCAGAAAAATCAGAAAACAAAGCTGTTCCACTCCATAACTGGCTAGCTGTGCCAATAGTAAAATCTGAATTTATTGAATTTTTATAAATCTTCCAATTTGTATCATTAAATGTGCTTGCTAGTTTTTGTATA
>Ga0209533_1004564_pt1 | contig 11951 bp, 9 predicted proteins | sample COG_04_FD_184748 | JGI IMG/M metagenome (GOLD analysis project Ga0209533, IMG submission 184748) | Pelagic Microbial community sample from North Sea - COGITO 998_met_04 (SPAdes) (version 2) | ecosystem: Environmental > Aquatic > Marine > Neritic zone/Coastal water | place: Helgoland, sampling... | reverse complement strand
TGGCGCGCGATGCGATGATTATTGTTGGTAGTGTCATGAGCGCCAGCACCATACCGCCAACCAATGGAGACGATCTTGGTAAGCCAAATGTGCTCAGGAAAATCGAAAGCCCCAGCAGACCGAACACGATCGATGGCACAGCAGCCAGATTGTTGATGTTAATTTCGATGAAGTCGGACCAGCGTTTTTTTGGTGCGAATTCTTCTAAGTAGATCGCTGCCATAATACCAATCGGAAAGGACAGAACAAAACAAATTGACAGGGACATGGCTGAGCCGACCAAGGCACTTAAAATACCTGCCAGCTCTGGCTCACGGCTGTCGCCATTCGTAAAAAACTTGGCGTTAAAAACACTGCGCATGGCGGTGTTGCCAGACAATTGATCAATCCAACCAATCTGTTGATCATCCAAACGTCGATCAGCTTGGGGAACATCGCGATCAATTTGACCTTTATTAAATATATCAACATCGTCTGACGCATTGACCCATATGGTAACAGTGCCGCCCAACATTTCAGGGTTCTCTAGAATCTGATCGCGCAATTGATAGCCAGCATCAGAACTAAGCAATCCGTATAGTTTTTTCTTTTCCTTGCGGCTTGTTGCCTCTGGAAAGGTGTCGCACAACGTGGCTTTAATGATCCGATCAAAGCTCGCCCCACGAATATCGTTTGGGTCAACCACATCTGCGGACAAGTTGATCTGTAACGCTATTTCTGTTGTCGTTACGGCGCTTTTACCTTGCCAAAAGATCGACCCGACCATGAAGACCAAGAAGGATAGTGATACAACAATCGCCATACGTCCCATCCACTGAAAACGGCTTTCGGAGCGGTGACGTTTTGCAAGGTGCTTTTGCCCCTGAAGGAAGCTCGTATCAAGATCAGTCATATTGCTCTCTATATTTCTTTACGATGCGCAGGCTGAAATAGTTCAATATCAATGTTGATATGAACAGCATCAGACCAAGGGCAAATGCAGATAGTGTTTTGGCGCTGTCAAACTCTTGATCACCTGTCAACAGGGCAACGATTTGGGCTGTGATCGTGGTTACCGCGTCTAGCGGGTTCGCGGTTAGGTTTGCGGCAAGACCCGCAGCCATAACAACAATCATCGTTTCGCCAATCGCCCGTGATGCAGCCAGTAACAGGCTACCTGCGATACCTGGAATAGCCGCGTGCAGGATGACGCGGCGCACGGTTTCAGCCTGCGTCGCACCGAGCCCCGATGACGCATCCCGCATCGCTTGGGGGACTGCATTGATCACATCATCAGACAGCGATGAAATCAGCGGGATAATCATAATTCCCATGACCAGTCCTGCCGCAAGGGCGCTTTCGGAGGCGACCTCTAATCCCATGCTGCCACCAGACCAACGGATAAACGGTGCGACCGTAAGTGCGGCGAAGAACCCGTAAACAACTGTTGGGATGCCCGCCAATATTTCCAACATTGGCTTGATCCAATCGCGTGTCCGCTTGGATGCATATTCCGCCAGAAATACCGCAGAGGCCAAACCCAATGGGGTGGCGACGGTCATCGCGATGGCAGAAATTAACAATGTACCTGTGAACAATGGGATGACCCCAAACTTGCCCTCTGACGCGACTTGATCAGAACGCATCGCTGTTTGGGGCGACCATTCCGTCGAGAAAAGGAATTCTGTGATCGGCACTTTCTTGAAAAATTCAATCGCTTCATAAATCAGCGAAGATACGATGCCTACGGTTACGGCAACAGCCACTAGAGAACAGAAAATCATCACCGACTTGATCATTGTGTCAGAGACATTAACACGCTTGCCTGTCGTGATATTAAATTCCGTAATCTCGGAATGGGTTTGGTTCGTCATGCTTAATTCCCAGCTTACTCAGCCCATCCGATTCTTTCGGATGCTGACTGATTAACTTGCTTTTGTGACAGCAGAATTACAGTTGTGTAACAGTTTGATGAATTCCGATTTGGACATAAAAAAGGGCCCAAAGGCCCCTTTCAGAAATAATGTTCTGGGGGCTTACATATCTAATTCTTGTAACCCTATAATCTTGGCAGCCCAGTCCGCACGCTCGCTTTCAGTCAGTGGGATTAGACCTTTGTCAGCAAGGTATCCATCTTCGCCCCACGCATCCTCGGACGTGAATTCAGCCAAGAATTCTTCGAGGCCTGGAATGATCCCAACATGATCCTTTTTCGTGTAGAAATATAAGGATCGTGAAATTGGATAATCCCCTTCGGCAATTGCTTCGAACTCTGGTGCAACGCCATTTACTTTTGATCCTTGAACACTGTCTGAATTCTGCTCTAAGAATGAAAATCCAAAGATACCAAATGCAGCTGGATTTGCTCGCAGCTTTTGCACAATCAAATTGTCATTTTCACCAGCTTCGACATAGGCACCATCTTCGCGGATCGTATGACACAACGCTTTATAAGCGTTTTTGTCCGTTTTCTTAAGCGCACTGATCCAATCAACGGTCTTGCACCCACCTTCCATGGCCAGCTCTAAAAACGCATCTCTGGTACCCGAAGTTGGTGGTGGTCCCAGAACTTCGATTTTCACTGCGGATAGAGACGCGTTAACCTGATCCCACGTTGTATATGGATTTGGTTGCAATTCGCCATCAACACTTGACGGAACTTCCTTAGCTAATGCCAAGAACAGATCGGTCAAAGTGACATCAAATTGCTGGGCGATTTTCGAGTTCGCGAAGACAATTCCATCATAACCAAATTTTGCCTCAACGATATTGGTGATGCCGTTAGATGCACATTTTTCGACTTCGGATGATTTTATGCGGCGTGACGCATTTGTAATGTCTGGATGCTGATCTCCGATACCAGCGCAAAACAATTTCAACCCTCCACCAGATCCAGTCGATTCAACAACAGGTGTTTTGAAATTTGTATTTTTACCAAATCGCTCTGCAACAGTCGTAGAGAATGGAAATACAGTTGATGAGCCAACGATTTTAAGTTGATCCCTATCTGCAAATACTGGGGCAGACGTTAGGCTTGCTAGGACAACAGCTCCGAGTGTTAGTATCTTAGTGGACATTTTATGACCTTTTATGGTTAAGTAAATCTGATTCTGATCAGATGCACTCCATATAGATCGCTATTGTGACAGTAGTTTTTCACTAGTGTAACAGTTTGGTGAAATCAGAGGTTTTCTCAACTTTGATACTTTAGAGACAACCTTGGGTTACTGTCCGTCATCATATAATTTGAGACAGAAGGCGTTTTGACTCTGAGGACCCAGAAGCGCGTCTTAGTTACTGGATACAAAAAGAAGCCGGATAATAGTCTTGTGGGTAATAGTCTAGATAGCTTTTCTTGGATTTGGGTTCAACGGCTTCAACACCAGATATAATCACTCCAGCCTTTTTGTGTTAACAAATCTGGCTTTTGTTTGTTTGCTTCGTCAGTTTTTTAAAGCAATTCAAGGGGGTCTAATTGTGAAGATCATGCTAAGTTGCCCGAAAATGAGATAGGTTTTACGTTATGACACACCGTTTGAAAGCCAGTAGAGAAACCTGTGCGTGGGGTTTTTTCGATAGTCAGCTTGTTCCTGCTTTAGAAATCGCGAGTGGAGAAACCATAACCATTGAAACTGTTTCCGGTGGCCCCGATCATATTCCGCCGCCAGACACCGGTTTTTACATCCCTCCCGAACTTTACGACATCCACGACACTGCAGAACGCCAACTGCCGGGTCACATCCTGACAGGACCCGTAGCGGTGAACGGTGCGAAACCCGGCCATGTGCTAGAGGTCAATATTCTTAACGTCAAATTGCGCCAAAACTGGGGTTGGAATTTGATAAGGCCTTTGTCAGGCACTTTACCTGAAGATTTTCTGACGAGCCGCGTTGTCACGATCCCGTTGGATTGTGAAGCGATGACCGCCCAATTGAAGTGGGGACTTACTTTGCCCTTAAAACCATTCTTTGGGGTGATGGGTGTAGCGCCTCCACCGAACTGGGGGCGTATTTCAACGATTCAACCGCGCGCGCATGGCGGCAACATCGATAACAAAGAACTTGTTGCAGGCACCACGCTTTACCTGCCAGTTTTTACCGAAGGGGCCATGTTTTCTTGTGGTGATGGGCATGGAGCGCAGGGCGATGGCGAAGTTTGTGTAACGGCAATTGAAACGGCGCTGGAAGGTCGGTTTCGCCTTACGGTTCGCGATGATTTCACCTTGAGCTTTCCACGCGCAAAAACACAGACACATTTGATTACAATGGGTATGCACGAAGATCTCGATAGGTGTGTGGAATTGGCGTTGCGAGACATGATCGTTTGGATCGTTGAGCGCACTGGCATCAGCCGGGAAGATGCTTATATGTTGTGCTCACTTGCAGGTGATTTGCGTGTGACGCAAACAGTAAACGGAAACAAAGGTGTGCATATGATGATGGAAACCGCCTTGATGATCAAGACAGCCTAAGAGGCCAGAAATGACAATAAAGACAGCAATTATTGGTTTGGGGATCATGGGGAAACGCATGCTAGAACACATGGTTTTGCATGCAGAATATGTGCCAGTTGCAGTGTGGGATCCGAACCCCGAAGCCTGCAAGAAAGCGGTGCAATTGGCACCTACTGCGATCATTGCAACGAGTGCTGAGGCCGCGATTGAAGCGGCCGATCTGGTTTACTTGGCGTGCCCACCTCTGCCACGCAAGGCTTATGCCCTTGCTGCTGGAGCCATGGGCAAGGCCGTGTTTCTTGAAAAACCACTCGGTGTGGATGTTGCGCAAAGCGAAGATTTGGTCGCGCGGTTAACCGCCTTTGGTGTTCCTACTGCAGTCAATTTCACACAAGCGGCAGGTGCGGCGCTTACTGACATTTCACAAGCTGGACAAACTGGTGCGATGGGTGACCTTCTGGGTGTAGATATCGTTGTGACCTACAGCGCATGGCCACGCAGTTGGCAATTGGATGCTGACTGGCTGCGCTTTGGCGCAGAAGGTGGCATGACACGCGAGGTCATCTCGCATTTTTTGTTCTTTTCTGAACGCATTCTTGGACCTCTTTCCGTGGTTTGGGCGCGACCCTCTTATCCAGAGGATCCAACACTTTGCGAGACACATCTCCTAGCACGACTGGAAACTAGTGATGGCAAAGCAGTTACGATCATGGCCAGTGTAGGAGGCGCGCAGCCCGACCGCCAAGAACTGACGATCAAAGGCACAGCGTCAAGCCGGCGTGTCACTGATTTTTATGTTGATGCCGTCTCAAGCAGTGAACATTTCACGGAAATCAACGAACGACCTCAGGATCCAAGGGCGGTGAGTCTAAAAGCACAACTTGACGATTTGCTACTGTGTATTGATGGCGCGCCGAACCGTCTGGCTACGCTCCACGAAGCATTAAGAGTTCAAAAATTGGTCGAGGTGATGTTAAAACGTCACACGAACTCATAGCTGCACTTTTTATCTGTGGACCGCACTACAGAGTTAGAAACACATCGCGACTTTGGCAAGAAGTTAGATGTTACAGCGAACAAGACAGCGGTGATGGAGCGTATCGGTACACTGTCTCCAGATGTTGCCAAGTTGCTGCTAGAGGAAGCTTTGGACGAACACACATCTGTTTCATACCTGCGGAGTATGCCTCAAAGTTAATCAACAAGTACTCATCAAGAGATGTAAACGCCCAGAATTATATGCACTACGGCGCGCGAATTTCAGCGCCATAAAGAATAGGAGGACCGCGCGGTTTCGCACGATCCTCACCTAAATCTTTGTCATCTTAGGGCCAGCTGCCCCAAGTCTTAATTCTTATGCAGCAACGCGAATTTTGCGTGCTGGGGCTGACACCAAGGAAAACCGCAAAGGCATTGTTTTCAACGCGTCTTTCACGCGTGGTGATGTGTTACCTGTCAAATAGCTTACGCGATCGGACGCAGTTACGGCGTCTACTGTTACGTGGCTAATCATCATGTCTGCTTCCAGACGTAGGATGGAATTACTCATAGGATCTACCTCAACTCAATACTTGTTAATGCAAGACATCCTGCCTCGCTTGACCTTGTTTCTGACGGCTGAAACGGGCAGCGAAAGGACGTCTTCAAGACGATTTCAAGATAAATTTTGCGCAAATTGTGTTCATTAACCAGAAATGTGGCAGCATGGTTAACGCAGGTAATTCCATAAAAACAGGGGCAATGGCACAAAATGCACATCAGCAAAAAAGGCAGAACCTGCATGCACCCCTAAAAAATGCACACAAACACTCTGCCTTCTTTTGTCTTTAAATACTCAAAACCGCTCTCAGCGGCCCCGCATCCGTGGATCAAGCGCGTCGCGCAACCCATCGCCAATGTAATTCACTGACAACACGGTCAACGAAATCATCAAACCTGGCAGGAACACCCGTTCAGGATATAAATCCATCCGCTGCACAGCATCGGCCAGCAACTTGCCCCAAGTCGGGAAATCCGACGGGAACCCCACACCCAGAAACGACAACGCGCTTTCGGTGATGATCGCCACCGCCAGCCCCAACGTCGCCGACACCATGATCGGAGACAGCACGTTTGGCAGCAAATGGCGCATAATAATCTTACCTGGGCGCGTGCCAATCGAATGGGCCGCCAAAACAAATTCGCGTTCTTTCAACGCCAGCACGTCCGCACGCACAATCCGCGCCGTCTGCATCCAACTGGTAATCCCAACCACACTGACGATCAGAATAAACATCCCAGTTTCAATTCCAAAGGTCTGGCTCAACCTTTCGCGAAACAACGTCACGGCAACCAAAAGGATCGGCAACAAAGGCAACGACAACATCAAATCGGTAAACCGCATCAAGATGAAATCCAACCGTTTAAAAAAGCCAGACAGCACACCAACGGCGGTGCCGAGCAACAGCGACAGCACCATCGCAGCCCAACCAACAGCCATCGACGCGCGACCACCCTCGATCATCTGGCTTAGCAAATCACGTCCCAATTGATCTGTTCCAAACGGGTGGTTCCAGCCAATCTTGGCATCGCCGTCCCAAATCCCCCAAATGATCGGGCGCATATCTTTGGCACGAATATCCAGCTTTGTGGCTTCCAGCGTCCAGATAAACGGGCCAAACAGCACGAACAGCGTGATGAACGCCAGAAACCCACCGCCCATAACAGCCCCTTTGTGCTGTTTGAACTGGCGCCAAATGTCTTGCATCTGGCTGGTTGGTGGCGCACTCGGTGCTGCTTCGGCCAATGGGTTGTTCGGGCTCACATCAGTCATAACGGATCCTCGGATCAAGCACACCGTACAGAACGTCGGCAATCAGGTTAAACAAAACGATCAGAATGGCGAAGATAAACGTGAACGTCATCACCGTTGGAATGTCACTGGCAAACAGTGCAATCAACAACTGATACCCCAGCCCATTCACCGCAAACACATTCTCGGTGATAATCGCACCCCCAAAGATCGACGGGATGCCCAGCGCGATCACGGTGATCACAGGGATCATCGAATTGCGCAGCACGTGCACCATCACAACAACGCCCTCTTTCAGGCCTTTGGCCCGCGCCGTGCGCACATAATCTTGCTTTAGATTATCCAACATCGCAGATCGCATGTACCGGCTAATCTGCGCTGTTGTCTGCAGTGCCAGAACCATCACTGGCAACACCATCTGCTTGAGCTGCATCACAAATGTGTCCCAATCCACGACCTCTAGCACTGTATTGTATTTCGATGGCACCCAACCCAGCTGCACCGCAAATATCCAAATCAGCAGGGGACCGGTGAAAAATGGCGGGATCGAAAACCCAACCATCGTGATAAACGTACCCGCCTGATCAAACACCGAATAATGACGATAGGCGGAATAAATCCCGATCGGCAGCGCAATCGCCACCCCAACCACATAAGCCATGCCAACAACCCAAAACGTCTGTGGCAGGGATTGAATAACCAAATCCATCACCGGACCACGGGTCTGCCATGAAATCACACGCAACTTGCCCTCAGCGAAAGACGTGTCTGGCAACCAGCCAGCCCACCAGGTATTGGCGGTTGCCCAGTCGATAAACACCTGCGGTTCGATCCAGAAAAACTGCACCAGCCATTTCCAGTATTGCACGTATACAGGCTGCCCAAGGCCAAGCGCCTCGCGCATCTTTTCTTTTACGTCAGGTGGAACGGTCAGCGGCACCTGTGACATCGGATCACCCGGTGACAGTTGCAGCAACATAAAAATAGCCAAAGAAATAAACAAAAGCGTCGGGATCGACAGCAATAATCTACGGATTGTGAAAGTCAGCATCGACGTCTCAGTTTATGTCTTGGAGGGGGATGAGGATGGGGCCTATGACACAACACGCCAAAGGCCCCAACTCAAATTCAGATGGTCCGCTTACTTAATGCGGTGCCAATCAGCGATGTTCCACAATTCACTGTCCCAAGTATTCAGAACAATGCCACCCAAAGACAGGGCGTGTGCAGAAACGCGACCACGATCAACCAAAGGAACGATGGTCATGCTGTCTTTTGTCAGCATATCGTTCATCTGTTTGCCGATCCGACCACGCTCTTCAAGGTCGCCAGTACGAGCCAACTCGTCGATCAACGCGTCATACGCAGGATCACAGAAACGGTTGATGTTTTCACCCTGCCATTGAGATTCTGGCTTAGGTTCGCCACCACAACGGTACGCTGCAAGATATTGCTGCGGGTCTGTGCCGTTAAAGTTGTTGGCGTACATTTCCACGTCCGCATAGAACTTTTGGAATGTGTCAGGCGAACCTGGGTCACCACCAAAGAACACAGATGCGTCAAGGTTACGAAGTTCGGTTTCAACACCGATTTCTGACCACCACTGTTTGATCAGCGCTTGGAAATCCTGACGAACAGCGTTTGTAGATGTCTGGTACAAGATCGCCAGCTTTTTGCCGTCCTTGTCACGTACACCATCACCATCGGAGTCTGTCCAACCAGCTTGGTCCAGCAACGCTTTTGCGCCTTCGATATCTTGCGTCAAACAACCTGTGTTGTCGGATGCAAATACTTTTGGTGCAGGAACCAAGTTACATGTTGGACGTCCAGCAGTACCGTAACCAACTTCAACCAACAGGTCGCGGTCGATCGCCATAGATAGCGCTGTACGTACTTTGATGTCTGACAGGAACGGGTGCGGCGCTTTAACTGTCGCACGTGTTTCCGCATCCAACTCTGGGGATGGATCCGTCAGGTTCATTTCAAGACGCTCAACAAGCGAACCAAATGCTGCAATCGGCTTACCTTTGCCGCCTTGCGCCATTTTCGCCAACACGTCTGGTGCCAACTGCATGTTCCAAGCGTAATCAAACTCGCCTGTTTCCATAACCGCACGACCAGCCGCAGTCGCATCACCGCCACCTTTGAAAGTCACGCTTGCGAATGCTGGCTTAGATGCATCGCGGTAGTTCGGGTTTGCAACCAATTGGATCACGTCATTTGGACGGAAATCCGTAACCATGAAAGGACCAGTGCCGATTGGGCCAAAGTTGGCTTCTGTACACTCTGGTGCTTTTGCGCCCAAACAATCAGCAAATTGTGCCGCTTGCAGGATTGGCGATTGGCCACCCATGAAAGGGCCGTATGGGTTTGGTTTTGGCTGGTTGAACGTCACTTTAACAGTCAACGCATCCATTGCTTCAACGCTTGTTACACCGTCAAAGAAAGACGCCTGTGCGCAACCGCCTTCTGGGTGCATACAGTATTCTGCCGTGAATTTCACATCAGCAGATGTCATCGGCGTGCCATCTGACCACAACAAACCTTCTTTCAAGGTCCAAGTGATAGATGTCAGGTCTGCAGAAACACCACCGTTACCAACGGTTGGGATTTCTTTCGCCAGATATGGAACCAACGCACCATCTTGGTCGTAACGACCCAGTGGTTCGATAACCATAGATGCTGATTCAACATCCTTTGTACCACCAGACAGATATGGGTTCAAAATCGATGGCGCTTGCCAATAGATAATCTTCAGATCGCCATCAGAGCCGCGTTCCGCAACTGCCATGGACGCCATTGAAAGCAAAAGCGCGCTTCCCAATGTCATAGATTTCATCGTCATACGTAGAGTTCTCCCTATTGATTATGGTTTAGGTCAATGCTGCACGTTTGCGCAGCAACAAGAGGAGGAGGTCCGAGCGAAAACGCCTGCAAAAGCAGGTGAAACCAACGCGAGTGCGTACGTCTCATGGCGTTCAAGCAACTAATTCTCCCCAAGTGTAAACGTTTTGAAAGCGAATCCAAAACGGCAGACCATCGGCGAAGTAAAAACGATAACGATTTAGTTTACAATGATTTTTCTTTTGACCGTTTGATAAAATGACCCGAGGTTAATGTGAACACCCCCTCTGTTTCCCCCCTTGACGACCTGCGCTGCAATTTTCAAACTCCCCCAATTCTTACACGCAGGATCCAATCAGATGCCCGACACCTATACACCTGTCCAAATGCTGGAAAAGCTGATCAGCTTTAACACTGTTTCCCATCGCTCTAACCTTCCACTGATTGATTTTGTTGAAGGCTATTTAACATCGCACGGCGTCAACAGCACGCGCGTTTACAATGACGATGGCGACAAAGCGAACCTTTACGCCCACATCGGCCCGATGGTTGAAGGCGGCGTCATCCTGTCTGGCCACACGGATGTTGTCCCTGTTGAGGGCCAAGATTGGTCGACCGATCCGTGGACTGTCGTTGAAAAAGACGGGAAATATTTTGGCCGTGGCACCTGTGACATGAAAGGTTTTCTTGCCATCGCGCTTGCCTATGTTCCCCAAATGCTCGCTGCAGACCTCAAAACCCCGATCCAGCTTGCGCTGTCCTACGACGAAGAAGTCGGCTGCGAAGGCGTGATCCCGATGGTCAAAGAACTGGCAGGCAAAATGCCCAAAGCCGCCATGTGCATCGTCGGCGAACCCTCCGACATGAAAGCCGTCACAGGCCACAAAGGTGGCATCGGTTTTCACAACGAAGTCACTGGGTTTGAGGTTCATTCCTCGCTAGCGCACATCGGCGTGTCCGCCGTGATGACAGCTGCAACATTGGTGGAATGGCACAACCAGAAAAACGCAGACGCCGTCGCCAACCAAGACCCCGATTGCGAATTTGTGCCACCCTTCCCCACCTATCACGTTGGAACAATCCAAGGCGGCACAGCGGGCAACATCACCGCCAAATCGTGCACCTTCATCAACGATTTCCGCCTTCTACCGACCCAAGACGCTAAACAAGAAGCCGATGATTACCTCGCCTTCGCCGCCGCGCTTGAGGCCAAAATCAAGGCCGTGCGCCCCGAAGCAGGTATCAAAATAACGCCAAAATTCGGCGTCCCTGGCCTCAAACCCGAAGAAAACGGCACCGCAGAATCCCTCGTGCGTCGCCTCACGGGCGACAATTCTATCAACGTCGTCAGCTATGGCACCGAAGCGGGCCATTTTCAAACCGAAAATATCTCAACTGTCATCTGCGGCCCGGGCAGCATCGACCAAGCCCACCAAGCAGATGAATACATCACCATCGCACAATACAATCTAGGCGCAAAATTCATGCGCGACCTGATTGCTGACCTCTCATAAGGAAAAAACCCATGCCACTCATCAACCGTTTCGCCGAAACCCACGCCGAACTCACCGTTATTCGCCGCGATCTACACGCTCACCCCGAACTGCAATTTGATTGTCACCGCACCGCCAATATCGTCGCTGAAAAACTGCGCGAATATGGCTGTGACGAGGTTAAAACAGGTATCGGCCAAACGGGCGTCGTTGGCGTGATCAAAGGCAAACAAAACACATCTGGCAAAGTCATCGGCCTGCGGGCCGACATGGATGCATTGCCAATATTCGAGGCAACAGGCCTAGAGTACGCCTCAAAAGAAGCAGGCAAAATGCACGCCTGCGGCCACGACGGCCACACCACAATGCTGTTAGGGGCGGCGCAATACTT
>Ga0209533_1004561_pt1 | contig 11955 bp, 9 predicted proteins | sample COG_04_FD_184748 | JGI IMG/M metagenome (GOLD analysis project Ga0209533, IMG submission 184748) | Pelagic Microbial community sample from North Sea - COGITO 998_met_04 (SPAdes) (version 2) | ecosystem: Environmental > Aquatic > Marine > Neritic zone/Coastal water | place: Helgoland, sampling... | reverse complement strand
TTTTTGGAAGGTTTAACTATAAGAAACACAGAATAAGGCTACAATTAAAAAAGTGGCCCATTGCTTTAAATGGCTTAAAAATTATTCAAATATCTGATTTGCATTTGGGGAGTTATACCAGTACACAACCCGTACAAGACATAGTTGCTCTTATAAACGAAGAAGAAGCAGATTTGGTTTTTTTTACTGGAGATTTGGTAAACAGCAACTATTGGGAAGCCAATGAATTTATCCCACATTTAAATAAAATTAAAGCTAAATACGGAAAGTATGCTTGTATGGGAAACCATGATTATGCCGATTATATTGGTATAAATAAGAATACACCAGAAGGCTTAAAGGAATGGAATACTAATTTTTCAGAATTTCAAAAGATTCATGAAAAGATTGGTTTTACTCTTTTGTTGAATGAAAGTAAAGAAATTAACATTGGTAATGCCTCATTTAATTTAATAGGCGTAGAGAATTGGGGTGCCGGTGGCTTCTCTAAATACGGTGATTTACAAAAGGCTGTTTCTGGACTAGATCCCAACAAATGCTCTATTTTACTCTCTCATGACCCGTCTCATTGGGACGCTCAAGTACGTAGCTTTTCATTTCCGATAAACCTACAGTTATCAGGTCATACACACGGTATGCAATTTGGTATAGAATTGGGTAGCTTTAAGTGGAGTCCTGCCAAATACAGATACCCACAATGGGCTGGCTTACATACTAAAGAAGAAAAAAATCTTTATGTAAATCGAGGTTTAGGACACTTAGGCTATGCTGGTAGAGTAGGTATCTATCCAGAAATTACGGTTTTTAACATCCATTCATTAGTTTCTTAAAACATGGAGTATTTTTTATACAAGCGTTTTTGTGCGATACCAGATGATGAATGGAACGAATTGTTAACAGACAAAAATTTCTTTATCTCACCATCTTGTGTTCAAGTTTTAGAAGCCGAACATGAAAATGAAATAGAGCCCATTTACATTGTGATTAAAGAGCAATCCAAAGTTATAGGTATTGTCTATGCTCAGTTGTTTTTAATAAATGGGGCTAAGCTTAACGAATACATTGTTAACAGTACTGGAGGGTTTAATTTAGTTAACAAAATAAAAGAATTCTTAGCCAACAAGATAAATGTAAAAGTGGGTTTTTTAGGGAATGTATTTTTGAGTAATGAAGCTTCTTTTAAAATTCTCCAACCGGAAGTTGACAATAGATTTTTACCCGATATTTTAAACTTAATTAATGAAGAAACAGAAGCTAAGTTCGTTTTAATTCCTGAATTTTTCGAACCGTCCATTCCACTTTTAGGTGCAAACTGCAGAGAGATTTATGTAGAGCCAGACATGCATTTGGCCATTCCCGAATCATGGCGTTCTTTTAGTGATTATGTTGAAGCCATAAGTTCAAAATACAAAAAGAGATATCGTTCTGTTCTGAAAAAGAGTTCTGTTTTAGAGAAGAGAGACCTTTCTTTATCCGACCTAAAGCACGAGTCTGCTCGTATGAAAGAATTGTTTTTTAATGTTTACAGTAAATCGAAGTTCAACGCGGCTAAATTTAATACCGATGTGTTTTATGATTTAAAACTGATTGAAGAAAAGGTAACCATATTTGGGTATTACCACGGAAACAAACTTGTTGGTTTTGCGTCAGAAATAACGATTAGTAAGTCGCTCTATTCACATTTTGTTGGTATTGATTACGAATACAACAATCAGTTTGAAATATACAATAGAATGCTTTTTGAGCAAATTGAGTTTGCTATCAAAAACAATCTTGAACAAATTAAATTTGGGAGAACAGCGTCAGAGTTTAAAAGTACCATTGGTGCAGTTCCGTACAAAGGGTATGGCTATGTTTACCATCCCTGTAAATCTATTATAATAGCAATAAGTCCAATCTTAAGTTTGATAAAACCTAAAGATTGGACTCAACGCCATCCTTTTAAAACATGATGAAATTGTTACTTATTTTGTGACGTAAGTAAGTCTTTTATTCCACCAACAGAACTTAATACCCCTGTGGCTTCGTATGGCATGTAAACAACTTTATTATCTTTTCCGGAAGTCATCTCCTTTAGAGATTCTAAATACTTCATGGCGATAAGGTAATTTACAGGATCACCTGTTTTATCAATAGCCTCGGTTACTACTTTTATTGCTTTAGCCTCTGCATTTGCAACCATTATTCTAGCTGCAGCTTCCCCTTCGGCAACTAATATGTTTGAGTTTTTTTCACCTTCTGCAATACTAATTTCTGCATCTCTTCTTCCCATAGCTTCCAATATTTGTGCTTGCTGAGTACCCTCTGCCTCCAAAATAGTAGCTCTTTTATCTCGCTCTGCACGCATTTGTTTTTCCATAGCTGCACGAATATCTAGTGGAGGGTTTATGTCTTGCAATTCAACTCTATTGACCTTTACACCCCATTTATTTGTGGCGTCGTCTAAAATTTCTTGTAGCTTGCTGTTTATGGTATCTCTAGAAGATAAGGTATCGTCTAAATCCATTTCACCAATGACATTTCTTAGCGAAGTTTGGGTTAATTTTTCTATCGCCTGTGGCAAGTTTGCAATTTCATAAACAGCACGAACAGGATCCATAATTTGAAAGTAAATAAGTGCATTGATTTCTGTTACTATATTATCGCGTGTGATAACATTTTGTTTTGGGAAGTCGTAAACAGCTTCTCTCAAATCAATTCTATCTTCTTTGGAGTAATGAATCAATGTATTACCCATTGGTCCTTCTTTAGAATAACGCCAAATTATTTCTCTTGGTTTGTCTATAAATGGCACTATTATATTTAATCCGGATTTTAATGTAGTGGAGTATTTACCCAAACGTTCTATAATGATGGTTTCGGATTGTTGAACAATTTTAATTCCTTTGATTAAAAATGCAATTGCTAATAGTGCAATTAATGATGCAATGATTGTGAGTCCCATTTATTTTATTTTTACGGTTACTATTGTACTTTCTATTGATATAACGATGACTTGTTTGTTTTGTTCTATTAGTTCTCCGGAACTTGATTTAGCTCGCCAAATATCACCATCTATGGATACTCTTCCGGTGTTTTTGTCCGGATTAATCTCTTCAGAAACTTTTGCATCTCTGTTTATCAATGCATCAGTATTGGTTTTTATTTTGTCTTTTACACCACCTTTTTTATACAGCATCGGTCTAATAAGAAATAAACTAAGTAGCGTTGTGGCGGCAAAACCAATCAATTGTGCGTCAATACCAAAGCCTACATAAGCTAAAAGAGAAGCTGTGATGGATCCTATGCCTAAGCAAGCCAAAATAAAACCGGGTGTAAAAAGTTCGAGTATAAACAACGCTATAGCTGCATACATCCACCAATGCCAGTTTACGATTTCTTCCATATTTAATAAATTTATATATTTTGTTCTAATATAATGATTTTGACAAAAAGAGAGCAAGACAGGTCAATTAATATTCCTGTGTTTTTTCATTCGTTTTTTTTGTACTTGTGCTCATCGCTTTTTGTATTTTTGAGAAAATTTAGTTCGATGAAACAAACTCTTTTTTTATCCTTGTTTGTGTTGTGGTTTTCTTGTTCTGAAGAACAAGACAAGCACCGTGTTTTATCTGATGAAACAGCTAAAGTTTTAGTGATGCTTGCACCTGATTGTCCTTTGTGTAAAAACTATACCAAAGACCTAAAAGAACTAGTTACAGAATATGGAGAAGAAATTGTTTTTTACGGAGTTGTTCCCGGAGCATTTTACACTCACTATGAGGTTGATTCATTTTTAGAAGCCTACGGTTTGCCTTTAAATATTATATTTGATCCAGAATTGAAATTGACCAAACAACTCAATGCAAGTATTACTCCTGAGGTCTTTTTTATCGACGAATTTAACAATATTCGTTACCAAGGCTTATTTGACAATTGGTTGGGAGAATTGGGTAGAAGAAGGCAAGTAGTAAACGTGTTTTATCTAAAAGATGCGCTAGATGCATATTTGAAAAACACCCCTATAGAAATTATAAAAACCAAAGCAATTGGCTGTTTTATTGAATAACATACTATTTTACTTTGGCTTGTTATTGCTCTTATCTTGTTCACAAACAACTAAAGAGTATACTTTTGCAGAAGATGTTGCTCCTGTAATTTTTAACAATTGCAGTACGTGCCATCATAAAGGAGGTGCAGCACCCTTTGCTATGGTAAAATACCAAGATGTTGCCAAAAGAGCAAAAATGATTGCACATGTTACGCAATCGGGTTATATGCCTCCTTGGCCAGCAGATACAGAATACAGTCATTTTATAGGAGAAAAAACCCTTACCGACTCCGAGAAATCTATTCTATTAGATTGGTATTTACAAGGAAGTCTTCCCGGAGACACGGCTAATTTACTTGATTTTAAACCGACCAGTCCCCTTAGAAATACATTAGGAGAACCAGATTTGGTAGTTAAAGCAACTGAGCCATTTTTTATTCCTGGCGACAATAAAGATCGTTTTATGATAGCTAAATTTCCTTTTGAGTTGGGACAAGATACCAACATTCGATTGGTAGAATTTGTGACAGACAACAATCAATTGGTTCACCATATAAATGCCCACATGATTAGTTACACGAACTACAAAGCAAATCATTTATTGGAAACACCTATTATGAATAGCGAATTTCACACAGATTCATCTGCCTTTTATGCACTTAATATACCTTTAGAAAATGGGAGTTTTCCTTTACTGAGTCCGTCAGTATCTAACTACTTACCAGGGGTTGAGGCGTTTGTTTATCCGAAAGGTATAGGTGGGTTAAGGGTTGCAAAGCAATCTGCTATTTTAGTAAAGGATTTTCATTTCGGACCCTCGCCTAAAGACGATTGGGATCATTCTTATTTTAACATCTATTTTGATGAGCAAGCGCCAAAACGTCCGTTGCAGGAATTGATATTGGGTACGCAAGGTGTTTCGCAAGTTGAGCCGCCTTTGGTAATTGCGCCTAACCAGGTAAAGTCTTTCACTACAAACTACACACTTGACCAAGATATTTCAGTTTTAACCTTAAATCCACATATGCATTTAATTGGAAAACAGTTTAAAGCCTTTGCTGTTTTACCCCAAGGAGATACCATACCATTGGTAAGAATTAAGGATTGGAATTTTAGATGGCAATATTTTTATACATTGCCAAAAATGTTGCATTTACCTCAGGGAACTCAAATTAGAGTAGAAGCGATTTACGACAATACACTTAACAATATGGACAATCCTTTTAATCCACCACAATTTATAACCGGCCAAAATGGAAGTATGAAAACGAGCGACGAAATGTTGCAATTAATTATTACATATTTGCCTTACCAAACGAACGACGAACTTATAGAACTAAGCCCAAATGAATAAAATCACATTATTATTAGGAACTCTTCTTGTTTTTTCATGCTCCAATCCATCCGATTTAGATAAAATACAAGACATCAATTCGACTTTTGAAAATACACCTGTAGAGATTAAAGGCGTTGTTACTGGTGTTTTTCAAGACAAAGCTACTTTGTCTGGTTTTTTTATACAAGACGATGCATTATTTTCAAGCAGTGGTATTTTTGTAAACTCAACCAAAGAAGTACATGTAGGCGATGAAATTTTGATTAACGCTACAGTGGTAGAAGTTAGAAATGAAACAAGATTAGACAGTGTTACATCTATTGAATTATTGTCTGCTAACCATTCGTTTACTACCCATACCTTAAATTTCCCATTTACACGAGCGGAAATAGAACGTTTAGAAGGTTGTTTGGTTGCTATTCCTAATGAGCTTCAAATTTCCGATTCTTATTCCTTTGAAAAGTATGGACAATTAATGGTCTCATCTTCTCCATTAGTTCAAGCAACAGAGTTGTTTGATGCTCAAAATCAGTCTAATAAAATTAAAGCACATAACGACAAGCAATTTTCAACTACATTATTGTTAGATGACTTATCAAATACCAAATACCCATCTAATGAGGATTTGTATTGTGCTAAAAATAAAGTTGTGGTTGGGGCAAAAATTAAAGGGGTGAAAGGGTATGTCTGTCAAAGAAATGGTGTGTACTCCGTTCGATTATTAGACGATATTGAGGTGGTTGCTCCAGCATTAAATAGTGACGTTGCTGTTGCTGGTAAACTAAAACTATTGAGTTTTAATGTACACAATCTTTTTAATGGTAATGGAGATGAGAGTGGATTCCCAACTGATAGAGGAGCAAGGACTTACGAGGATTACTTAAACCAAATTACTAAGTTAAATTCTGCTATATCAAAAGTTAATCCAGATGTAATTGCGCTAATGGAATTGGAAAATGATGGTGAAGATTCTCTGAGTGCGATTTCTCAACTCTGTCAGTTTTTAAATCTTAACTCAAAGCGTGGTACTTATCAAGTTGCCATGTCTAGTGATTCTCCTGGTTCAGACGTGATTAAAACCGGTATCATCTACGATGCTTCAGTTCTTCAATCTAAACAGTCATCGTATCATGCAGATTCAATTTTTTCACGAAACCCAATATTCCAAGAATTTACTTTTCAAGACAGTTTGTCTTTTGTTGTGGCAGTAAATCATTTTAAATCCAAAGGATCAAGAGGTGCAAAGGGATTAAATAAAGACCAAAAAGACGGTCAAGGCGCCTACAATTACAAACGTTTAAAACAAGCTGAGGTGTTATTGCAACTTACAGACTCATTGTATACGAACAAAAACGTACTTATTGTTGGCGATTTTAATGCCTATTCTCAAGAAGATCCAATCCAAGTTTTAAATTCACAAAATTTCTCAAAACTCCAAACGAATCAGTTTTCTTATGTTTATAAAGGTTTGCAAGGCGATTTAGATCATGCTTTTGTATCCACTAAATTTACGGATCAGGTAAAAGGTATTAGAGTGCTCGATATAAATGCTTCTTACCCAAATTGGACTGATTACCGTTTTGAAAATTCTGATGAAAGCTGGCTAAGATCATCTGATCATAACCCGCTTCTTATTGGTCTTTACTAGTTAAATTATTATTAATGAATTGTATAGTAAGCTCTAAGATTCTACTTACTTTTGTTTTGCCATAAATTAAACTATGTATAAAGCAATTTTCCGCCCAATTCTGTTCTGCTTTGATCCAGAAAAAGTTCACCATTTTGTGTTTAATACACTAAAATTGGTGCATTTAATTCCTGGTATTGCCTCGCTAACTAGATTGCTCTACACCGTAAAGCATCCCCGACTAAAAAGAACTGTATTTGGTTTAGATTTTGACAATCCTGTGGGTTTAGCTGCTGGATTTGATAAGGAAGCTAAACTTTTTAATGAACTCGCCAACTTTGGTTTTGGTTTTATTGAAATTGGTACTTTAACTCCAAAGGGGCAGATAGGAAACGAAAAACCTCGTTTGTTCCGTTTGCCACAAGACAATGCACTAATCAATAGAATGGGTTTTAACAATGAAGGTGTTGAGGCTGCAGTTAAGCGACTTAGAAAGCGAAAAACTAAGGTGGTAATTGGAGGTAATATTGGTAAAAATAAAAACACACCGAACCAAGAAGCAAATAACGATTATTACAAAGCCTTTCATGCTTTATATAATTTTGTTGACTATTTTGTGGTAAATGTAAGTTCACCAAACACTCCAAATTTACGCGAACTCCAAGATAAGAAGCCTTTAACAGCGCTTTTACAAATGCTAAAGGATGAAATGCTTACAAAACCTCAATCCAAACCCATTCTTTTAAAAATTGCGCCCGATTTAACCAACACGCATTTAGATGATATAATTACTATTATTGATGAGGTTCAAATAGATGGTGTTATAGCTACCAATACCACTATAGACAGATCTAAACTAAGTAGTAGCGAAAAAAAAATATCAACTATTGGTGCAGGAGGTTTAAGCGGAAAACCCGTTAAAAATCGATCTACTCAGGTAATTGCTTATTTACATCAAAAATCCAATGGTGCTTTTCCAATCGTCGGCGTTGGTGGAATATATACAGCAAAAGATGCCATTGAAAAATTAAATGCTGGTGCTAGCTTAGTTCAAGTATACACTGGTTTTGTTTATGAAGGACCCGCAATGGTGAAAAAAATATGTAAAGGACTTTTAAAAGCAGATTTATAAATCCCCTTTTTAGTATTAGTTAATTGACTACATTCGAATAGTAAACTTGCAAAGCATAAAAATGGCTCAAAAACCATCCATACCAAAAGGCACCCGCGATTTTTCTCCAGCAGTTATGCTGAAGCGACATTATTTAATGGGTATCATTAAAGAAGCATTTCAAACGTTCGGCTTTCTTCCAATTGAAACTCCGTCTATGGAGAATTTGTCTACATTGATGGGTAAATATGGTGAAGAAGGCGATCGACTGATTTTTAAGATTTTAAATTCTGGAGATTATTTAAAAAAAGTAGATGTAAGCTCAGATTTTGACGCTAGAAAATTAACACAAAAAATTTCTGAAAAGGCTTTAAGATATGATTTAACAGTTCCTTTTGCACGTTATGTTGTTCAAAATCAAAATGAAATTACCCTTCCTTTTAAACGTTATCAAATTCAACCTGTATGGCGAGCAGATAGACCTCAAAAAGGTCGTTTCAGAGAGTTTTTTCAATGCGATGCAGATGTTGTAGGCTCCCCATCTCTATTGTATGAAGTTGAACTGATTCAACTTTACGATACTGTTTTTACGAAGCTAAACCTGCCTGCTGTTATAAAATTAAACAATAGAAAGGTATTGTCTGGTATTGCTGAGGTTATTGACGAGGCAGATAAGTTAATTGACATCACAGTGGCGATTGACAAATTGGATAAGATAGGTTTGGTTAAAGTAAAAGAAGAAATGCTAAGCAAGGGTGTTTCTGAAGCGGCCATTGAAAAACTTGAGCCAATTTTAAATATGACTGGCGATCCCACACAAAAACTCGAGACTATTCGAGAAGTATTAGCCCCTTCTAAAATTGGTATTGAAGGAATTGATGAAATTCAAGAAGTATTTGATAAAATCTCCTTTTTAGGTTTAGATTCTGCAGAATTAGATTTTGATTTAACGTTGGCCAGAGGACTTAATTATTATACAGGATCAATATTTGAAGTGGAAGCTAAAGGAGTTCAAATGGGCTCTATTGGTGGAGGAGGACGTTACGATGATCTTACCGGTATTTTTGGATTAAAAGACATGCCAGGAATTGGTATTTCTTTTGGACTAGATAGAATTTATTTAGTTGCCGAAGAACTAGACTTGTTCCCTAATTTAGAAGCAGATTTTACACAAGTCTTATTTGTGAACTTTGGAGAGACAGAGGCAAATTATTGCTTAAAGGCACTCCAATATTTACGAAAACAAGGTGTCAATTCTGAATTGTATCCTGACACAGCTAAAATGAAAAAACAGATGAATTATGCCAACAAAAAAGGCATTCCTTTTGTTGTTTTAGTTGGTGAAGATGAAATGAGTAGTGGTTTATTGACTGTTAAGAACATGACAGATGGAACTCAGTCTACAATGAAACTAGAAGATTTAGTAAGCAATTTAAGGAAATAAGATGCAAGATAACATTCATCATATAACTAATGAACTCCTTCAATTAGAGGATTTACAATCCATCCTTTCAGAAGACAAAGCACTTCAATTGTCTGATGATTCAATTCAGGCAATACAAAAGTGTCGTGCCTATTTAGATAAAAAAGTTTCAGAAACAAAGCAGCCCATATACGGAGTTAATACTGGATTTGGCTCTCTATGCAATCACAGCATATCAGATGATGATTTAAGTCAGTTACAAGCTAACTTAATGATGTCTCATGCTTGTGGTATGGGTGATAGAGTCCCTGATGAAATAGTTAAACTCATGATGCTTTTAAAAATCCAATCGCTATCCTACGGTAACTCAGGAGTTCAACTCATTACAGTTCAGCGCTTGGTAGAAATGTTCAACAACAATATCGTTCCCGTTGTTTTTCAACAAGGTTCACTTGGTGCATCAGGAGATTTAGCTCCGCTTGCGCATCTTTCCCTCCCTTTAATTGGTATGGGAGAAGTTGTTTATGATGGTTCTGTAATGGAGGCTTCTGAAGTTTTAAAAATAATGAACTGGGATCCAATTGTTCTAAAATCTAAAGAAGGTTTGGCGCTGTTGAATGGCACACAGTTTATGAGTGCTTACGGTTCTTGGTGTGCAATAAAAGCACATAAACTTTCTTATTTAGCTGATTTAATTGGGGCTATTTCATTAGATGCTTTTGACGGGCGTATTGAACCTTTTGATGCGTTGATCCATTTTGCTCGTCCTCACAACGGACAAATTCAAACAGCAGACCGTATTCGTGAGTTCTTAGAAGATTCTGAACTTATTTTGAGAGCCAAGTCTCACGTTCAAGATCCTTATTCTTTTAGATGTATTCCTCAAGTACATGGTGCTTCTAAGCAAGCTATAAAGCATGTTTCAGATATTTTAACTACTGAAATTAATTCGGTTACCGACAATCCAAATATTTTTGTTGATGCTGATAAAATAATATCCGGTGGTAATTTCCATGGACAACCCATTGCAATACCAATGGATTATTTAGCCATAGCATTACACGAACTTGGAAATATATCTGAACGTAGAACGTATCAATTGGTTTGTGGTTTAAGAGGTTTACCCGCCTATTTGGTTGCCAAACCTGGATTAAACTCAGGTTTTATGATTCCACAATATACTGCCGCTAGTATTGTCTCTCAATCTAAAATTTTATGCACCCCAGCCTCAGCCGATTCAATTGTATCATCTAACGGGCAAGAAGACCATGTAAGTATGGGAGCAAACAGTGCGACTAAGTTGTATAAAATTGTTGAAAATTTAGAAAAAGTTTTAGCGATAGAACTAATGAATGCAGCCCAAGCAATAGAATTTAGAACCGAAAAAACTTCTCCGTTTTTACGCATGATTCTCGATTCTTACAGACAAGAAGTCTCTTTTGTAGCTGAAGATCGTTACTTACACAAGGATATTTTAAATTCTGTTAAATTTTTACGTGAGTTACAAATAGATTCGGAATTGATTTACTAAAAATTCACTTATGAATAGCATAGAATTAAGAAGTGACACTTTTACGAAGCCTACCAAAGAAATGCTAGACTTTATGTTTTCGGCAAATGTTGGTGATGATGTTTGGGATGAAGATCAAACAGTTAAAGCTCTAGAAAATAAAATTGCTAAAATGTTTGGTATGGAAGCTGCTCTGTTTTGCCCATCTGGAACCATGGCAAACCAAATTGCAATTAAAGTTCATACTCAACCAGGCGATGAAGTAGTTTGTGATTACAGCTCACACATTTATCAGTACGAAGGTGGCGGAATTGCTTTTAACTCTTCTGCATCTGTAAATTTGCTAAAAGGAACGAATGGTAAAATTTCTGTAGCTCTAGTTAAAGACTCTTTAAAGGAAGAAAATATTCATTTCCCAAGAACAAGTTTAGTATCAGTTGAGAATACAACAAACAAAGGGGGTGGAGCGTGTTATAAATTAAAGGATTTACAAGATTTAGCTGTTTTTTGTTCAAGTCAAAATTTTGCCTTTCATATGGATGGTGCTCGTTTGTTTAACGCCATTGTTAAAACCAATACTCAGCCTAAAGATTATGGTGGTATTTTTGACAGTATTTCTGTTTGTATTTCCAAAGGTTTAGGCGCTCCTATAGGATCGTTATTACTTGGCACAACAAAGTTTATTCATCAAGCAAAAAGAATTCGAAAGGTATTAGGTGGTGGTATGCGCCAAGTTGGCTATCTAGCTGCTGCGTGTGATTATGCGCTTGAGCATCACATTGATTTATTAAAAGAGGATCATAGAAGAGCTCATGAAATAGAGACCTTATTGAAAGACAGACCTTATGTAACATCGGTTCTACCAGTAGAAACAAATATTATTATTTTTTCTATGGATCAACCCTTAAAATTGGTTGA
>Ga0209533_1004555_pt1 | contig 11959 bp, 10 predicted proteins | sample COG_04_FD_184748 | JGI IMG/M metagenome (GOLD analysis project Ga0209533, IMG submission 184748) | Pelagic Microbial community sample from North Sea - COGITO 998_met_04 (SPAdes) (version 2) | ecosystem: Environmental > Aquatic > Marine > Neritic zone/Coastal water | place: Helgoland, sampling... | reverse complement strand
CAGATATCATTCTTTTACATTGTGTTTCAAACTATCCTTGTGCTTACGAAAGTTTAAATCTTCGAGTCCTAAAAACATTAAAGCAGGCCTTTGATTTACCGGTAGGATATTCAGACCATTCTGTTGGTTTAGAGGCCGCTGTTTTATCTGTTGCACTTGGTGCCAAGATTATAGAAAAGCACTTCACTCTTGATAAAAGTCTGTCCGGCCCCGATCACATTGCATCCTCCACACCTGATGAATTTAAGCTACTCTCTGCTTCAGTTAGAAACGCTGAAAAAATGTTAGGTTCATCTGTTAAAAGCTGTCAGCCTGAAGAAAGACAAATGGCAGAAGCCTCAAGAAAAAGCATTTTCTTGAAAAATGACATGCACAAAGATGATATTATTCACAAGGATGATTTAATAACAATGAGGCCTGGTACTGGCATTTCACCCCTTAATATAAAAAAAATAAAAGGTATGCGAATTAACCAAAATCTATCACAGGGAACAAAGCTAAATTGGTCTCACTTAGCAGGAGCAATCTAATAAAGACTGCAAACATATTGGGTACTGGTGGGCACGCAAGAGTGGTTATATCTATTTTGTTAAGCCTTCGGCTTTATGATAGAATTGAAATATTTGAATTAGGGGAGTTAAGAAGAGGCGAACAAATTTTAGGTTTTGAAGTTTTTTCATTAGCGAAAAAAATAAAAGCCTCACATTCGGATCAAAAAGAAGATTTTTTTTTAGCAATAGGTTGTAATAAAAAAAGGGAAACCTATTGGGAATTATTAAAGGAAAAAAGACTTGGCACTCCAAACTTGATTGCACCAAGTTCTTTTGTCGATCCATCTGCAAGTTTAGGTGAAGGAAATGTAGTTTGTCCACAAGCTTTTCTTGGTCCTTGTTCTAAGGTAGGGAATAATAATTTAATAAACACTTCTGCTCTATTGGAACATGAGAGTCTCGTTGGTAATCATTGTCATATGGGACCAAAATCAGTTTTATCTGGAAGAAGTACTTTAGGCAATAGTTGCTTTATAGGTGTAGGGGCACAAATAATTGATCAATTGAATGTCGCTTCTGGGACAATAATTGGTGCTGGGGGATGCCTTACAAAAAACATTTTAGATGAAAATCAAACTTATGCTGGTGTACCCGCGAAAATGATTAAGGGAAGTAGATGATTTACCTTTCGACGGGGGGCCACAACTCGTTATCTGGATATCAGACGGCAAAACTATTTGTTGAAAATGGGATTGACCATATCGAGCTTTCCGGGGGTGAACCTGATGAAGGTATTATAGATAAAATTCTTACCCTCAACGGTTTCTGTGAATTACAAATTCATAATTATTTCCCACCGCCTAGAGATCCTTTTGTTTTTAATTTAGCTACTAACAATGATACTGTTGCAGAAAAAAGTTTTAAACATGCATGTTCAGCAATTGATTTCGCATCTCTATTAGGCTGTGCCTTCTACAGTTTTCACGCAGGATTTCTTTTAGATCCGAATATCAGTGAACTAGGTCGCAAAATCAAAACTCACAATTTACAAGAAAGGTCCCATGCTAAAGCTTTATTTATAAGTCGAGTTAACGAGGTGTCTTCTTATGCCAGGCAAAAAGGTGTTAAGATTCTTTTGGAAAACAATGTTATCTCTGAAGCAAACTTTAAGGAACTTGGAACTAATCCTTTTCTTATGACTGATCACTTTGAAACTATCGAAATGATGAATGCTACTGATAATAATGTAGGTCTTCTAGTCGATGTTGCTCACCTCAAAGTATCCTCCCAATCTGAGGGTTTTTGCAGAAATGAGTACCTAGAGTCAACGGCAGACTTTACCTTTGCCTACCATTTTAGCGATAACAATGGTAAATTTGATTCTAATGAGCCTGTTTCAGTCGATTCATGGTTTTGGCCTTATGTGCGTAAGGATCTTAATTATTATACTTTAGAGGTTTACAATAATGATTTGAAATTGCTCAAAGAACAGGTTCAACTTGCACGTATTATGTTGTCTGATTGATGGAGAAGTTTCCCACAGTTCGCTCTAATCAAACAGTCAGAGAATGCATGGTGGTAATTGACGAGCATGCTAAAAGAATATCTTTTATTTTGGAAAACGGAATCCTTGTTGGTGTAGTTACAGATGGAGATATTCGTAGAGCGCTACTGAATTATACTAAATTAGACGAACCAATAAATTCAATTATGAATGAAGATTTTGTTTCTTTTCAAGTGGGTACGGATAGCAAAATAATTCGGGAGAAATTTAACAAGCGAGTCAGATATATCCCATTGGTTGACGGTAATGGTTACTTGGTCGATATTGCTGACCCTCAGGGGAATTTCAGGATTTCTGTTCTCGAGCCTTCCATGCAAGGTAATGAGCTTAATTATGTAAGTGAATGTATTAAAACAAATTGGATCTCTTCACAGGGTAAATTTGTGAATGAGTTTGAGAAGGTTTTTGAAGATTTTCATCCTCAAACCTATGCATTAGCGGTTTCGAATGGCACGGTTGCTTTACATCTATCATTGATAGCACTGGGAATTAAGCAGGGCGACGAAGTCATTGTTCCAAGTTTGACCTTTGCTGCTTCTGCCAATGCGGTCATACACTCTGGAGCGAAACCAGTATTTTGTGAAGTTGACCCAGAGACCTGGTGTATAGATCCCTGTGAGGTCGAAAAGCTGATCAGTCCTAGAACCAAAGCGATTATGCCTGTTCATTTATACGGTCATCCTTGCGAAATGGACGTCTTGAGGTCGATCTGTGTTAAAAGCAAATTATTGATGATCGAAGACTCTGCAGAGGCACTTGGCTCCCAATGGAAAGGTCAAAAAGTGGGAACCTTTGGTGATGCTGCAACTTTTAGTTTTTTTGGAAATAAGACTATAACTACTGGGGAGGGTGGAATGATTCTTTTTCAAGATTCAAAAGTGGCACAAAGAGCTCGTATTTTGAGAGATCATGGAATGTCAAAGGATCGAAGGTATTGGCATGATTTCGTTGGCTATAATTATCGTCTTACAAATATACAAGCAGCGATTGGCGTAGCCCAAATGGAAAAATTCCAAAAAATTCTAGAAAAGAAAATAACAATATCTAAGTTTTACGATTCTATTTTGCATGGATCAGACGGTATCGTTAAATTACCTTTTCAACCAAAACATTCCATACATTCCAATTGGTTGTACGGAATTATATTGGATAAAAAAATAAATAGAGAAAATATAAGTTCTGAGTTACTAGCATTAGGTATTGAAACAAGACCATTTTTCTTTCCATTACACACCATGCCTCCATACATGGAGTACAAAAAATCAAATTCCTTATCTCACTCTATTGACTTGTCTAGTCAGGGATTATCCTTACCAACTTCTGTTGATTTGACTGACAATGAATTACAGTCCATCTCACTGAGTGTAAAACGAGTTTTAAAAAAGCACTTTGAAAAAGTCTAAGGTACTAGGATTAATTCCTGCTCGGGGTGGTTCAAAGGGATTGCCTAGAAAGAACATTCGATTATTGGCTGGTAGGCCTCTCATTTCTTGGACGATTAATTCAGCTTTGAAATCCAAGTATATTAATTCGGTCGTTGTTTCTACCGAAGATCGTGAAATTGCAGATATATCAAAGAAATGCGGTGCAGAGGTGCCTTTTTTTCGTCCTAAAAAGTTGTCTCAGGACAAATCTCTTAGAAACGAGGTTGTTTTGCATGCTCTTAACAGCATCAAGGGTTTTGATTATGTTGTTTTGCTTCAACCTACATCACCTTTAAGAACTACGGAATCTATTGATCAAGCTTTTAAAGGGTTTATTGAATCTGGTGCAAAATCCTGTGTTTCGGTTACAGAACAGCATCCTTCACCGGAATGGATATTTAAAATTAGTGAAAAAAAGAGGATTTACAGCAATGAAAACAATTTTATTCTTCAAAATCGACAAGATTTACCCAAGTATTATGCGTTAAATGGTGCTATTTATATCACAAGTGTAAATCATTTTCTTAATTACGAAGGAAATGATCCATTTGTTTGTGATGATACATTCCCGTACATTATGAATAAAGCGAACTCAATAGATATTGATGACGAGATTGACTTTATTATTTGTTCTGTTCGCATAAATTCGAAAAATGAGTAAAATCTTCTGCATACTATATTCACGACTTAAAAACGATTAATCCCACCAATTTTTAAAACCAATGAAAACAATATTTAATTATATTTTGTAACATGTGTGGAATCTTAGGTACAGTAGGTTTTAAAAATGACTCAAGGTTTGATTTAAGTCTTCTTGAACATCGTGGGCCAGATGGGTCTGGTATATGGTCATCCCCTGATGATGAATTCCCTGTCATGCTTGGCCATACTCGGCTTTCTATAATCGATTTATCGGAAGAGGCAAACCAACCAATGCTTTGTGTTAATGAGAGGTATACTTTCATTTATAATGGTGAGATTTATAATTTTATTGAACTAAGAAAATCTCTCGAGGCACAGGGGCATCAATTTTTTTCCAATTCCGACACTGAAGTTTTCTTTAAAGGGCTAATTGCCGAGGGACCTAATTTTCAATTACGCTGTAATGGAATGTGGGCATTTTGTCTTTGGGACAGAAAACTTGGAAAAGCTTTGTTCGGCAGGGATCGTTTTGGCAAAAAGCCTCTGTTTTATTCTATAATAAATTCTAAAAATCTTGTGTTTGCTTCAGAAATGAAAGCAATTCAACCTTTTTTACAATCTGTAGAATTTAGTGATTCGATAGATTTTAATTTGCGCTACCTCTTTGACTATGAAAGCAGTGAAGAAACTGTTTTAAAAGGAATTAAACGTATTCCTCCAGGCCATTACGCCGAGTATTGCGATCATAAATTTAAGCTTACAAGATGGTGGAATACTCTAAATCATTTAGAAAAAGTACCCGATAGTTATGAAGATCAGGTAGTTAGGTGGCGCGAGCTTTTTCTTGATGCAGTCAAAATCCGTATGAGATCGGATGTTCGTATTGGAACTGCACTAAGTGGTGGTTTAGATTCTAGTGCAACCTTCTCTTCTATGGCTTTTTTGTCCAATCTTGCTGGTTCTGTAAACGAGAGGCAGTCGAGTGATTGGCAGCACGGTTTTTGCGCCCATTTCCCCAAAAGTAGTTTAGATGAGTCCAATTGGGCTCAGATTGTAACAGATTCTCTTGATATTCCACTTCAAAAGGTAGAAATTGACCCGCTTGAATCTGGTTGGTCTATTGCCGATGCGTTTAAACAAGTAGAAGATCCATATCTTACTTTGCCCACTCCGATGCTAGCAACCTACAAAGCAATTGCTAATGCCGGAATTAAAGTAACCATAGATGGTCATGGTGCAGATGAATTGTTTAGTGGTTACGGTCACCTTGATTTTGCCTTTAAAGATTGCTCGGCTGCGGAATTAAACGAGGTGGTTGCAATTATCAAAAGCCTCCAAAGTGGAAAGTTAGACTCATCAACTGATTGGATTAAGTCAAAATGGATAAAACACAGGGTTTTAGCATTTTTGAAGAAGCACCTACGGCAACCTTCCAAAAAGATTAAAAACCTGATAAGTGGTCATAATTTAGATTTTATAAAATATAGATTACAGTATGATGATCAGAAACATCCAGCCTTCAATTCCTTTGATTCATTAACAAAATCTTTGTATGAAATTTTCCATATCACAATTTTGCCAACTCTGTTAAGGAATTACGATCGCTACTCTATGGCAAGTGGAGTGGAGATTCGGATGCCTTTTATGGACCATCGTTTGGTCGCTTACACATTTTCCTTACCCTGGACAAGTAAAGTTGGCGGAGGTTACACCAAGAGAATCTTCAGGGATGCTATGAAAGGAATTCTACCAGAAGAGATTCGAACAAGAAGAGATAAGATCGGATGGAACGCTCCACTGCATGAATGGCTTCAAGGTAAGTTAAAAAAGGAAGTGGGAAACTTTTTGAAAAATGATAATTTACCCAAAGAAGTTCTTGAGGCATGGAATTTATTTCAAAAAATGCCGAATCCAGATTTTTATGAAGGACAAAAGGTTTGGAATTTGTTGATGCCCCATATTTGGAAAAACAGTTATAAGCAAAACTGATTTTTTTATGAATACTACTCCAATTGCTTATATTGTTTTTAATCGGCCTCAACACACCGAGAAATCTTTCAATGTTTTACGGAAATACAAACCAAACAAATTATTTATTATTGCGGACGGGCCAAGAAATAACCATCCAACTGATGTCGCCCGTTGTGATTTAGTTCGAAAAATTGTGAAAAAAGTCGATTGGAATTGTGAGGTAAGTTATAATTTTTCTGATATAAATTTGGGACTTAAAAGAAGAGTTAGTAGTGGGATTGACTGGGTTTTTGAAAGTGTTGATCGTGCTATTATTCTAGAAGATGACTGCATACCTAACGAAGACTTTTTCAGGTTTTGCAACTTATTACTGGAATACCATGAAAGTAATGATGAGATATCAGTAATTACTGGGAATAATTTCCAAAGGGGAATAAAGCGGAATCCTAACTCATACTATTTTTCTAAATTTAATCATTGTTGGGGGTGGGCAACATGGAAGCGAGCATGGAAGCATTATGATGGTTCTTTGTCTTTTTGGCCTGAATGGTCAAAATCTAAAGATTGGTACGAAAAATTTTCAGATAATACAGAAAGAAAGTATTGGACTGAAATTTTCGACCGAGTATACCAAGGAAAGATTGATTCTTGGGCTTATCCTTGGACAGCTTGCAATTGGCATCGGAATGCTCTTTCAGTTGCTCCAAATGTTAATTTGGTTAGCAATATCGGTTTTGACCTTGATGGTACTCATGCTAAATCATCAAATCATTCTGCAGCTAATTTACAAACCCGTTCTATTGGAGAAATTTCACATCCTTCTATTGTGAAACAAGATTTAGAGGCAGATTCATTTGATTTTAATAATCATTTTAGCGGCAAGAATTTGAAGTTTCCAAGATTTCTATACTTCTATCCCCTTAATTTATTTAGTAGATTTTTATCAAAAATTAAGCATTTATTACCCCATTAAACCTTTTGTTAAAGCAGTCATTTTAACAAGAGGACTAGGGTGCAGAATTATCTAAAAAACTGTTTTAAACCTAAACTCATCTTCAAAATTGGGATGAATTAATTATTAATTATTCTATTAAATTCAAATTAAGGCCTTTAAAATTAGTATTATTGGGACTGTTAATTGATTGAAGGCATTGTGAGCATCTTCTTGATTATCCTGCTGGCATAACTTAGAAGAAAAATTGAAGCGAATAAAAGAGTAATAAGCAAAAACTATCACACATCTACTTTATCTAGATGATGGTACAGGTAATTTCATTAAGGAAATAAAACTCTGTTTTTAAGGTTACTGTTTAACATTATAAAATTATATCAATGAAAAAAATACTTCACAAGGTCTTAACTCAACCTGTATTATTGGAAAAACCTCCTGTATTAGTTGATATAGGTGCATCTGGCGAAATACACCGAGCATGGAGGATAATTGCTGAATATTCTACCTGTATTGCATTTGATGCAGATACGAGAGATTTTAAAGTTTCTGAACAAAATGATCGTGGATATAAAAAACTTTTCATGATTAACCGAGTTGTTGGTACAAAATCTGTAGATGAAATGAATTTTTACCTTACTAGTTCACCCTATTGCTCAAGTGCTCTCGAACCCGATAATGATGCACTGGAATCATGGGCATTTAGAGACTTGTTTACTAGGACCAAAATGGTGAAAGTACCTGCCTTAACCCTGAAAGAAGCATTACTCCAGTGCGATGTAAAATATGTGGACTGGTATAAAACTGACTCACAGGGTACGGATCTTAGACTTTTTAATTCATTGACGGATAATATTAAATATAAGATTTTATCCGCGGAATTTGAACCTGGTATAATCGACGCCTACAAGCAGGAAGACAAATTACACGCCTTAATGTGCTATATGGAAGACTTACCATTTTGGATAACTTCTATGGATATCAAGGGATCTCAAAGAATATATAGCAGAGATTTGGACGGTTTAAGTAAATTTAAACAAAAATTTATTGGTCATTTTCTAAGAACATCACCTGGATGGTGCGAAATCGTATATTTAAACGACTTTGATGAAATCTATTCAGAAAGAGATTTGCTTCTTGGTTGGGTGATCGCCTCAGTAAAAAAGGAATTTGGGTTAGCTCTTCGAATTGCAAACAAAGGATTGTCAACAACGGAGAATCCTTTGTTTCAGCAGATGGTAGATTCCACTCAGAAATCCCTAAATAGAAGTTCATCTTATATTAACTTCTTATTCAAAATATTTCGAGTATTAATGAGAAGATTTATTCGAGGAATTAAAACAATAAAAAACCGTTTCGATGTTTTTAATAAATCGTAATTGTTAAATTTTAAATCAAATAACTCTTTGTTATAAAATAGTTTTGATTAACAAAAAATTTAAATTTCGCTACAGTATGACTTTTTAAAATATATATACATATATCTAGTTATTAAACACAAAATAAGTAATAAAAAATATTTAGTATCTGGTATAGGACCTGGTCCGTCAGGCGTAGGTCGCCTTATGATCAGTTTAATGAACAGATTGAAAAATGATGAGTATACTTTTGTATTCAGGCGAAATGCAATTTCAATTAGAGATTTAAAATCTGAAAAAAAGTATTTTAACTTTTTATTGGAAATATTGAAACGAAAATTAAATAATTTTATATTTTATTTAAAAGTAATAGTTATTAAAGATTCTAAAATTCTATTACTTCACCCGCAGACAATAGGTTTTAAATTGTTTTTTAAGATTAATAAAAGAAATAAGATTTATTATTATGTAATGGATAATTCCTTTTTTTGCGTTAGATCATATAATGTTCATCCCGTGCTTAACAATGAATGCCTGCAATGCCTCGATGTACTTAAGCCCCACCCGGAATGCCAACCCAGTCCCGTGCCAATGTCACAACTTGAAAATGTGGAATTTTTAAGAAATTTGAAAAATAGTTTTTCTGATATAATTTTTCTTTCTCAGAACAAGAATCAATTAAAACTAATAAAACACCATTTTGGAGTTTCCGTAAAAGTTCGCGTAATTGGTATGGATACTAATGAGATTTCTAAAGAAAGTTATTCTCATGTAGATAACTTCGCAAAATATGATGTTGTTTTTCACGGTAAATCATTAATTGCTAAAGGTGTAGTCTATTTTATAAAATTAGCTTCACATTTGCCTAATTATACATTTTTTGTTCCTGATTCTGTAGAGAATATAAAAAAAATCTTTAGTTCCGATCTACCCTGTAACATAGTCTGTGAGAACATTACTTGGGAAAGTGGTCTTTTAGAAATTGTTAAAAACGCAAAATTAGTCATTAATCCAAGTTTGTGGTCAGCACCAATAGAAGGTGCTTTGGTTAAAAGTGCTGCCTTCAATGATAATGTAGCAACAGTAAAAACGAGATTTGGATATGAAAACGAGGTGTCATTTGTAAAGAATCATATAAGGCTGTCGCCAAATATTAATGTAGCAAGCGACCAAATACTCGATTTTCTAAAATCGAGAATTTCCAGGTAACCGTTTAATCTTTTTAATTCTAAAATAGATTAATTATCTAAGTTTTTTATGATAACGATTTTTAAAAATTAATTTACTGCAATTCTTATAACCGTCAATCCACACTCAAATTATATTGCACACAAGCCTTGTTCAAGTTGTTCAAAAAAACTTGAACTCTCTTGAGTTTATGTATAAGTAAAATAAATGGTTCGTATTTCCACTAAATCTAAAAGTTTTTCACCTACCACAAATTTTTTGGCTGAGTGGGAAGTTTCGGTGGTAGATTTATTTTTGAATGCGGCACAGTCAGTGGGTTTGCCTAAGTCTTTAGGTCAAATTTATGGTTTGCTTTTTTGCAGGGATGAGAGTCTTTCCATGATCGACATTATGGAATTGCTCAGTATCAGCAAGGGCTCAGCTAGCCAAGGACTTCGTGCGTTGAGGCAATTGGGCGCAGTCAATTCAGTTTTTGCAAGAGATGATCGAAAGGAGCGATTCGTTGCGGAAATTCGTTTGCGCAAGCTTGTTTCAGGTTTTCTGCGTGAGCAGGGTGAGCCCCACCTCGAAAAGGGATTAGCCCGTCTAGAGAAATTGCGAGATTTGCTAGATGATGAGGATGATCTTGAGTCTACGAAAAGAGGGCTTAAGCGGGAAAATATATTATCAGGTTGGCACCGGCAAATGAGTCGGTTGTTGCCTTGGGTCAAAATGATCGTGGGTAAGAGCGATCGTTTGTCCAAAAAAAATTCTGAGTAAACAAAAAAGTGTTGGTCTTCCCCGATTGGCTTTGCTTTTAGCAAATGGCTAGGGGCGGTAGCATGTTAAGTTAAATACTATGAGCGAAGATCCCAAATCATCTACTAATTATGTCATGGTCGAATCTGGCTCACCATCCGATGAAGACGAAATCGACCTTCTCGAACTGATCCGCACCCTTCTACAGGCATGGAAAACCATTATGGGTATCACCATTCTTTGCACCGGCCTTGCGGTTGCCTATGCCCTCTATGCTCCTGAGGTCTTTAAGGCAGAAACCTTATTGGCACCCGCTCAGGAGGAACAATCAGGTGCATCCTCTACTCTCAGTCAGTTTGGTGGATTGGCTGCTATGGCGGGGGGTTCCATTCCTCGCGATTCTAATGTCGAACAGGTGGTTGCCACTTTAAATTCCCGAAAATTTCTCCGCAGCTACATAAACCAAAATAATCTCATCCCTGTTTTATTTGATGAAATTTGGGATGCTGGTAACCAAGCCTGGATAGTTCCATCTGCGGAGGATGAGCCTTCCGAACAAAAAGCAATTGAATCATTTAAAGGTTGTCTTTCGGTGGATGAAGATAAGAAATCTGGCCTTATCTCCCTTTCCATTTCCTGGAAAGATCCAGCAGTCGCCGCTAAATGGGCAAATGATTTGGTTAAGCAGTTAAATGAGCAACTCCGCGAGCAGGCAATTACTGATTCCATAAAAAGGGTTGGGTACCTTGAGCAAGAATTGACCAAGACGACCTTACAGGATATGCGTGCCGTTCTCTACAACCTGCTCGAATCCGAGAAGCAAAAAGCCATGCTGGCCAATGTAAATGAAGACTTTGCCCTTGAAGTTATCGATCCTGCCGTCGCCCCGGAAACTCGCGAAAAGCCAAAGCGTAAACTCGTTGTCGCTTTGGGCGGGGTATGTGGGGGATTCCTTGGTATCTTTACTGTTTTCTTTGCTCAGTTCCTAAAAAAATTAAAATCCCCAAATTCTGAAGTAACTATTAAATCATGAGTAAGCAATTTTCTAAAATATCGGTCATTGGGCTAGGCTATGTCGGTCTCCCTCTGTCTTTGCAATTCGCACGATCCGGAGTTTCCGTTCTTGGGTTCGATCTCGATCAGCAAAAAGTCGATTCGATCAACTCTGGTAAGACTTATTTAAAGCATTTCCCCTCGGAAACCATTGCCGAACAGGTGGATGAAAGTCGTCTGGAAGCCACCACAGATCCCTCTCGGTTGTCTGAAGTCGAAGCCATTCTTATCTGTGTACCCACTCCTTTGGACGATCATCGCGAACCCGATCTCTCCTTCGTTTTGGATACCGCAAGAACGATTGCTCCACACCTCGCAAAAGGCGTGCTGGTTACCTTGGAATCCACCACCTACCCGGGTACTACAGAGGACGAACTTCGTATCGTTTTGGAAGAAGGGTCAGGCATGAAAGCAGGCACGGACTTCCACTTGGCTTATTCCCCTGAGCGGGAAGACCCAGGCCGCGATGATGCCTCAGTCAAAACCATACCCAAGGTGGTCGGTGGATACACTGAAAAATGTGCTGAATTGGCCGAAGCTTTATACGGGCAGGCATTGGATAAGATCCATCGAGTATCTTC